>JAAUYD010042972.1_pt1 | contig 10096 bp, 7 predicted proteins | sample 7278101 | NCBI WGS metagenome assembly JAAUYD01 (sample SAMN14350128, study PRJNA611818) | marine sediment metagenome | isolation source: surface marine sediment (0.6m) | place: French Polynesia: Moorea | collected 2018-08
AATTGATGCTAATTTTGGGTTTGAAAACAGACCCTAGCAGTAAAATAATACCAATTCAAATAATGTTTGCGACACATAAATTAAATTACTCGTAGGGGTTTAGCAGGTAGGGGTTTAGCACTGCTAAACCCCTACGAGTAATTTAATTTATGTGTCGCAAACATTATTTGAATTGGTATTATTTTACTGCTAGGGTCTGTTTTCAAACCCAAAATTAGCATCAATTGTAGATTGGGTTTCGTTCCTCAACCCAACATTTTCCGTACAGCCAGTTGGGTTTCACTTCGTTCTACCCAACCTACGAGGGATTGCTGGAGGGCAGGGCATCTATAATATTTTGGTGTCTAAAATTATAACTCTGATGTTCCCCACCCGTTTTAACCTTGTCCCTCAAAAAAGATCCCTATTAGCTTTCCATAGCAAAGTCTTGAGGATCGACATCCCAATTTACCCAACGAATAGCTTCGCGGGCAGATTGGATAGTAGGAGGGACTCGGGTAGCATGAATAAATCCCGTACTGGGACAAGTCATTTTCAGGAGATGAATTGGCTCAATATCAATCTGTTGCTCGATGCGAAGTAAAGAATATTCCCGCCAAGAGTCAAGTTCTACCGCAGCAAGTTCCTGACAAATTCGTGCATACCCGATACCTTGAATGAGAACCCGCCTTAATTCTGCATTCTCTTCCGTGAGTAACCAACTGGCTGGCCATTGATTTGGATGAACATTGGCATACTTTGGTGGTAAATTTACGCCGTGATAAAAGTATAAATAAGAACCATCTGGGTAAGCGATCGCTGGTTCCCCTTCCCCATGCAAGCGGTTTTGCTCGTCGAGTAATAATCGGCAGGGGCGGTTAATTACCAAACAAACGTTCTCGCAAGGGATAATAGTTCCACATTCAGTGGAAATACCTTGCAATGCTGCCCAAAATGAGCGATCGTGTTTACATGATAAGACTTGAGCACAAAAGTCAAACAGGGGAAATGGAGCATCTTGGACAAACTGTAATGATAAAGCCATACCAGCCATAATTGTCCCCGCACCCACCATCAGAGGTTTGCAGTATTCAGCCAACTCATCCAATCTAGGCTGTACCAGTGGCTGCCAAAATAAATTATCTAATTCTTGTCCCCAAGGTTGCCACTGTTGAGACAACCAATCTCCTATGCCCAGAACAATATCCCCACCGGGTTGCTGGAGCAAATTTTGCCGCCATTGTTGCTGTTGTTTTTCCCAGAGCATATTTAAGAAGTCTTGGGATATTCCCGCCAGCATTTCTTCCCTATCTGGTTCTGAAGCATTGAATTCTGCCAGCAAGCTACCCATAGCAACTTGGCGATGAGCCATTAATTGCTGTGTCTGTTGATTCATCAACTGCTCGTGCAATTGCTGACGAACGGATTCTGACAACTGCTGCTCCATAGGCAACATTAGCTTCTGTGCAATGGGCATCATCAGCATTTGCGGCAAGCCAAATTCTTGCCTCAAAGTGACTAAAGAATGACCATCTAATAACTGTTGCAGTTCCTGGGGTCCATCAAAAAACCTGATTTTGGGTTTTGGTTTGTCCAAGGCTGTATATAAAGTTTCTACAGCTGCGGTAGCTCGTTGATGGTTAATTGGTTCAACAGAAATGGCAATCTCTCGCCATTTCTGCTGATATACAGGAATCAGGGCTTCTTGTTCTGGTGTTAACCGATTAATCTGCGACATAACGCCAGCCTTCAGGCTCGTACTCTCTTTGAATTCGCACCATCCAATTACCTTGGGGAATCTGGAGTGGTTTGTGTTCTTCGTGGGTTAAGGTGGCTGTTGGTGATAGTACCTTTAGGTAGAGAGTGCCATCTTTTTCGTAGAGTTCTGCTTGTCCATCGCTGATGCGATGTCTGTGACCAGTGACTTCACCTTCTGCTAATGTGAGATGGGACAAGGGTTTGTTGCCAGTAGCAATACCTTGCTCCATTGGTAATAAAATCACGTCACCTTGGCGAATTGGTTGCATGGCAGTTGTCTCCAAGTTGTTGTATTACAAAATAAAAAACTGTTTATCTAAGATAACTACAAACTGTATAACTCTATTTTGGCAAACTGGCGCTGAATTCGCCCTAAATGTATCAGAGTCTTCATATGCATACAAATACTAAAAAGTCAAGTAAAAAAGCATGGGTTGGTGCGATCGCTCAACCAGCAACCGAGTTTTCCCTGACTCCCCTATCAATTATCTCTGGAAATATACCAGTAGGTTTACGTGGTACACTGTACTGCAATGGTCCTGCACGGTTAAAACGTGGTGACAAGGTTGTGGGACACTGGTTTGATGGGGATGGGGCGATTTTAGCGGTACATTTTACTGATGGTGATGTTAGGGCTGTTTATCGGTATGTGCAAACAGCTGGTTATCAAGAAGAGACAACCGCAGGTAAACTTATCTATGGCAACTATGGTATGACTGCCCCTGGAGCTTTTTGGAACAAATGGTTAAAGCCATTTAAGAATGTTGCCAATACCTCTGTGTTAGCCTTGCCAGATAGGCTTTTAGCATTATGGGAAGGTGGTCAACCCTACGCCCTCGATTTACAAACCTTGTCAACTTTGGGTTTAGATAATTTAGGGGAATTAGGCAAAGGTAAAACTTATTCTGCACACCCCAAGATTGACTATCAGACGGGTGATATTTTTAACTTTGGGATTGAACCTGGTAAAAATCCCCAGTTAAATCTCTATAAGAGTAATGCCACTGGCAAAATTGTGCAAACAGCTACATTACCCTTGGCAAGGTTATCATTAATCCATGATTTTGTTTTCGCTGGACCATATCTGGTATTTTTTATCCCTCCATTGGAATTGAATATTCTCCCTGTAATGTTGGGATTTTCTTCCTACTGTGATTCCCTGAAATGGAAACCCCAATTAGGAACGCAGATTTTAGTCATTGACAGAGAAACTTTATCTGTGGTGAGTCGCAGTGAAACAGAGCCTTGGTTTCAGTGGCATTTTGCTAACGGTTATGTGAGCGATCGCGGTATATTAATTGTAGACATGGCTCGCTATGAAGACTTTCAAACCAACCAGTTCCTCAAAGAAGTAGCCACAGGTATCACCCATACCCCTGCTCAGAGTCAGTTATCAAGGGTACAGTTAAATCCCCAAACAGGTAAAGTCACGGGTATAGAAACAATTTTAGACAGAAACTGTGATTTTCCCAGGGTACCACCCCAGAATGTGGGACAAAATTCTCGATATACCTATCTGTCCATATCTCGGCAAGGTACAGATATTAGTCAAGAAATATTAAATGCGATCGCTCGCTTTGACCATAAAACTGATACCCTAATAGAAGCAGACTTGGGGGAAAATAGGTATCCTTCAGAACCAATCTATGCTCCGGATGCTCATAACCCAGAACAAGGTTGGATTCTCACCGTTGTGTATGATGGTAATACCCATAGTAGTGAAGTTTGGGTATTTGATGGGGAGAAATTAGATGGAGAAGCCGTTTGTAGACTAGCCTTACCCAGTACTATTCCTCACAGTTTTCATGGTACCTGGAAAGCAGCCCGTGGGAGTGAAGGAGTGTAGACACGAAGTGGCTTCTCGTAGAGTAGGAGTGAAGGAGTGATGGAGGGAAGGAGTGTAGACACGAAGTGGCTTCTCGAAGAGTAGGAGTGAAGGAGTGAAGGAGTGATGGAGTGTAGACGTGGTAGCGGCTTCGGTGTAGGGTAGGAGTGATGGAGGTAGAGAGACAAGGGGACAAATTTTTCTTTATTACTTAGGGTCTGCTGAATAAGTATAAAACATTAATTTATCAATGCTTTTGGGCTGTTTTTTGGAAATAAGTGTAAGGGAATTAGGATTTTCACCTCAAATCCTTGCATCTGGTATTTTTTGCGGGTAAAAAAATAGAAACCCATAGGCTGTAACTATTGCCTATTCCCTATTCCCTATTCCCTACCTCCACCAAAAGACTTTTTGCTGTAAGCCTTACTTTATGACTTATGACTTACGTTAATTTTAACTCCTAACACCGAACTCCTAACACTGAACTCACGTTAATCTACTGGGCTTGATATCAAAACTTAATTGGCACTCACGTTGCAAATAGAGTGCCAACTCTGAAGCGAATTTCCAGTATGAAGTCTGAATCTTAACCAACCACTGATGTCGAAGCGTCCTCACTTGATGGGGGAGTACTGGGCAACTCCAGACAATAACCTGCACCATATACTGTCTTGATGTAACGGGGATGGCGGGGATCTGGCTCTAACTTAGTTCTCAGGTGGCGAATATGAACCCGTATGGTTTCAATATCATCATCAGGATCGTATCCCCAAACTTCTCGGAGAATTTCACTGGGGGAAACTGTTTGACCATGACGTTGAAGCAAACAATGGAGTAGTTCAAACTCTAAGTGGGTCAATTTTACTGTTTCATTGAACCATATTGCCTCAAATCTCTCCGGAACTAAGGTCAGAGGACCATAGTTGAGAATCTCGCTATGTTTTGCTGCTTGAGGGATGCGATCCGTACGTCGCAGTAGTGCCCGCACCCTTGCCAACATCTCCTCTACTTCAAAAGGCTTGGTCAGATAGTCATCTGCCCCAGCATTAAAGCCTTCTACCTTATCTTGAGTTTGGCTTAACGCCGTTAACATCAACACGGGAATTTCCGCTGTACGTTCATCCCGGCGCAAACGCTGGCAAATCGTAAATCCATCCACCCTAGGCAACATCAGATCGAGCATGATTAAATCTGGCTGTAGCTGGAGAGCTAGTGCCTGCCCTTTGATACCGTCTTCAGCTTGACTGACATCATAGCCAGCCATTTCTAAATTTACGGCTACCAATTCTGAGATTGCGGGGTCGTCGTCTATGACAAGAATCCTCGGCATTACATTCTTAAAGGAATATTACTACTTATTAAGGATAAATAAGAACCTTTGGTATAAGACAAAGATTACTTTATTTATTATAAAAAATATTTGAAATCCAACATAAATCTTAAACTAAAACCGGAAAAAAATATAGGGCTCATTACACTTAATCTGAATACTGTGTAAAATTTTGGGAGAAAACCGCAATGGTTTTGATAGAAAAGGGTAATAGTACTTGCCTTAACTACATTTTGGTTAATTTGTCAAAGACAAAATAGCTCAACATGAATGGTTCCTCCCTTAAACAAACATTAAGGATAGGCTAATGGGAGGTACTTGCTTTTTGTTGCCAAATTGCCATCTAGAAAAAGCAAATTTGTATATAAATTACACATAACTGGGAATTATCCCATGATTAGGTGATGGTTGTTGGTTGTTAGTTGTTAGTTGTTAGTTAGTGGTTGATGGGGTGATGGGGTGATGGGGTGATAGGGTGATGGGGTGAGGGAGCATCCCAATTTTTCAAAAGTATGTGGTAGTGGGAGCCGGAAAGCTCCCTTGATATATAAAGCGGGCAAGATGCCCGCACTACAAAGGTTGATGGGGTGATGAGATAAAAATAGAGATAAAAATAATTCTTCCCCACTCCGAACTCCCCTAGGGCGCAAGCCGCAGCACCCCTACAAACACCTAATTTCCTTTATATTTTATTACTTATTACTTATTACTTATTACAGACCATCCCAAACTAGTAGGTTGTTGGTAAACTTGCTTGAGGGTGTTAACATCCCTAGTGGAAATAGGAGGTGGATTGCGAACTTGTGAAGGGTATAAAGCATCACTGCTTTTTTGGCTATGACCCCAAATACCAAGAGCATGACCGAGTTCGTGACGAGCGGCTGCTAAGAGATACTTACCTGTTTGACTGGGGCTGAGGAGGATTTGAAACTGGTGGTGGAGAATATTGTTTTTAGTGTATAAATTATAGGTCGTGAGAGCAGAACGAGCACGGATTATTTTGCGATCGCGGTCAAATCTTAAAGGTGGTGCTTTTCTAATGATAGTAATATCTGCTACATCTGCGTGGGAGACTATTTCTAGGGGTAAGTAGTTGTTCCACTCTGATACGGTTTGGGAAACTGTATTTACCCAATTTTTAGCCTGTATGGTGTTGGATAATTGGGGTGTGGCGATGTGAATGCGAATGGGAAACCGGGACCAAATTAAGTAACCAACGGGTGTAGATTTTACCTGGGAGAAATAGTCACCACTGTTACTGCTATCTTGCCACTGTGCTAATTGGGGAGGTAATTTATGGGTTTGGGGTGTGGGGAAAGTAACAGCAATTAAATCTGGAGCGCTCTGCTGAGATTTGGGGATAAAAATATTGCTAGATTGTCCAATAGCAAAAGACTGCACGTTAATCAAGATGGCGAGCAGTCCGCTAATGGTTGCTATGAGTATGGGTGAAAGCCAACGGTTCCAGAATGGGGATGGAGTTTTGGGTTTTAGTTTTTGTTTTCCCATTGATGTTAATTAACCCTACAGGGACTTGCAGATAAAAAAACACCCTATAGTTATCAGGTAACAAAATATGTAAACTCAACTGTCAACTGTCAACTGTCAACCGTCAACCGTCAACTATTTAGGTAGCCAGTTAGCACTTAAAACTATGGTTAAGCCGAGAAAGATAACTGTGAGCATCCAAGTTACTCGATTTAAAGTATTTTCCGCGCTTTTGGTGCTGCTGAATAACTGCGCTTGACCGCCAATAGCTGCGATCCCATCACCTTTCGGACTGTGGAGAAGGACTAAAACAATTAAGCCAATGGCAGAAACTGCCCAAATACCTTGTACAACGTTAGTGACATTCATGGTGGTAATATCTATATCTTTGAACTTTTGCAAGCAGTTGTGGAACTATTGGAGTCGGATTCCAGCCAAGAGTGGCAACCGGCTAAGCTAGAGGGTGAGCTTTGAGTTTAAAGTCTGGGTTAAACCATCCTTGATTACTCATCACTCACAATTTTTTTTACAACCCAACTCTTAGGGGAGTGGGAGGCAACTTGACTTCATACTCAGCATTTTGGAGTAGCGATCGCCCAGTCATTTCTGGAGGCTGGGGTAATTGTAATATGTCCAGAATAGTAGGAGCAATATCAGCAAGTTTACCATCACTCCTGAAGTTAACTTCTGCACCATACCCAGGGATTTTCACCTTTTCTCCTTCAACCAAGATTAAAGGAACTGGATTAGTGGTGTGAGCCGTCCAGGGATTTCCCCCTTCATCTATCATATACTCAGCGTTACCGTGGTCGGCGGTAATAATTGTTGTTCCACCAACTTTACTCACACCCGTAACTAAACGAGCGACACATTTATCCACCATTTCAATGGCTGACACAGTGGCTTCTATTTGTCCTGTATGGCCTACCATATCAGGGTTAGCATAGTTGATTACCACCAGGGAGTAAATGCCCTGATTAATGGCTGCTACCGCCACATCTGTAACTGCTTCAGCAGACATTGTGGGGGCGTGATCGTAGGTGGCTACCATGGGACTGTTAACCAGTTCCCGGTCTTCCCCAGGAAAAGGTTCTTCTAAACCGCCATTGAAGAAGTAGGTCACATGGGCGTATTTTTCAGTTTCTGCCGTGCGAAACTGCTTTAAACCCTGTTGGGCAATGACTTCCCCCAAAATATTACTGAGGTTCTGGGGTTCAAAGGCAACATCCACAGGTAAATCTGGATCGTACTGGGTAAAGGTGGCAAAATCCAAAGGTTGGATTTGCTGCCGCTCGAAACCGTCAAATTTTTCACTGACAAACGCCTGGGTGAGCTGTCTAGCGCGGTCAGGACGGAAATTGAAGAATATGACCCCATCCCCTGATTCCACGGCTCCAGGGGCAAGACGGGTGGGTAAGACAAATTCATCGGTGATCCCTTCAGCATAGGATGCTTGTAACACTTCTGCTGCCAAACGTCCGTCGCCAGCACCATCTTGTGTCATTACATCATAGGCTTTTTGTACCCGATCCCAACGGCGATCGCGATCCATTGCGTAGTATCTACCACTGAGGGTAGATATACGTCCAATGCCAATGCGGTCTATGTAATCTTGAATTAGACCCATTGATTTGACACCATCAGTAGGCTTAGTATCCCGTCCATCTGCGATCGCATGGATACAAACCTCGGTAATTCCTTGGGATTTAGCCAAGTCCAAAAGTCCAAACAGATGGCTTAAATGGGAATGTACTCCACCCTCAGAGCATAGTCCCACTATGTGCAACTTGCCATGACGATTTTTCACCGCTTGACAAATTTCCACCAGTGCAACATTTTTATTGATTGAACCATCTTCCACAGCATCCGAGATGCGTACTAATTCTTGAGGTACAACTCTGCCAGCACCAATATTCAAATGACCAACTTCAGAGTTGCCCATTTGTCCTTCTGGCAGTCCTACAGCTTTTCCAGAGGTGCGAATGAGTGTGTGGGGATAAGCAGCCCATAAACTATCCATTACTGGAGTCTTGGCTGCGGCAATAGCATTGCCTTGTGTCTCCTCACAGTAGCCCCATCCGTCTAAAATGACTAGCACCACGGGAGCAACAGGTGCTTTGGTCATAATAAATAGCCCTTTACTTTTTGTAATAACCGCATAATACCACTGCTATCCACAGCCGCAAGTGAATTTCTGCTTACTAATCGCTTTTATGGTAAAGCTTTGATTTATCAAACATTTCTTCCATTTTAGGAAATATGTCTCAATTATTGCCACACTTTGTGCTCGGGGGATGGGGTGGTTGTTAGTTGTTAGTTGTTAGTTGACAGTTGACAGTTGACGGTTGACAGCTTAATTCTTTCACTCCCCCACTCCTTCACTCCTTCCCTCCTTCCCTCCTTCACTCCTTCACTCCCTCACTCCCTCACTCCCTCACTCCTTCACTCCCCCACTCCCCCACTCCCCCACTCCTGCCTGTGGCAAAATTTATTAGGTGTTTTACTGTTTTTATCCTCTATTTTGATAATAGTGGTTTCCAAACAAGCGGATTCACCCGTAGATAAGAAGAAAATTACAACATATGTGTCTTTTCTTAAGTTTTAATTCCCTAGCTGAAAACCGATAAATAACAACTGAAATGACCGCAACAACAACCAACCTGCCTAGCTTATACGAACCTTCTGCTACAGAAGCGAAGTGGCAAAAATTTTGGGAAGATAACCAAGTTTACAAAGCCGACCCCAATAGGGGTGGTGAATCCTACTGTATTGTGATCCCACCCCCTAATGTCACGGGTAGTCTGCACATGGGACACGCCTTTGACAATAGTTTGATTGATACCCTGGTACGTTACAACCGGATGTGTGGCCGCAATGCCCTATATTTACCAGGAACAGACCATGCCAGTATTGCCGTACACACAATTCTCGAAAAGCAATTGGCAGCAGAGGGGAAAACTCGCTATGAATTAGGACGAGAAAAATTTCTCGAACGGGCGAAGCAATGGAAGACCCAATCTGGAGGGACAATTATTAATCAGTTACGCCGTTTGGGTGTATCCACAGATTGGTCCCGGGAACGTTTTACCCTAGATGATGGTTTGTCTAAGGCGGTTTTATATGCTTTTAACAGTCTCTATAATGAAGGGCTAATTTATCGCGGTAAATACTTGGTAAACTGGTGCCCAGCATCACAATCGGCGGTGTCTGATGTGGAGGTGGAATCTAAAGAAGTTGATGGCAATCTTTGGCACTTCCGCTATCCCCTCACCGATGGTTCTGGGTATGTAGAGGTGGCAACCACTAGACCGGAAACCATGCTGGGGGATACTGGTGTAGCTGTCAATCCTAGTGATGAACGTTACAAGCATCTGATTGGCAACACCCTGATGTTGCCCATTATGAATCGGGAAATCCCGATCATTGCAGATGATTTGGTCGATGCCACCTTTGGTACTGGGTGCGTCAAGGTAACTCCCGCCCACGATCCCAATGATTTTGAAATGGGTAAGCGTCACAATTTGCCGTTCATTAATATTATGAATAAGGACGGCAGTTTGAATGAAAATGCCGGGGAGTTTCAAGGACAAGACAGGTTCGTTGCTAGGAAGAATGTAGTCGCACGCCTAGAAGCTGATGGGGTGTTGGTCAAGGTAGAGGATTATAAACATAGCGTTCCCTACAGCGATCGCGGTAAAGTACCTGTAGAACCTTTA
>JAAUYD010262395.1_pt1 | contig 10095 bp, 9 predicted proteins | sample 7278101 | NCBI WGS metagenome assembly JAAUYD01 (sample SAMN14350128, study PRJNA611818) | marine sediment metagenome | isolation source: surface marine sediment (0.6m) | place: French Polynesia: Moorea | collected 2018-08
CTTGGATCTGATCACTGACGGACGGCAACACCTTTTCGATAGGGAATTCTTAACTTAGATGTGATTTCCGATGGAATTGAATCATAAACTGCTCGAATGCATGACACCCGCTGTAGAAGGGGTTACGGTGCATCAGGTCACTATCGGCCTGAACTACACCGCCGTGAGCACCTCACGTGGGGATCTGGGCATAGCCGCCACCGGCATCGCCCAGGCAGCCTGCTGCGACGGCAGCCGTGATGTCCCGGATTACGAAGGTCGTCCGGCCAGCGATTTGCTGGCCCACATCACCGCGTCCGATCCCGTGACGCGCACCATGGCCCTGGCGCTGGTCAATGCCTTGAATCGCCGGCACGCCCTGCAACTGCCGCACGATGATGGCAACCGCATCCTTGTGGACCGCTTCGCCATCCTGTCCGGCGCCCGGGTGGCCATGGTCGGCTATTTTCCGCCCCTGGTGCGCCTGCTTGAAGCGCAACAGGTGCCATTGACGATCATCGACGCCACCAAAGGCATTGGAGACCCACAGGTATTTAACCGGCAACTGCGGGATTGGGCAGACGTGCTGCTGATCACGGCCACCAGCATCATCAACAATACCACCGAAGCCGTTTTGTCCCATGCCGGGCCGGATCTCAAAACCATCCTGCTGGGTCCGTCGACCCCCATGGTGCCTGAAGCATTTGATCATTTGCCCATTCATATGCTGGCCGGCACAGCCATCGTCGATGCGAACCGGTCCTTGAAGGCGGTTCGCCATGGCGGCGGCGCCCGAACCCTGAAGCCGCATGGGCGCAAGGTTTATCAGCTGACCGCCATTGGCCGAGGCATGGGAAACCGCACACGCCAAGCGCCCCGATCTTAGAACGCTTGACTTCAGTCAATTCTCTGCCGGCAGCGCCGGGCTATACCGATACACATCCGCCTAACCAACAGGCGAGGATGCGGCCAGCGCATTTAGTCAGTGCCCATCCATAAATGGCAAATTTGCCCGATATCTGCGTTGTGCTCAAAATTTTATCCTCGGAATATCAACCATATGCCTGTGGTAAAATTTCTCGTACGCCTTGATCTCAACCAAATTTGCCTATTTCTGGACGTGCACTAGGTAAAGGAGTCGTTCAACCTATGAAATGGACAGATGAAGCCCACAAAGCTGTCAGTAAAGTGCCTTTTTTCGTACGCAAGCGGGTGCGGTCGCGGGTGGAGAAAGAGGCTGCCGAGGCCGGCAAATCCACAGTTTCCCTTTCCGACGTCAAGGCCACCCAGGCCCGCTACCTGAACAACATGAGCAAGGAGGTCAAAGGCTACCAGGTCGATGCCTGTTTCGGCGGCAGTGGCTGTCCGCACCGGGCGGCATTCAGCGAGGAACTGGTGGAAGCCATCGAAAGGCTTATGGTCGATGCCGATTTGCTGACATTCCTGAAATCGCGGGTGCCCGGAGCGTTGAAGTTCCACCACGAATTTCGCATCAGTATCGCCGACTGCCCCAATGCCTGCTCCCAACCGCAAATCAAAGACGTGGGCATTTTAGGGGCCTCGCGCCCGGCCATCACCGATTCGGCCTGCAGCGCCTGCGGTGCCTGCAAGGATGCCTGCAAGGAGTCTGCCGTCGATGTGGATGAAACCGGTCAGATCACGGCCATTGACATGCAGCGCTGCGTCGATTGCGGCGCTTGCATCGCCGTCTGCCCTACCGCAACACTGGTTGCCGCAACCAAAGGCTACCGGGTCATGATCGGCGGCAAGCTCGGCCGGCACCCCCGGTTGGCCCGTGAACTGCCGGGAATCCACGATGCCCAAACGGTCGTTCGCATGATCGCGGACTTTCTGGAATTCTACAAGGCCCACAGCACCCGCGGCCAACGATTCGCCCATCTGCTCACCGATAAGGACATCGACGCCTTTGCCCGAAAGTGGGGTGGCTGCGCCTGACCGCGCCCACACGCCATCCATTGGCGCAGCCATCCTTCCGATACGCTGCCGCAACACCTCCAGGATAGCCCGTGAATGACTTTAGAACGTTTCCATGACGCGCCGTAGTGCTGCATGCGGCGAACAAAACCGAATGCCAGCGGACAGTGCGACAATGTCTCAAACAAGTGTCCCAAGAAGGTTGATCAATTGAGGTAGAGGTGCTATCGTACGCAGGCTTGTCACCTGTTGCCCGATAGCGGGCGAACCACGTTTTACAACCGATGACGCCAATTCTGCGACCGATGCCTCGACGCCCTATGAGCGCTCTGACCATAGACACCATATTCTCCAACCGTTCCAATCTGGAGCGGATTCTGGACAACATGAAAGACGGCATCATCGCCCACGATCTATGCCGTCGAATATTCTATTTCAACAAGAGAGCCGAAGAGATCACTGGATACCGCCGCGAAGATGTGCTCGGCAAGGATTGCCATGAAGCCCTCGGCGGTCCCTTTTGCGGCAGCCGCTGTTCATTTTGCGGCAGCCAGCCGATTTTTCTGGACACGGCCGAGTATCCCATCAACATCGTCACCCGCGACGGCGAGGCCCGGCGGCTGGAAATGACAGCCACCATGATGCGGGATGAAAACAACCGCGAATTCGGGGTACTGGCCACCTTCAGGGATGTCACGGATCTTTTCGAACTGCGCGTCAAAGCCAAGGAGATGACCGGCTTCGCCAACATTATCGGTTGCGACAACAAGATGGTGGAGGTGTTCCGCCAGATCAAGGATGTCTCCAGCTACGACTACCCGGTACACATTTTCGGTGAGACCGGCACCGGCAAAGAACTGGTGGCCAACGCCCTGCACAACGAAAGCCTGCGCGCCGGCAACCCGTTTGTGCCTATCAACTGCGGCGCCCTGCCCGAAGGATTGATCGAAAGTGAGCTGTTCGGCCATGTCAAAGGAGCCTTCTCCGGTGCCATTCGCGACAAGAAGGGGCGCTTTGAACTGGCCAACAAAGGCACCATCTTCTTGGACGAAATCGCCGAATTGCCCAAAATGCTTCAGGTGAAACTGCTGCGTTTCCTCCAGGAAGGTACCTTCGAAAAGGTCGGTGGAGAGAAAACCACATCGGTGGATGTGCGTGTGGTCAGCGCCACCAATAAAGATCTGAAGGGAGAAGTCAAAAAAGGAAGTTTCCGGGAGGATCTGTTCTATCGTCTTAACGTCATTCCGATCCACATTCCTCCCATCCGTGAACGCAAATCGGACATTCCTTTACTGGTGGACCACGTCCTTTCCAAGGCGCCTGTGATCGGCGGCCAGCGACCGGTGCGCATCGCCCAGGAAGCGTTGAAAATACTCATGGATTACCACTGGCCGGGCAATGTGCGCGAGCTTCAAAACGCCGTTCAGTTCGCGATTGTACGCTGCAAAGGCAAGGTGATCCGACCTGAAGACCTGCCCCTCGAACTTAAAGGCATTGTGTTCGCAAAACCCAAACGGGGGCCGATGCGCAAACTGGATGCAGAGCGGGTCAAAGCGGCGCTGACCAAAACCGGCGGCAACAAAGCCCGGGCCGCCAAAGTGCTCGGCGTGGGGCGCGCGACCTTGTATCGTTTTCTGGGCGACCATCCCGAGGTGCTGGACAGTGATTGACCGCAGCACCAGAGACGGTCAGGCAGGCAATGAAAAAGGGGCTCGATACCGAGCCCCTTCATCGTTGTAGTATGAGCGGTACCGCCTGTTAGGCGGCTTCGATATCCCGCCGGTCGGACATATCCATGAGCACCCGCTCGCGAGCCTTGTCGATGCCCAGGGCCTGACGCTTTTTGTCGATATGAGCGATCATCATCCGGGCCAACTCGTAGGGATCCGGGCTGAACCCCCATTTGCCCATGCCCTGCTCCTCCAGCCCCTTGAAAAGCAGTTCTTCGAACTTGGTGCCCTTGGTGATCGGGAAGGTCACACCGAAGACCGTGAAAACGCCCGAGGCCACGAAATACTGGCCGATGGCGATGGCCTTTTCGCTCATATACTCGGGAGCGGCGCCGGCCACCGGCAGATCGGCAATGCTGTCACCCAAGCCGCCCGTGCGCACCATTTCAGAACAGGCGATGAGGATGCGGGTGTTGTCCACACAGGAGCCCAGTCCCAGCACGGGCGGCATGCCCACGGTTTCACAAACCTCGCGCAAGCCATCACCGGCCAGCACTGCCGCCTCCGGAGAGGTCAGACCGGCCTTGGCCAGGGCAATCTGCGAACATCCGGTCTGCACCACCAGCACGTCGTTCTTGATCAATTCCTTGACCAGCTCAACGTGCACGTAATCCTGCCGTACGCGCGGATTGGTACAGCCGACAACACCGGCAACGCCGCGGATGCGACCGTTGATGATGTTTTCATTGAGCGGTGTGTAGGAGGCCCTGAAGGAGCCGCCCAACATGTAATTAATGTACTCGTTGGAGAAACCGTGTACGCCAACGCCTACTTTCTGCGGGATCTCCACGGGAAATTTGCGGTTTTTGAAGCGGCTGATGGCCTTGATGACGATTTCGTCGGTACAGGCCATGGGGTTGTGCTCGTCAAATTCGACGTGGGTGGCACCATCCAGTTTGCAGCGCGGATTGGTGGTGATCAGGGGGGTGTCGTAGCACTTGGCCACATCCACCAGGGCCTGCTGGATGCACTGGACGTCGACGGCCATGGCATCCACGGCGCCGGTGACGATAACCGGTTCGGTGGACGAGAAGTTGCCCGCGTGGGGCACGCCATGTCGGGACATCACTTCGGCACCGGAGCAGCACATGCCCGCCAGGTTGATGCCCTTGGCGCCGGCTTCCTTGGCCGATTCGATCATGGCCGGCGAGTTGACCGAAGCCAACATGGACTCGAACAGGTTGGGTTCGTGCCCGTGCACGATGATGTTGACCTGGTCCTCTTTGAGGACGCCCATGTTGACCTCGACACTGACCGGCGACGGGGTGCCGAAAAGAATGTCGCTGATCTCGGTGGCCACCATGGATCCGCCCCACCCGTCAACCAGGGCGGTACGGCTGATTTGCTGGATGATGTTGGTGTAGTCCTGGTCCATGCCGATATGGGTTCGGCTCAACATCTCCATGATCTCGCGCATGGCTCCGCGGGGAACGATGTTGTGCTTGCGCCAGGTCTCCAGGGTTTTGGGCGGCACCCGCTTGGCGAAGGGAATCTCACCTTCCACCTGGGTGTAGGTCTTTTCCAGCTCATGGTACAGGTCCATGGCAATGTCCTTGACACTGCGGTCCTCGGTCTCGATGCCGATCTCTTTGGCCAGGGCTTCCAGCTTGATCGTGTCTTTGATCTGGTAGTCTTTGTTCTTACCCTGCACCACGTCACGGAACAGGTCCAGCATGGCCATGCCGTGATCATTGTGGCAGGCCGTGCCAGTGGCCACCATGCGCCCAAAGTTGCGGGCCTGGATCGTATCGATATTGGCGCCACAAACACCGACTTTGCCGTACGGATCCCTTGCATTGAGTCGGCAGGGCCCCATGAAGCAGTGCTTGCAGCAGGCGGAATCGGCACCGATGGGGCAGGCCTTCATGTTGGCTGCCCGATCGAAATGGGTTTCAACGCCATCGCGCCTGGCTTTGGCCAACATCTGCTGGGTGGCTTCGCAAGTCGAAAAATCCTTGATTTCAATCTCTTTTTTAGTCTTCTTCTCGACCATGTTCCCTCCTTCGTAGAAAGATTACTTAACGTTGTTATCGATGGCTAATGGTTATGGCGTCTAAATCATGCATCTTGCGATGTGTGGTTGCGATATGAAATCAATTCGAGAAGGCCTATGTTGCTATTATCATAGCTGGCTGAATATGGAGTCCTTATTAGGAATGATTACTGTTTCAAATAGGAAATTATCGCTCAGCTGTCAAGCATTGTTTCATTTTTTTGATTATTTTGAGACCCAAGGCCTGGACTGTCTCGACAAAATGTCTCAACAGAACTAAAAATCGGTCTGTCCCGTGTCGGCTTCGGCATTGCCAAGGTCCGGTCAAATTGCACCTTGGCAATTCTGATTTCCCTTGACCGACATCATGTGGACCTTTAATGTAGATGGACCCGTAAAAAGTCGAAGAGCAGATGGTTTCGTAAAAAGCGCCGAGATCAAGGCTTGCGAATCCTGAGGAATGAGGAGTACTTATGGGTACTTCGCAGTGACGAGGGATGAAGCGTAACGCTGATATCGGACTTTTTACGGAACCATCAATGTAGGACGACTCACCCGCGCCCAAGCCGCATGGGCAGACGACACCGCCTAATAGATTGCGGCCTGGTCTTTAAGAAAGGATATGGTCATGTCTGATAAATCTGTAAAAGTCTTTTCGCTGAGCACCTGCAGCCACTGTAAATCCACCAAGCGTCTATTGGACGAATGCACCATCAAATACGAGTTCGTGGATGTGGACATGTTGGACGGAGACGAGCGCAAGGCCATCCTGGCCGATGTGAAAAAGTTTAATCCGAGATGTTCCTTCCCAACCGTTATCATCGGGGATGATGTCATCGTCGGCTACAAAGAAGACAAAATCAAGGAGGCGCTGGGACTGTAATGGATGCCAGTGAACTTTACGGGAAACTGAAAAAAATCCAGGAGCCCAAGGGCTATTATTTCAGCAACAATCACGAACGGGTCATGGAACTGCTAGAGGCGCTGCTGGTCAACAAGGCGCGCTACGGGTATATGGTCTGTCCCTGCCGTTTGGCTTCCGGAGACCGGGACAATGACCGGGACATCATCTGCCCCTGCGACTATAGAGAACCCGATGTTGCCGAGTTCGGCTCCTGCTATTGCAACCTTTATGTATCCAAGGCGTGGAACGAAGGGACCATCGACCAGGAGTATGTGCCCGAGCGCCGGCCCCCTGAAAAGATGTTTTTATGATGGTTGAACCCGACAGCTGACGCTGCGGTGCAGCCCGTGCCGTTTACCAACGGTCACCGACGCGCTGTATTGCCATCGGTTACTGGCCGTACTTGTCGAGAATATTCCGGTAGGCCGGTGTGCGTTTGAATCGTTTTAACGCGCCGGCGAATCTGATAGACAAGTCCTCAGCCCCGGCTTTCCTGGCAAAGGCCAGATAGAGTGGACCGCCGCTGACCGGGTTGGCGGTATGGTCAATCACCTCACCAATCCCCATCTCTTTGGATTTGAACAGCCCCACGGATCTGTTGACGATCACCAGGTCAATGCGTCCGGCCAGCAACTTGGTAAAATTCTGTTCGATGCTAGCTACCGGTTCCTTGCTGAAATGGGTGGCCCTATTGAAGGCGTCGCTATACTGGTATCCCAGCGACGTACCGACGGTCTTGCCGCTCAAATCGGCCAGGTCGTTAAACGTAAAAGCGTTAGCCTTGAGAAAGAAAAAGACGGACTCACTGCTGGACAGTGGCTCCTCCGGATAAATGAGGTAAGCCTTGCGGGCCTGGCTCATACCGGCATCCAAAATAGCGTCCGCCTGCTGATCGCGCATCATCTGGACACAGCGCTTCCAGGGGTAAAAACGGACCAAAACATCGATGCCCATCTTCGCAAAAACTGACGCGACAACTTCGTAATCAAATCCCATCGCTGTGCCCGATGCTTCGTACACGTACGGTGGCCAGGACTCGGTGACTATCGTGAGCGGTCCGGCGGCGGATGCGCCGGCGGCGCAGAACAGCAGAACCGAAACAAGTGCAGTGAAGGTCGTGTTACGCATCGGAAAGACGCTCTCTTTTTACACCTGTGCCATCAAGAAAACTTGTCGTAAGCGATCATCTCCGGTTCGACGCCCAGGCTGTCCAGCATGTCCTCGAGGGCCTGCACCATCAACGGCGGACCGCACAGATAGTACTCGATTTCGGTAGGGTCTTCGTGCGACGCCAGGTAGCTGTCGTGCAACTGCTGATGGATATAGCCGGTCATGCCATGCCAGTCGTCTTCGGGCATGGGGTTGGACAAGGCCGCATAATAAGAGAAGTTGGGATACTTCTGTGCCAACGCTTTGAACTCATCGTCAAAGAACAGCTCAAGCTTGGAGCGCGCGCCGTACCAGAATGAGATCCGTCGGTCGGTCCCTATGCGAATCAGCTGGTCCAGGATCTGGCTGCGCAGGGGCGCCATGCCGGCGCCGCCGCCCACGAAGCACATCTCGCGGTCGCCGACCCTGACGGCAAATTCACCAAAGGGGCCGCTCAAAGTGACTTTATCGCCGGGTTTAAGGCTGAAGATGTAGGTGGAACCCGTTCCCGGAGGCAGGTTTTTGGAGCCCGGCGGAGGCGTGGCGATGCGGATGGTAAAGCGCAGCCGGGTGGGCTCCGACGGCGGGTTGGCCAGAGAATAGGCCCGGAATACCGGCGTCAGGTTCTTGCCTCGCAGGCCCCAAAGGTTGAACCGGTCCCAGTCGGGACGGTAGCGTTCGGCCACCCGCACACGAAAATGCTCGAAGGGAATTTCATATTCAGGGATATCGATCTGGATGTAGGCACCGGCAGTGAAGTTCAGATGCTCGTCGTCGTCCAGTTCCAGGATCAAATCCTTGATAAAGGTGGCCACATTCTCGTTGGACACTACGGTTGCGGTATATTTCTTGACCGAGAGGATGTCATCGGGAATCCGGATCCGCAGATCCTCCTTGACCTTCATTTGGCAGGCCAGACGAATATTGCCAAAGCGCTCCTTGCGGGAGAGGTGGGCCAACTCCGTGGGCAGTGGCCCCCGGGAGCCCTCCTCCACCTTGCACTTGCACATGCCACAGGCCCCGCCCCCACCGCAGCCCGAAGGGATGAAGATGCCATTGTCCGACAGGGCCGACAGCAAGGTCCGGCCCGACGGTGCATCGATGCCTTTCTCCTCGTTGTCGTTGATGATGACCCGGTTGTTGCCTTTCTGGACCACCTTGCCCTCCACAAAGAGCAGCAGTCCGACGAGGATCAGAATCACCGAAAGAAATACGCCAGTCGCGGCCAGATATATCAAAACATTCTCCTTCTTTCAGAGGGTGATTCCTGAAAATAACATGAATCCCATGGCCATCAGACCGGTGACGATCATGATGATGCCGAAGCCCTCCAGTCCCTGGGGCAGATCGGCGTAGCGCAGTTTGATGCGGATGGCGGCCATGGAGACGATGGCCATGAGCCAGCCAACCCCGGAACCGAAGCCGAACACCACCGTTTCGATGAAGGTGTAGTTGCGTTCGACCATGAACAGGGAGGTGCCCAAAATAGCGCAGTTGACGGCAATCAGCGGCAAGAAGACACCCAGAGCCATATAGAGCCCGGGCGAGTAACGGTCGATTACCATCTCCACCATCTGAACGATGGCGGCAATCACGGCGATGAAGGTAATGAATTTGAGAAAGCTCAGGTCGATGGATTCCAAACCGGCCCAGCGCAGGGCGCCCGGTGACAACAGATACTGGAAAACCAGCCAGTTCACCGGCGCGGTGATGGAGAGCACGAACACCACGGCAAACCCCAGGCCGATGGCAGTATCCATGTTCTTGGACACCGCCACGAAGGAGCACATTCCCAAAAAATAGGAGAGCAGGATATTGCCGACAAACACCGAGTTGAGAAACAGGCCGATCAGGTTTTCCATTGCCGTCATTCCCCGGCCGATTTCGACCGTTTGTGGATAGTTGTTGTTATTGCACTGCCGACGGCTTTGCAAGCAGTCCGAGATCAAGGCTTGCGGATCCCGAGGAACGAGGCGTATCGGGCATACGTCGCAGTGACGAGGGATGCGTGCAACGGCTGAGCTTCTCACAAAACCATCAATTGTTGTACTCATTGACAAAGGGTATATTTTGGTTCAGGACAAGGCCGCAGTGAGGTTGAAACCGGAGGCGTAGCAACGCTACGTCGAGGATAGCGCTGAAGCTTCACTGCGTGCTCAACCGAGCAAGAACGCCGGCCTGAGCCAAAAAATATCCTTTGCGGATCATCATTTTCATTTCACTGCCGACGGCTTTGCAAGCAGTCCGAGATCAAGGCTTGCGGATCTCGAGGAACGAGGCGTATTAGATATACGTCGCAGCGACGAGGGATACGCGTAACGCCGATATCGGGCTTCTTGCCAAGCCGTCAAGATTTCATCAGGCTTTTCTGCAGCCACACCAACAACCCAATAATGATGAACGCC
>JAAUYD010300177.1_pt1 | contig 10095 bp, 8 predicted proteins | sample 7278101 | NCBI WGS metagenome assembly JAAUYD01 (sample SAMN14350128, study PRJNA611818) | marine sediment metagenome | isolation source: surface marine sediment (0.6m) | place: French Polynesia: Moorea | collected 2018-08
CAGTATTTTTCTTTGTAGGTAGGAACTAAAAAGTAAACTGGCGGTAAATCTTCTACAGGAACAGAATTAGCGCGACGTCGCCAGCGAGGAAATACCCAATGTAAATAAATCCGCGAACGAATCACTTGTGTGAGCCACCAAGACCAACGCCAAGTTCCCAAAACTCCCAAGGCACATAAACCAGATATATCCCAAAAATTAGGAGCCGAAAGATTTTGCAACAGGTTATAGGTAAAAAAACCCCCAGCAGAGATACCCAGAAGTATTGACCACCGACCAAACCAGGGCAAATTGTTCCCGAAAAAAGTTTTTTTTAGCGAGTCCATGGCAATTTTTTCCTAAAATTCAGGCGAGCTGATTGACCTACGCCACAAAATTGATGGGAATTGGCATATTCTGGTGGTGGGGGAATTTTCACCGTTACCCTGGCTAGGGACTCATCGACTAACTGATGCGGAATGATAGGAACTAAGGCTTGAACTTCAGAAAGCTTACTTAGTTCTTTACCTCCTTGAAAACCACTAATTGGCTGGATTAAATCAATCTGACCAGCAAGAGCCTGGGAATGTCCTACTAATTTGACTTCTACTACTTCTTCTGAAGCGATGAAGCTGGCTTGAGAAGCACTGACAATTACTTCTACCCACAAATCATTACAATCTAAAAGTGATAGAAGTGGAGTAGACTCTTCTATTTGTTCTCCTTGTTCTTGGTTAGTCTGATAGATTACCCCCGAAAACGGAGCTTTGATTTCTTGAGCTTGGGGATGATTTAAGATCGTTTCTATGGATTGGACTATATCAGAGCGATTCTGTGAAGATACTTGAGTTTGATTAAGTTCTTTTTGCAGTTGGAAAAGTTCTGCTTCTAACGTTTTTATCTTTTCTCTTTGCTTTTGGATCTCTCGCAGCAAGTTATTGTGTTGGTCATTAAGACTACCACCAATAATTTTGTTGCGATTGCTGCGTAAATAACCATCTTGAGAAGCATTTGAAGCCTTTGTGATGCCTGCTAATACGGATTTAGCTTGTTTGACTTCTGCGAGGGCAGCTTGCCAAGCAAGCCTTAATTGCTCTGTTTCTCCTTGGGAAACGGCCCCGTCGTTTAAGAGTCGGCGGTGATTTTCGTATTGGACATGGATGGCTTCAGCTTTGGCCTCAGCTTCCTCAACTACTGCTTGCTGTTCGTGAATTTCTTCTAAGTTTAACTCTGCATCCAATCGGAATACTATTCGATCTCGCTTGTCTATCTCCTCAAGTTGACGTTGTAATCCCAAAAGATATTCCTGAGCAGCAGTTAGCTGAGTTTTGTGTATTTCTACATTTCCTTGTAAATGAGCTTGAGCGAGTTCGGAGTCGCTTTTTTTATCTTTCAGTTTAAGTAGGGTTTGCTTTTCTGCTGCGCTGGTTTCTGTGTGAATGTGAGCTAGTACCTGTTGAGATTTTACCCATACTCCTGGTTGAGCGTAAAAGGCGTGAATCAGTCCGAATACTGGTGATTGTATTTTGGTAATACGACCGTTTAGCTGTCCATGCTCTACAACTAAGTTGGTCAAGCGATATCTGATAGAGTTGATGCCAATAAAGGCAACAGCCAACCCTGCTGACACAAATAAAATTCCTTTAACTAAAGGCTGCCAAGAAGTTTTTTCTGCACTTTTTTTTGTAGATTTAACTACCATATTACAACTTAAAAAATTTAAATAAAACCAATCACTAAAATTACCTATCAAACAACACCGAAATGGTGAATAAAATTTTATATTTAGTTATATCATTCTAATAATATCAATATATTATCTGATTCTATGTAAATATACTGTATTGATTCTGTAAGGTTTTTTTCTGACCCCACAATGTTTTAAGCTGGTCAACATTGAATTTGTCGGTTAAGACTGATGGGGAGATAGGGAGATGGGGAGAGAGTTTAAAGGTTTGTTTCCTAACTAATAAATATGCAATTTTTATGTGGATTAGCTTAAATTCCAATAGAAAACTCGGCAAAATCTATGTGGGTATCTTTTGGTGTAGCCCAAGACGAATCACCACCTCCAAAAAAAGTAGAGAAAAAAATGCCGTCAATTTTGAGGGAATCGACTTGGCGAAAAGTAATTCCTTCTATATCTAGAACCTGCACTCCATCCAACCAAACTTTTATCTGACCATTGGCTTGACCTGGACTGTTGAGTTTAATTTCTTGTTCTAAATGATGCCAAATGCCTGGTTGAAATTGCCAATTTCCTCTGCCAATAGAGGTGCCATAATCTTTACTAGTGGGAAGATAAGCATACACTTCCCCATCTCCATTTCTTCTCCACATAAAACGAGTAGAAAAACCGTCCGTACCATCAGGAATATTGCCACCGCTAGCACCATTGCCACCAAAAAGGCCTGGAAGTTTCCCTCCTTTGACGAAATCAAAGTCATCGGCAAAACGAAGATAATAACTTAATCTCAAAGATTCATGAGGAGCTATCCCTAAGTCAGCATAAAATTGGCTTCCCCCTATAGGGACATTATCTTTGCGGGATATGCTGGGAGTAGCAGACCCTTGAGGATAATTTATCCGCATTACGTGTTCAAATCTCCCACTAGGATCGGTAATAATTTCTAGATTAGCTAACCCCCAACTCTTTTCTGGTCTAATTGCCCAGTTTGACTGCCAATTAGCATTATCAAATTGCTCAGACCAGAGCTTTTTAACAACAGGACTAGAATCAGTTTGACTAACAATCGGAGAAGAGCTAGTAGGAGAAGAAATATCTGAGCTAGACTGGCGACAACTACTTAAATTAACAATGGAAATAGCTGTTAGTATTAAGACTAAAAATGATTTAGTTAGTTTGGTTCTCATCTCGATTTCCCACTTTTTTCTCATCGGAATATAAATCCGATTTACAGATAATTATGCTCTAGGAGAGAGCGTAGCATATCAGCCATTGCTGTTTATTTTACGATACATTTGTTCTAGCCAATAAATCCTAATTAGGTTGATATTTAATTGCTAATTGTTCCATGAGACACTTTGATATTGTGCGTAGCTTTGGTATTCCTATCGAAGGAGAAAAAAGTTTAGAAAGTATCTATGCTTATGCTCCTGTATATCGCTTTAGTTATGGCGATCGAGATTGGGTGCTAAAACGTACTGCCGTGCGTAGTGATGGAGAGGCGATCGCTGCTTGGACGAGTTATCTTGTATCTCAGGGCATTGGTAGTGTTGCCCCTGTTCCAGATTTTGGTCAAAATCCCCGCAGCTTTCCTAGTGGTAAAAATGGGACAGAAGAAAACTGGATCATTTATCCTTTTATCCCAGGAATTCCCTACACAGGCAATTCTACTCAAATTCATTGTGCTGGCAAACTACTGGGTAAAATTCATGCTGCGGGAATGACAAGGGATTTTAATCTCAAAGTCAGTAAAACTGTAGTAGATGTAGAAGAAAAAGAGATTGAAGGAAATATCGACATAATTATCCCAGAAATTGACAAACTTAGTCCAGGAAAACGGGAAAATGCTCAAAATATTTTAACTTCCTATTACCAACGCTACCAAAAAGAAGCACTCACTAAACTACTCAAAATTGATTTACCTCTAACTAACTGTAGCTGGGACTATAAAGCTGCTAATTTAATTTATCAAAGTGATACTTCACCGATATTAGTCGATCCAGATCATGGTGGGCGTATTCCCCGAATGTACGATCTAGCTACTGCTCTGCTATTATTTCATTGCGATCTTCCCTCTGCTCCCAACAGGATGTTTACTCCCCAAGAGTGGGTTAACTTTTTAGAAGGATATAAGCAATCCATTCAACCAACCGTAGAGGAGCAAAAAACTTGGAGCGATCTGCTTTTATGTGCCTGGATGGATGAAGCTTTGTGGCTACTTAGTCATTTTCCCGAAGGCTGGGCAGATGCAGATGAATCTCTTTATTTACTTAGTTTGTTAACTACTAATCTTGATGATTTTTCCCTATCATCTTAGCTCGAGCGATCCCGAAGGGATCTGCTTCGCAGCCCGCGCAGTGCCAGCTTACGCCGATCGCTTGAACTAAGTTAACTTACAAAAATAATTTTAAAATATCTAGAGAAAAACAACAGACTCAACAAAACTTCATGCTTAAATATGAGCTACCTCAAAGACGGAACTTAAACTTAATGTCAAAGTAAAAGTATTGAGTTTAGACATAACTCAGGGGAGAAATTTAATATGTTTTGCGAACAATGCGAACAAACTGCTAGCGGTAATGGTTGTCATCAATGGGGTGCTTGCGGTAAAAGTCCTCAAGTAAATGCCGTACAAGATTTATTGGTTTATTGCTTGCGAGGAATTGCTCCTGTAGTACTGCGGGCTAAAGAATTGGGCATAAATACCAGAGAAATAGATCGATTTACCTGCGAATCGATGTTTGCAACCATGACTAATGTTAACTTCGACCAAAAACGGTTTACTAAATATATTAAAAAAGCGATCGCACTGAGAGAAGATTTAAAAGCCAAAATCCAAGCAGCAACAAATACTTCGATTACTTGGTCAGACATATCTAATTACGAACCAGATTACAATGAAAGCCTTGTAGAACAAGGACAAAAATTCAACTTAGAGTTAATTGGTCAGTCGGGGGAAAATATCGATATTTTTTCCCTCAAACTTACTGCTCTATATGGAATTAAAGGGGCAGCATCCTACACTTTTCACGCTTATGAATTGGGACAAGAAGACGAATCTGTCTATCAATTCACGCAACAGATTTTAGCAACCATAGATCGCCAGGATTTAAGCTTAGAAGACTGGGTAAATTTAGCTCTAGAAATCGGTAAGATTAACCTAAGAGCTATGGAACTAATTGATGCTGGACATACAAGCACTTTTGGTCATCCTGTACCCACGTCTGTACCTCTAAATGTCAAACCAGGTAAAGCAATATTAGTTTCAGGACACGACATTAAACAGCTAGCAGCAATTCTCAAGCAGACTGTGAATGCTGGCATTACTGTTTATACTCATGGTGAATTATTACCCGCCCACGGTTATCCTAAACTGAAAGAGCAATATCCTCATTTTTACGGTCATTTTGGCACTGCTTGGCAAAATCAAACCAAAGACTTTGCTAAATTCCCAGGAGCGATCGTAGTTACAACTAACTGTCTGATGCCTCCCCACGAACATTATGATGAAAAATTGTTTACTCTTGGACCAGTGGGCTATGCAGGTGTGAATCATCTCCCTACTCAAGCAGATGGTAGCGTAGACTTTACTCCAGTAATTGCCAAAGCTCAAGAATTAGCAGGATTTTCTGAAGAATCAGAATACCGCCAGGTTACTACAGGTTTTGCTCGTAATGCTGTCTTAGGAGTAGCCGATCGCGTTATTGATGCCGTCAAACAAGGTAAAATACGACATTTCTTCTTAGTCGGTGGTTGTGATGGAGCCAAACCAGACCGCAATTACTATACCGAATTTGTCGATCGAGTACCCGATGATTGTGTTGTCTTAACCCTTGCCTGTGGTAAATTCCGCTTCTTTGACAAACAAATGGGTGATATTGAAGGTATTCCTCGCTTGCTGGACGTGGGACAGTGCAACGATGCCTACTCGGCAATTCAAATTGCGATCGCTTTAGCTAATGCCTTTAAGGTAGGAGTTAACGAAATACCCTTATCGATGATTCTTTCTTGGTACGAACAAAAAGCTGTTGCTGTCTTACTAACTCTGCTTTATTTAGGAATTAAAGATATTCGCCTTGGTCCCACAATTCCCGCTTTCCTCTCAGCTAATGTGCTGAAACTCTTATCTGAAAAGTATAATCTGCAACCAATTACTACTCCCGATGCTGATTTAGCTGTTTGTTTGGCATGAATAGTATCTTAGTATACCGCCTCCACTCTTTTCTCCTCGGAGAGAATTACACAGAGAATCATAAAATGACCAAAGTTAGCACAAGCACAGCCAAATTTAACGATTTTCTGGATTAATTGTTAAAAACTACTTAGACTTTGTTCAAAAAGTTTCAAAGGCGATCGCCTAAGTTTAGGCGATCGCTCTTGGTAAATATTAATTTTTTCTTTAATCGATTCATAAGTCTTCACTAAATATCTAATAATGGGGGCGGATACCATAGTAACGATAACGCCAATAATCTTGCATAATGCGATCGTGATCGAAACAAAGATTAGTTGGTATCTCTCCTGGTGAAAAAATACCAATATTTTTGGCATCATCTGCAGCTTTAGGTTTTCCCGCTGCTGCTGCAATAAAAACGATCGAGATCGTATGCTGACGAGGATCGCGATCGGGTTCGGAATATACTTGAAACTGTTCGATTAATTTGACATCTAAACTTACTTCTTCTGCTGCTTCTCGGATAGCTGCATTTTCTACAGACTCACCATAGTCAACAAAACCCCCTGGAATAGCCCAACCATGGGGAGGATTAAGTCTTTCAATTAAAATAATTGGTCGAGAAGGGCGATCGACTAATTCGATAATAATATCAACAGTAGGTGCAGGATTGCGATAAGTCATTTCATTTAGCATTTAACATTTAGCATTTACTGCGAGAATTGTTTGATTAACCAAGCACCTACTTCTGTATGATTGCTATGGCGCGATCGATTTAAAGCTTCGGTTAATATTTTAATTTCTAATCCTGGTAATACTTGTGATTGAGTTATTCTTCTACTTCCTTCGTTTTCAATTTTAAAAGCAATAACCTGTATATTTTGCACATCAACAATCCAGTACTCTTCTACTCGTAAATCTTCATACAGTAATCGCTTTTTGCCAAGATCGTCTGGTAAGGAAGTATTAGCAACTTCGATGACTAAATTAGGTGCAGGATATTCATCTAAATTAACTATCCCTGTCCCCCAGGGAATAGCATTAGCATTATCACCAACATAACAAGATAAATCGGGTTGAATTTCGATAACATCAGGTTGGCGGTAACTACAATTATCTGTAATATTGAGCGGGATATTTTTAAGGGCAGCGTATAAATGTATACCGTAGTTAATAATAGAATGGTCTCTTGAATGATCGTTACCGATAGGAGTCATTTCGATTCTGTATTCACCCTGATAATAGTATCCTTTAGCTTGTCCATAAGCAGGATTTTCTATATTTTGTAGATATTCTTCCCAGGTAGCGGACACCCAAATATCGGTATTAAGTCTAGTGGTAGTAGTCATAAGTTTAGAAGTTAGAAGTAGAGAAGTTACCTGGTACATCTGTAAGAAATTAGATTAAGCAAGACATACAGATTTTAATTCTCGTAGAAAATATTTCTTGTTCTCTCTAATAATGATACAAGTCACTACTTACTACTCACTACTCCCTACTTACTCAAAACTTGATTCAACTTGCCACTGCGATAGCCTTCCAAATCCAAGGTAACGTAAGTAAAACCAAAATCTTGAAAAGTTTTAGTCAGTTTAGCTAAATCTGTTTCTAAGACAAAAGATTTTATTTGCTCTGAGGGTAGTTCAATTCTGGCGGTATCTCCTGTCGATCGCACTCTGAGATTTTGATATCCTAATTGACGTAAGTATACCTCTGCTCTACCTACTCTTTGTAACTTACTCACAGTAATTTCTTCACCGTAGGGAAAACGGGAACTAAGACAAGGTTGGGCTGGCTTATCCCACCAAGAAAGACCTAATTTGTGTGATATTTCTCTTACTTCTGCTTTGGTAACACCTATTTCTGCTAAAGGCGATCGCGCTCCTCTTTCTTTAGCTGCAGCAATTCCTGGACGATAGTCTTTTAAGTCATCAGAATTTACCCCATCAACTACATAAGGGTAGCCTCTTTGAATAGCTATAGGTTTAAGGGTATCGTGGAGTTCACTTTTACAGAAGTAGCAACGATTAATCGGGTTACTAGTATAGTTAGGATTATCCATCTCCTGAGTTTCAACTAACTCATGGTTAATCCCAATCAAATCTGCTTGTCTTTTGGCTTCTTCTAGTTCTTCTGGTAAAAGAGAAGGAGAAACTGCCGTTACCGCTAAAGCGCGATCGCCTAATACATCGTAGGCAATTTTAGCCACTAAAGTACTATCTACACCACCAGAATAGGCAATTAAAGCCTGTTCCATGTTCTCAAATAAAGTTTTTAACTTCTCTAGTTTTTGAGCAACCATTAATAAAAATCGTTTACACTCTACTCTAAGAAAACTATAGCGAATTATCAGGGCAACGAGGTATAGAGAGAGTAAAGCAACTTCCTTTACCTTCTGTGGAAGTAAGAATAATATCGCCACCATGTAGCATAGCTAGCTTACGAGACAATGCTAAGCCTAAACCTGTTCCTTTCTCTCCTTTACAGGCAGAGTTTTTAATTTGCTGAAATGGTTGGAATAACTTTTTTTGATTTTCTGCCGATATACCAATACCAGTATCAATTACGGAAAATCGTAGATTGTTTTCTTGAGGAGTGATTTGCAGTGTCACACTACCTTCTTGAGTAAATTTAACTGCATTAGATAGTAAATTTACTAATATTTGTTGGAGACGAAGTTTATCCGCTAGACAAAAATATACTTCGCGATCGATATCTAAATTTAACTTTAATCCTTTTTGTCGGGCTTTTTCTTCAACTATAGCTAAGGATGCTCTGCAGATATCTTCTACTGCTAATTTTTCTGGCTCTAACTCTTCTTTGTCTGCATTGACTTTAGCTAAATCTAAATAGTCATTAATTAAGTTTAAGGCGTGTTCTCCTATGGTGGCAATCGCTTTGATATACTGCATCTGTTTATCATTGAGCGACCCATAAATTTCTTCTTTTAACATTCTGGCAAAACCAAGAATGGCAGCAATAGGGCTACGAAGTTCATGGTTTAAATGAGAAATGAATTCTTGTGTAGCTTCGTTGGCTTCCTCTTGATTTTGTTTTTCTTGTTCTAGTTGCTTAGTATATTTTTGTTGCTGCCCAATGGTAGCCAGTAGCGTAGCGAGTAGCTTTTCTTGATTTTGTTTTTCTTGTTCTAGTTGCTTAATATATTCTTGTTGCTGCTCAATTATAGCGATTTGCCTTTCTTGCTTTTGTTTCTGAGTAAAACTGGCGATCGCAGTTTCGAGAATTGTTGGTAGTTTGTATAATTTGTGTCTTAAAACATAACCACTCATTCCCGCTTGAATGCATTCGATCGCAACCTCATCCCCCAAAACATCGGTAATGAGGATTAAAGGTACTACCTTTTGGATTTTTTCCCACCACTGTAGTTGCTCTAGAGGATGAGGCGAACTTTGGTAAGGATTGAGCAAACAGAAATTGTACAAAATAGCATCGTAAGCTAGGTTGGGCAAATATAGGGAGATTTCATCAACAGAAATAACACAACAAGAAAAACTAACGCTAGCTTTCTCTAACGCTTTGATAATCACTTCTGCTTCCGCCCCTTGGGCATTGACAATCAGTAGATTCAAATTGCTGATCTTAGTTTGTTTCTGGTTTGATTGTAAAATCAATCCGAAAAGATTGGACATATTTACACAACACTTGCTTGAGAGTTGAATCTACTTTAATTTCTTGCTCTACAATACCTAAGCCAACTACGTGATTAAGATCTGATTTTATACAGACTACGGTCTATTATATTGGATCATCTTAAATATACATTAAAGATGGAATGTATTATCAAGTTTAGTCTAAAATTCTTTTTGCGCAAATATAAACATAGCGAATAATAAAAGTAATACTGTATATAGTATGCCGTATAGTGCATGAGTTAGTAATTCAGCAGGATTTGGTAATAGACCATATACAGCTTCATTCTTTAAGTCTAATCTGGATAAATCTGGCAAAATAACATAGAGACTACTTGTCAGGTTTTCAATACTTTCATTTTTGCTGATTTTGCCTAATTCAACTAAATCTTGACTAAAATGTCCCATTAAATAGACTCCAAAGCTAAGTAATGTTGCCAAAATAGAACTAGTAAAGACACCAAAAACCATGGCTACAGCGATTAAAAGAGCTAACTCTAATAATAGATAAGTAGCAGAAATAATTAAGGGGATTATGGGGTAGCTAATGTTAGAAAAACTGAGCATACCTAAATAAATTAGCATCATAATTGAGACAGTTACCG
>JAAUYD010255929.1_pt1 | contig 10094 bp, 6 predicted proteins | sample 7278101 | NCBI WGS metagenome assembly JAAUYD01 (sample SAMN14350128, study PRJNA611818) | marine sediment metagenome | isolation source: surface marine sediment (0.6m) | place: French Polynesia: Moorea | collected 2018-08
AAGCTGCATTATCATCTAACGATGGGGCGTGAGTTTATCGAAGCCAAAGACACGGCTAAAGTGAAAACCCTATTAGAGAATAATGAGGGGGCGGCCTTTGTGCCTGATGTAAATCGGGTGACAAAAATTAATAAGGTAAAAGGGTTAGAGGCGTTAGATGTTCTTGGATTAGTAGACTTCAATCGGGAATTTATGGCCACGGATGAGGATCTAGTTAAACGGGCTAAATTGGCCATTCACAATACAGAAGAAATTAAAACCGTCTTAGGGATCTCTATTTGTCAGCCAACGGCGAACCCGAAAACGGGAGAGATGACTGTCCCTTCTATTAAGGTGACACGACAACTACTTAATTTAATTGGCTATGATTTGAAACGCACTGAAAGGCGGATGATCAATGGTAAGCGACAACATATATATAAGGTAGTGGATCTGCTGCCGAATCAAAACCGCTCAGCGATATTTAATTACTGGCTGACCAAGGATAAGGAATATTGTAGGGTGTCTGATGAAAACATAGAAGTGGCACGAGAAACCGTATACAGTAAGTCGACCTCTTGTGCCAATGAGGATGGGTCAAACCATAAACCCTCTCAGCAGTCCCCAACAGAAGACGGTTTTAGAGAAGTGGCACGACAGACCGTATACGATAAGTCGACCGCTTGTGCCGATCAGACAACCCCGTTAAGAGTGGGGATGGAGATCATCACTCAAGCCACCATGAAGATAGGGAGGATCGTCTCAGTATCCGAGAATCTGTCGGAGGTGTTAGTGGAGTTTGTGGATCAAGTTAGCCGTTATCGGTTATCAAGTTTTTGGGATGAGGTGGAGTTAATTTTTTAAAAAAGAGATCAAAAAAAAAAAAATTCCTTTCCCATCCGCCCTTGGGGGGTTCTAGGGGGTCTCCCCCTAGACAGTTACTCCGTACTGACTTTTGGAACGCAGTGACATTAGTCAGTACATGGAGTGCGCTGGCTTAGCTTCCGCTAAGGGGGTAGTATGTCGCCCCCAATGTGGGGGAAAACTGGAAAAAATACTGTGATTATGGGCGTTACTAGGACGTTACTATAAGGTGTCGATCTATTATTAAACGTTACTACTCGTTATTACTCGTTACTGTTTGTTATCGATTTTCGGGTAATTTTTTGTTGGCGAAAAAATCAATAAATGACGCTCAGTAACGTTTAGTAGCATTTAGTGACGTTTAGTGACAGTGAGTAACAAATTAACAACAAACAGTGACGTTTAAAAAAATACCCTAAAAATCGTGGGTTTTTGCGGTTGAATGAACCAGTGAAAAAATAAGCCCACCCAGGTTGGTAAAAAGTGGCTACTGGTTACGCTCACTGTCGCTGCTCTAAAAGGACAAACCCCTTTTAGATTTCCTTAAGATCCTATCATTAAAGGTGTCCATCACGATGAAGAGGAGAGAGAGGGGACACATAAGCGCGGCCTGTTATGAGACATGAAGGGAAAAACCACTATAAGGATCTACCATGAATAATGGGGCTAATGTTGGATCTACTCGGTGCATGAGAAACGAAGACTAAAAATAATGGTGGTGTTGGGTTAAGTGGGATTATGATTGAAGCCTTATCCAGTGATCCCCATCGGGCAAGAAATGATCAAAATTTTGATGTTTTGAAATGAATAGAGGCGGTTTTAGATTTCTGGTATGTGGCTTAAAGTTTACTTTATAATTGGGCTAATTTTGGGTAGCCAAAAATAAGGGCCAAAACTGGACATCTACTCACTGTTTGGCCCAAAAATGTCTTTTTTTTTCTTTTAATTCTCTTCTCAGGCGAACAATTGTTTTAGGCCAAAACTGGACATACAGTGAGTGTTTAGCCCAATTTTAAGAGTGCTATGACTTGAAAGGCTCTATTCAAGCCTAATTCAGCGATCCCCACCAAGATACTCGCTACGGTTTCAACAATAAAGAAGGTAATCTAAACACCGCCGTAACGATTCCCCCGATAACGGCACTAATGCCACCGACGACTAGGGGGAGGATTAGAGAACGGAAGCCCTTGAGGTCAGATACTTCTTTAACGAGAGTGTCTTGGGTGTTTTCTACTCTCTCTAATCGTTTGTCCATTCCTTTGAGTTCTGTTTCAATCGTTGCCAGCTTGACCTCGATGGTGTTTAGTTTCTCTAACTTGGTGTTTACTTCTTTAATGTCCTGCTTAAGCTCTTTCAGGACTTCTGCTAGGTCATACCTAACGGTAACGGGTTCATTCATGAGTTAAACTCCTAAGTAAGAATCATAGATAAGATCATGTCCCTTGGTGGCGGGCAGGGGACTGCTTTTATTTTATGCCCATTGGGTTCGGCGGGTGTATATACATTAAGTATATACAATATATAGATAAAAATAGAGAGGAAATATATATAAGTTGTCTATACTGTACGTCTAGACAAATAAGTTAGTGATATATACAATTGTCTAGATATGATCTATAGTATAGATATTGTATAGAAATAAATATAGATATGGGAGACACAACACTAGCCACGTTCAGAGTAGACAAAGAAACCTGGAAGGAGTTTAAACAGTGGGCATCGGAACGGGGTAGTAATGCCAGCACAGAGTTAAACCAGTTTATTTTAAGGTCATTGAGTCGTATAGACACAAATATAGACAGTCGAGACAACCGTATAGAAAAGGATATAGATCAACGTATAGAAAATTATCTAGACACAAATATAGATACTCGTATAGAAGCAACGGTTAAAAGATATCTAGACGATAATCTAGAGCAACAGATGTATGAAGCTACCCTAAAGAGTATAGACACAAATATAGACAGTGAGACAGAGATAAGTCTAGATACTAATATAGATAAGAGTCTAGACATAGATAAGAGTATAGACACAAATATAGATAAGAGTATAGACAATAACTCAACAACATTAGATGAAGAGACAACCGTAACTGAGAGTGTTGGGGAAGAGGAGGTTATAGAGCAGTTAGCTGATGAGAAAGGATTATCAGGGAAGGAATTAGCTTCACTCTTAGGAGTGAGATCAGAATATCTCACCCGATGGAAAAGTGGAAAAAATATTCCAAAAGAAGACAGCGAGAATTACCAAGCTTATCAGGACTTCTGTAAGTATCGATGGGAGAAAAAGAAAGGGAATAATCAGGCGAAATATTATCTGATTAAAAATTAAATCGATTTGATACTACAATTTAACGACATTTAAGCGACAAAAAGTAATATGATTGCCACACAAACGTTTTATAAAACAAGGCATTGTACCGAGAGTGTACAGAAACCGTACAAAACCCGTCCAATAGCCGTCCATGATTTTCAAGGAAATGCCCAAAAGCAAGACTAATACTAGGTTTCAGGGATCTAACGGAAGTGGGCTGAAAAGTGGTAATTTTAGCTTGTCAGTTCACGGGAATTTCTGACTAATTTATGAGCGATGAATCGCTAAAAAGGTCAGTATAACTACATCCTAGAGATAAGCTTCGGAAAATTCTAGCGGTTAGGGGCTATGTATTACGTCATAATCCCGTCCATTCTCCGTCCCATAACCGTCCATTCTCCGTCCATTCTCCGTCCCATTGTTGTCTATGTATCCTAAAATGACCCCTGAAAATTGCCATATTTTGGAACTGCACATTACTCCCAACTGGGTAGAAAATTTCTATATTTAATATAGTCCCTTTCAAAACTTTTCAATACTACAATTAGTAGTATAAATTTTCAATTCTAAAATTGATTTCTTATTCAAGAATTTTCATCACTCATAACTCTTTACTCGAAGTCCTCTAAAATAAAATCCTAACGATCACCACCATCTCAGCACAAAAAGATAAAGCCAGAGTTGGGATAGCATCTACTCAAACATCTAAACTTACTTACTACTCAAAGACGGATTATAAATAATGCAGCTATAAAATCTGATTGTTAAAATTTTAAAAAGATCCAATACGCATGTAGTAGTAATTTTAAAATTGGTATAAAATGGTGGTGTAAGAGTGGGTATGTATTTTCTGATATATATTTGGTAAAGTTAAGAATTACTTCAAAGGTTTTCTAATCATCAGTATAAAATATAATTACCCTATTTATTTGGAAGAAATTTAATGATTTGCTCTGTCATTGTATGAGGGTATTCATATGTTGAAGAGAATTTTGACTGGTACGGTTTTAATAGCTGGAGCCGTTTATCTTATGAATAAACCATCTAATGTAGATCTTGCACCAGGCTTTCAAACAGTAGAATTAGATGGTCGTATACATGTAGAAGAAAAGCAAGTTTTTGACCGAGATTGCTATAAAAAGGATCATCAGGCATTCTTGCGCAACAAGAATGCAAATCATAAAGGATACTTAAGAAGTGATTTTGATAAATCAGTAATAACAATAACAGTTGAACCAGATTCTTTATTTTCAGACCCGTTTATTATAATAAAGTCTTCTGACAGAGAAATTATTATTTGTGAAGATGACCCTGGTAATAAAGAGGTCTTGAAATTTTATAGCTTTGCTTACGGAGATCAATATCATATTCCATCAGGAAACTATGAACTTTGGATAAGTGACAAAGGTACAAACGAGTCAGTCGAGTATACAATGCGAATTGAAGAAGAAGAACTGTAAAATCATCTTTTATGTGATGTTTGTAATTTTCTTTTCTGCTTTCTTCCACTGAAGTTTGAATAGTTTTTTGTATCTGAAAAATGTCTTTATACTTGATGGTATTGTATCTGGCAAGTCTTCAGGAGATTCTAAATTGTATTTAGTTATATAATGTTTGACAAATTTTTTGTTATATTGATAGAGTTTTTTATTTATCTGCTTATTACTTTGGAAATACCTTCTTAAGTAACTATCAGTTTGAATAAATTCTCTCATAAAATCAAATTTTTTGAGAAGCGACAGCTTTGCCAGTTTAGTACATAGATTTCTTACGTCTGTAAGCGGGATATTCCACATATCCTCCATAACTAATAAAGGAATATCGAAGTTTGATGGAAATATAAATAAACTTTGAAACCTTTCTTGTTCCTCATTGCTGAGGGATCTTAAGCTTTTCTCCACACTTTTTCTTATAATTTTTTCATTGTCAAACTCATCTAATCCTAAACTTTTTATGTCATTTATAATTCGATCTAGAATATCTTCTGCTGAAGGAGGACTTTTGAGATTCTTTGCATCTTGTATAAATGATTGAATCTTTAATAAGGTTATTCCTAATAGAATAGGCCAATTATAAAGTACATCACTTAGCTTTTCTAGTCGACTACTATCGATACTAATTTCGTTCCTAAATAGATATTGTAAGACAGTGATTAGTTCTTCTCGGCTCATAAAATTTAAGGATATTCCATTATAACGAGCATGAGTCATAAATATCCCTTGATATGGTGTAATTATTAACCATTTAGATAATTCGGAACTACTTCTCTCTAAAATTAAGTTTAATTGTTTAGAAGTTTGTAGATTTTCTAAAATAATTAAATTAGGCAGTTTGATAGATTTTTTGGGGATTTCACAAGGTTGATTGTTTTCTTCAGGGACTTGGATAAAATGATTATCTCTATATGCTTTAATAACTTCTTTGTTTCCATCTACACTATAATCAAAATTGAACCAAAAAATACCTCCAGTGAAAAACTCCCTAATAGATTCGTGAAGACATACCATTTTTGCTAAAGTTGTTTTACCACTGCCAGGTGGTCCCCATATACCTATTAAGTCATTTTGCTTATTTAATAATAAGTCTACTATTTCTTTAATTTCATTATTACGTTGTATGAAAACAGGTGAACCACCCAGTTTTGGAACGTTAAACGTTCCAAAATTTTCTTTGTCTGAATCTAATATAGGGTTGTTTATATAGTAATAAATTTTATTATATTGATGAAGTTCATCTACTTTTTTATATTAGTACCTCCAATAGAACCCGAATTATTTTTAATATTGAGATTTCCCATTGCTGTAGCTCCATCTCCTGTGGCGTAGGCATTTCCAGCATTCATAATTTTATTTATAATTTGTTCTCCACTGGGTTGGTCTTTTATCTGATTAAGTAAATCCTCAGCTAATTTAACTAAATTAGGATCATCATTAACTTTAGCTATTCCAACTTCTACCCCAACGGTACTTTGGCGATCTTCTCGATTAGGGGATTTTTCCAATTGATCAATAGAATCAAGAAGATCACTTGAAGAACCAGTTTTCTTTTCTAAAGCAGATTTAAGAGCCTTATAACTAGCCTGAATAACACTCTTACTCAGATCAGCAGCTAAAGCAGCTACAATAGCTGTAGTAATTGGATCCATAACATTATTCCTAAAGGATGAAAGTAAATAACATAAGTTTAGTATAACTTAATGAGAATGTAATTTTTTAAAACCTAATTCTGAGTTAATAATTATTTTTAAAAGCTATTATCAACTTTACATTTTTCATATAAAGTTAAAAAAATGTAAATTGAAAAAGCCGTTTACGTGATCATATTATGAAAATAGAGAGTTTAACAAAAATGTCAAAAGGAGTCCCTACCTAAAAATACTATCAAAAACATCCACCCCCATGAAAGTTAACGGACATGGCCGAGCCAAGATTTTAACCATAGAAGAGATCCAGATATTATTCTCTGACGGGCTAAAGCTTGAACGAGATCGAGTGCTGTTTGGGGTGATGTTGTTTACGGCCTGTCGAATCAATGAAGCTTGTACCTTGAGGACAACGGATGTCTATGATCATCGTGGCCGTGTCATGGATGAGATCATCTTTAGGAAGGAGAATACTAAGGGAAAATTAGCCACTAGAACCATCCCAGTGTTTGAGGATTTAAGGATACTGCTGACCAGCTACGGGATAGATCGCGCGGAACGCTACTTATTCCCTGGCAGGTTAGAAGGGCATATACAACCGGATAGCGCGTCTAGAATCTTCAGGAAAGCTTGTTTAAGTGTGGGAATTGTTGGGGCATCCACTCACAGCTTCCGAAGGACGGCGTTAACCCAGATGAGTAATGGGGGGATACCGTTGAGGGTGATCCAGGAGGTGAGTGGCCATAGAAATTTAGGACAGCTTCAAAAATATTTAGAGGTTCAACCGGATCAAGTTCGTGGTGCGATCGCATCATTGTCTATGTTGAGTCCGAGATATGGGGGTGGGGGGGAGAAATGTCATGAAATCTTGATAGACAAGAAATATGCAAATCACGACCTCGATGCTCATCCTGACGATTCCTTAAGTATCCCTGACATAATAGACGATTAAATCTTAATAGTTAATTATCTTACTCAAATTTATTGATTTAGTCTAGATATTTGGGTTGAGATGCCGTTAGGCAGATAATTCATAAACGTTTCTTATTGATTTAGTTGTAGAGATCCCTGCAAAGGATTAGAATCTCATTAATATATTAACGACAAAAAAATTAGGGGGGTTGCCTTTAATGAAGCTTTAATTACTTATTTGAATCCGGTAAAAAAAATACTCGGAATAAAAACCAGTATCACTTCACAAAAAGGGGGAACCCTCTCCTAAACAAAACAATTATCTAATTAAGAAGTTTACTGTTTTTTTGGTTTTTTACCAATCAACTAGGTAATGAGAGTCAGAGCAAGCCCCCTTGTGTAGCAGAACAAGAGGACTGGGTGAATGGATGCCACAACAATTAAGCAGGAATTTATAAACTTAAGTGCGATCGCCACTAACGTTTACGATTTAGCGGTCAAAATCGTCCCTGACATCGAAATTGACCCCATTACCAAAGAAGTGATGGGAACACCCCTGTATGACTTGTTGGGCTGGAAATATACCCGATTTGGTCATCAGGCTAAACCCAACCTACTTGGGGCTACTTTCTTCCAAGAAACGGGGGAACCCTGGCAAAGTAAGCTTTTTGGTTTCTTTGATAATGGAAACCGAAGCGGAAAATATTATGCTCAAGCAGGAATCGGCGACGTTCCCTACATTCCCCCCGTCCCCCAAGAAATTCGGGAAAATATCGCCCTTAAATACGATCTGACTCCCCCAGAGGAAGATCAGCCATTTTGGCCATGGTTCACCCAAAATAAAACCATCCCCCTAGTCCTCGATGAAGGAGCCAAGAAAGCCCTTTGTACCTTGTCAGGGGGTAATGCCTCAGTTTCTCTGTTTGGCTGCACCTGTGGGGCAAAATGGAACGCTCTGAAAAAACGCCACGAAATAATACCCCAACTAAAACCCCTAGTGGCTGACCGAAAAGTTATTATTACTTTAGACCAGGGAGATCTCAAACCCAAATCCATTAAGGCTGTTAAACAAGGCATTAAACGCTTAGGGAAAGCCATTAAAAATGAAGGGGGACAGCCCTACGTCGCCGTTTGGGACAGAGAACTAGGCAAAGGCATCGATGATGTAGCAGCCAATCATGGCTTAGAAAAAGTCCAATACATCTTAGATAACGCCATTCCCTTCGATGAATGGTTAGGGGAACAAGTTGAAACCGATTATTTAACCTACTTACCCTCTGTCAAGGTTAATCAACGTTACTTCAGCGTTGAAATTCCTGATAATAAGTTAGTGGGCATCAAAGGGGTTCAAAACACAGGGAAAACAGAACAGTTAAGCCGGCGTTGTCGTAGAGCTATCAAGAAAGGGCGGCCAATCTTCATCCTCTCCCACCTAGAAAATTTAGCCAGAGCATTAGGGGAACGGTTAGGAGTTCCTTATCGAACCGAAAGAGACGAAAAAGGACGGGTTTTAGGATATGCCTTGGTGACGGATTCTTTAAGACCAAAATATAAAGGTTTTGACGCAGACCATTGGCGAGGGGTGGAACCCATAGTTATTTTAGATGAGTGTGAACAGGTGATATGGCATACCCTAAATGGTCAAACCGACATTAGAGAATATCGAGTAATAGTTCTTAAGCAACTGAAAAAGCTTGTCAACATGGCCCATCAAATAATCTTGGCTGATGCTGACCTTTCCAATGAGAGCATTGAGTTTATTAACGGGTTATTAGATGAACAGGTCGACCCCTATATTATGGTCAATGACTATCAACATGAAGGGTGGGATTATTTTACTTTTTCTTCCAGATTAGAATGGCATTCAAGACTAATTAAAAAAGCCAAGTCAGGGAAAAAGTTATTAATTCTAACGGCTGCTCAAAAGGTAACGTCTAAGAACGGAACTAGAGCCATTTATAATCGATTAAGGAAGCTATTTCCCCAGGCTAAAATATTAAGATATGACAGTGAGACCTTAACGGAAAAAGGACACCCTGCTTGTGAAGGGAAAGGAGACTTAAATACCTTATTTCAACAATATGATTTTGTGGTGGCTTCTCCTTCTATTGTCAGTGGCATTAGTTTAAACTTTGAGGGACATTTTGATGAGGTCTGGGGGTTATCCACGGGAGCCATTACGCCAACCAATTTTGTTCAATTCCTATGGCGATTACGGGATAACGTCCCTAGATTTGTTTATGTGGATAAAATTAGTAATATTGGATTAGTGGGAAATGGGTCAACTAATGCCGTCCATTTAATGCGCGGTGAAAAGAAAAAATGTGAGCTAACTTTAAAATCCTTAAAGGATTTTGATTATCTTTGTGTAGAAGACATAGATGCTCCTATGGACTCAGTTTGTGTCAAGACCTGGGCGAAAATGGGAGCGAGAATAAATCGACAAATGAAAGCCTATCGAGAGACGGTTTATGCTTTGTTAGATGCTCAAAACCATCGACGTTATCATTGGTCAGATTGTTTGGATAAAGAAGAGAGAAAAGCAGAAAGAAAGAGGTTAACGGATAATAGAGATCAGGGGATGGACAACGATTGTGAGCAACAGGTTCAAGCTAAAGAGATTGAACCTGATGAAGCTAAACGGATTGAAGAGACTATCATTAAAACCAAAGAAGAAAAGGCACAACTAAGACGATACAAACTCAAGCAAAAGTATGGGCAAGTAACTTTTGAAATCGCCAAAGCGGATATGGTGGGGTTACATCCTAAATTGAAGCTGCATTATCATCTAACGATGGGGCGTGAGTTTATCGAAGCCAAAGACACGGCTAAAGTGAAAACCCTATTAGAGAATAATGAGGGGGCGGCCTTTGTGCCTGATGTA
>JAAUYD010029185.1_pt1 | contig 10088 bp, 9 predicted proteins | sample 7278101 | NCBI WGS metagenome assembly JAAUYD01 (sample SAMN14350128, study PRJNA611818) | marine sediment metagenome | isolation source: surface marine sediment (0.6m) | place: French Polynesia: Moorea | collected 2018-08
AGCGTCTTCGCGGGTTCTTCAGGGGGATCCTGCGGGAGCACAGTCCAGGAGGTGAGCCGGTGCCATTCGAGGCCGCGGAGCTCAGCCCCGACCTCTGGATCACACCGCTGATCTGCTACGAGAGCCTCTTCTCGACGTACTCAGCGAACGCCGCGCCCGATCTGCGGTCGACCAGGCTGATCGCGGTCTCGTCGAACAACAGCTGGTTCGGCAACACCTTCCAACCGCGACAACATCAGAACGCTGCCGCGCTTCGAGCGGTGGAGAACCGCGCTGCGCTCGTCCATGTGATGAACAACGGCCCTTCGACGGTCTATCTACCGAGCGGTCAGAAGCTGTTCAGCACCGACGTGCGACGACCGGGCGGCTACGTCGTCGATACGCCGATCGTCGAAGCCGACACGCCTCCCCTGTTCAGTCGCTTTCCCCATGTGGTCTCTGGGGCCTTCACCTCGGCATTCCTGCTCGTGCTCGCCGAGAGCTGCGCGCGTGGATGGTTCTCCAAGAGCGGCTAGGCGTTGACTGTGTCGGATTGGATTTGGCGCGTGACCGAGAGCATCAGCGGGCCCGGGGCCTATCGGTCGACGCGCTCGACGGGGACCGTGACCCGGTATCCGCGCCCGTGATACGTCTGGATCGGTGCGGTCGCACTCGCCGGCTGACCGAGCACGTCCCGGATCCTCTTGACGCAGGTCGGAACGGCGCAGGGCTCGACCACGGCATCGGGCCAGACCTCTGCCAGGAGCTCGTCCTTGGTCACGACGCGGTCGTGGTGTTCGATCAGATACTTGAGCATGGCAAACGATCGGCGCGGGAGGGTTCTCGACTCGCCCAGGCCTCGCACTTCGAAGAGGGCGAGGTCGAGCTCGAATCGTCCGAATCGATAGATCGCGTTCTCCATTCGCCGATGTCTCCCGGCGGCCCCGCGCATCGGGGTCGCGAGTTCGTTTGCCTGATCTCGAGAAATGGAACAGTAAAACTAGAACACTTCGACTAAAACAAGGGTAATCTAGCACCGGATGACGAGTCATAGAAAGCGAAAAGCGCTTGGCCCGCGGGGGGCACAGACCCGCGAGAAGCTGGTGTCGGCGGGTCGCAAGGCGTTCGCCGCCAAAGGCCTCGGCGGCGCGAGCCTGCGCGAGGACATCCTCGCGCCCACGTCTCTGTCAGCGGGGTCCTTTTACCATCAGTTTCCGGACAAGGCCTCGCTCCTGGCGGAGATCATTCGAGAGGATGGCGCTCGCATCATCCGGGAGCTGGGCGATCTCGGGCAGCAGGGCACGGGGCAGGACCCGGCCATGCGCGCGGCCGCCCTGATGAGCCACCTGTTCGATCGCGCCGAGAAGAATCCGTACTTCGTGAAGATCTTCGTTCGCGAGTACTACAGCGAATCGAAGCTCGTTCAGCGTGAGATCCAGAAGCACACCGCGAATACGACGGCAGTGCTGCGAGCCGTCTACGAGCGCCTGGGAGAGACGACCGGCCTGGGGCTCGATACCCACTCGTTGTCGGTCATCCTCTCCCATCAGACCTTCTCGCTCCTCAACCACTACGTCGGCCTCTCGAAGAGGCAGCGTGCCGACGCCCGCCCGATCCTGCTGCGCGCCATCATGCAGCTGATGGCCGGCGGTGTCCTCGCCGTGAGAGACTGCCCGACGGAGCGGCCGCGGCCGAGAACGGGGTCGCCGGCCTCGGTCCCGGCGTCGTCATCGACTGAAGCAGTCCCCGACCAGAGCATCGAGCGGGCGACCGCGGATCGCGCCTGAAGAGGCCGTTCTCGTGGTCATGGCTTTGCGCTCCGCTATGGACGATCGCGGCGTCGCTTCCCAGATCTCGCGTGGCCGCAAGCTCGCGGGCGCTTCCGAGATCGGCTCGATTCAGATGACCTGTCTTGATTCGGGCTCTATTCGGCGCGTCACGGCGACTCGGGATCAAGTGACCGCCCTCTCCGGACGATACGCCGCATCATGGGCCATGCCGCCGCCATCCCGTTCTGGGCCGCCATCCTCCTGGCGGCCGGGCTCGTGCTGCGCATCGTCGTGGGCGCATCGGTCCTCTCCCGGGCAGCCCGGATCCGCGGTCGGGCCGAGCTCGCCATCGGCGGCTTCATCCTCTCATTCGCCCTCGGTGAGCTGCTGCTGGTGGTGGCGAGTCGTCTGCGTGAGGGCGCAGCCGCATCCCATGCGCCGCTGATCGGACATCTGTCGCTCGCTGCGATCGTGGTCGCGATCGTCGTGCTGGCCGAGGGACTCCGGCGACTCTTCCGCCCCGACTCGCGCGGCGTTCGCGTGGGTGTCGGTCTGCTCGGCCTGGTCGTCGTCGGAGCCGCGGTGCAGCGCGCGATGGATCCTTCGGGGCTCGTCGTCACCGGCCCGAGCTTCGGTGCCGTCGTGATGATGGGCAGCAGCGTGCTCCTCGACGTCTGGTGGGCCGCGGAGGCTTTCACGACGGGTCGCCGTCTCCGGAAGCAGGCCTCCCTCGGCCTCGCCAGCGGCGAGACGTCGCTTCGCTTCGACCTCTGGGGTGTCGCGGCGTGCGCGCACGGCAGCATGCCGCTCGCGCTGCTCTACTGCATGGTGATCCTTCGGCGCCCTGCCGTGGAGTTCCCGGTGCTGCTCGCCGCGCTGGGCATCGGCGGCATCGTGACCGCCTTCGCCACCTACGCCTCCTTCCACCCTCCGCGCTTCCTGCGCGAGCGATCCCTCGCCCCGACCAAGGTCGAAACGACCAACTGAGCGTGACCCGGCGCCGGAGTTCGGCCACGCCCGCCGCCGTCACCGGGATTTTCGAGCTAACCTGCGCCCACCGCGAAGGAGTTCGGAGATGGACGACCGCCCCGCCTGGCTCGAAGCGCCGGCCCCGGGTCCCGTAGGCATCGTCATGGGCTCGACCTCTGACTGGCCGACGATGCAGGAGGCGGCGAAGGTCCTGGGCGAGCTCGAGGTCGCCCACGAGACCCACGTGGTCTCGGCGCATCGCACGCCCGAGCTGCTCTTCGAGTACGGCCGTCGTGCCGAAGAACGCGGGCTCGCCGTCATCATCGCCGGGGCCGGGGGCGCCGCCCACCTGCCGGGCATGCTGGCGTCGATGACGGTCTTGCCGGTGCTCGGTGTCCCCGTGAAGAGCCGCGCCCTGAGCGGCGTCGACTCGCTGCTCTCCATCGCGCAGATGCCGGCCGGCGTCGCCGTCGGCACCCTCGCCATCGGTCCTTCGGGCGCGGCGAACGCTGGCCTCCTCGCTGCCGAGATGCTCGGCCACGCTGACGCTGCGCTGCGCGACCGCCTGCGCGCCCGCCGTCTCGCACAGAGCGAGCGTGTCCTCCATACTCCGCCGCCCTGGGAAGAGGAAGGCTCCTGAGCAGGCGGGGCCTGAAGAGAACGAAGGGACGAGCGTGAAGGTCGGAATCCTCGGCGGTGGACAGCTGGGGCGCATGCTCGCCGAGGACGCGCGACGCATCGGGATCGATGTCCTCGTCATCGACCCCCAAAAGGGCTGCTCGGCCTCGCAGGTCGCGCCCACCCTGACGGCCCCCTACGACTCACCCGAGGTCGCGCGCGCCCTCGAAGACTGCGACGTCGTCACCTACGAGTTCGAGGGCGTGCCGCTCGAGACGTGCCGGGAGCTCGAGGCGAAGATGCCGCTGCACCCCAGCACCCGCGCGCTCGAAGTCGTCCGCGACCGGCTGCTCGAGAAGAGCTTTCTGCGCGATCACGACATCGCTACGGCCGACTTCCACCCGGTGTCGAATCTCGAAGAGCTCGAGCGCGCCGTCGAAGCGCTCGGCCTGCCCGCCATCCTGAAGACGCGCTCCGAAGGCTATGACGGCAAGGGGCAATGGCGCCTTCGAAGCCGCGATGACCTGGCCGAGGCCGCGCGCGAGCTGGGCGACCGGCCGGCGATCGTCGAAGCCTTCGTCCCCTTCGATCGCGAGCTCTCGCTCATCGCCGTCTGCGATGCCGAGGGGGCGATCGAGATGTGGGCGCCGCCCGAGAACGCGCACGTCGGCGGCATCCTCCGCATCTCGCGGGCGCCCGCGGCAGGGCTCACCGAGGCCCAGCTCGAGACCGGCCGTACATGGCTACAGCGCATCTGCGACGCGCTCGACTATCGCGGCGTGATCGCGATCGAGCTCTTCGAGGTCGACGGGCGATGGCTGGTGAACGAGATCGCGTGCCGCGTCCACAACTCGGGCCACTGGACGCTCGATGGCGCCAAGACGAGCCAGTTCGAGAATCACATGCGCGCCGTTGCCGGCTGGCCGATCGGACCGACTGCACTCGACGGTTCGAGCGCGATGCTGAACCTGATCGGCACCATGCCTGCGGCGGGCGCAGTCGAGTCGGTCGAAGGCGCGAAGCTCTACGACTACGGCAAGGCGCCGCGGCCGCTGCGAAAGATCGGGCACGTCAACGTGCGACGCGACGACGATGCGGCGCGCGATCGGGCGATCAGCGACCTCGTCGCAGCCATCGGCGACGCCGATCTCGCCGAGGCCGACCGGTAGCGGGCCCTCGGCTCGGCTCGAGTCCCATCAGCGCTCGAACGGTGGATCCTGACACCGGAGCAGCGTCCACGAAGCACGAGGCGCGGCGCGGAAGAGGGCGCGCGTTGTCGGCGTGTTGCGGAATCGGGCCTCGTGATCGCAACCGGAGACTCGTGCGTTCTCCGCTGCTCGGCCGCAGGGCGTTCACGCCCGAGACCTCCGCTCAGGTCGAGGTCGAAGACGGGAGGTAGGTCAATCCGCGGTCGTCATCCGCCGGGCTCGCCTCGCCACACCAGCGATCCCAGACCCAGGGCTCCTGCCAGGCAGACGCCGGGGCTGGCCGAGCGATGAAGTGCCCCTGGGCAAGGTCGAAGCCCAGCGCGCGGCACACGTCCAGCTCGGCGGCCCGCTCGACGCCCTCGGCCAGACACAGGGCACCGGTATCCTTGGCCACGCGCACCAGGGCCTCGACCATGCGCTGCCGCGAGTCCGGCGCCTCGTCCAGATCGCGAATGAGCGAGATGTCGAACTTCAGACAGTCTGGCGGGCAGTCGGTCAGCTCCAGCAGACGCGCCTGACCAGCGCCGAAGTCGTCGTAGGCCAGCTCGATCTGAATGTCCTTCAGCTGGGCGTGAAGCTCGCGCATCTCTCGAGGGTCGGTCACCGTGGATTCATGCACCTCGACCGTCAGCGGCAGGTCGGGATAGCGCTGTCGAAACCAGCCGAGGTTGTGAAGAATGTCGCCCTCGGCGAGCTCGGCCGGATGAACGTTGGTGTAGATGCGAGGCTGATCCGGGATGTCTTCGCACGCCAGGAGCGCGGCACGCCGGAGTGAAGAGCTGAGGTGTGCCGCAAGGCCGGCGTGCTCGGCGATCTCGAACAGTTCACTCGGAGACTCGGGCAGCTCATTGCTCGTACCTCGGCCCAGCACTTCGAAAGCGGGCTGCGCCGGACCATGCAGCGACACGATGGGCTGGAACTCGGCTGCGACGGCCCCGGTATTGATGAGCGCACGCAGGGCACGAGCCTGGCTGTGAACGCCGGTGGCTACCGCCGCCGGGGATTCGAGCATGATGCCCGTCTCGTTGAGCTCGTCTTGCGCGGAGGTGTCACGACACACCAACAGCTCGACGTCGGCAAAGTGAATCAGGTCTCCGTTGCGAAGCCGCACCGGCTCATCGACTCGCGTGCGATTGACGTAGGTTCCGTTGCTGCTGCAAAGGTCGCGAATCCACAGCTCGTCACCCTCGAGAGTGAACTCCGCATGCTGCTTGGATACCTGACTCGACGACAGCGGGATGTCCGAACCCATGGTGCGCCCGACGCGAGCAGGAAAGGCACTGAGCGTGAACCGGCGCGAGCGTTGCTCGCCCTCCACGTACCCTTCCAGGGCCCATCCCTGGCCCGCAGCTGCCTTGTCAAGTTGCCGAGGATCCATTCTTTTCCGCTCGCACACCAACCCGGCTCGTCGTGGAAACCTTTTGCACTGACACCGTATCGACCTTGCGACGACCGTACTTGACATCGCGGCGTGCCCACCGATTCCCGGGCCCGGTGGGATGCCGGCTGTGCGCGAGATGGGCTCCGAGGACGAGACCGAGGAAGAGCAGGTCGGCGGATGGCAGACCATGGGAACTCTGAAGCAGGCCGGGAATGGTTCGCCGGTACTCGAGCTGGCGCCAGGGGCTCGACCGGCCTCCTCTTCGAACGTGGCGTCGCTGCCATGGCTTCCATCTCCTCGTCGGAGAAGAAACCCGGCAGCTGCTGCGCCCACTTGTGGCGGCGAGCGATGACGGAGTCGATAGCCACGACGGTGGCATCCCGGCGAGGGAGCGCATCTCGGCAGGTTCAGGGATCGCAAGGGGCCGCATGGCAGTCCCGCCCAGTCCGCCCTGAGTCGCTCACAACTTGAACCACCCCGGGCTTGGCGGGGACGTCGATCGCGCGTCCCTAGCCGACATCACCACGCGTGCGCCGAGCGGTCACCGTGTACAGCACGCGGGGCTTACCGTCATATCGCTGTACGTGGTAGTTCAACGTCACGTCGCCAAACCCTAGAACGGCTAGAAACTCGATCAGCGTCCGCGGTGGGATCCTCCACCATGATTCGGTGGGCTGGCGCTTCCGGTGATCCGGCAAGAACTGAACTGATGGCTTTCCGATCCCAAGACTCGCGGGAATCGGGATCCTCATCATTCGAAGAGCGCCGAGCACCATGTGCAGATTCGGCGGTCTTTCAACCACGATCATGGTCTCTCGCGTGATGCTTGCGGCCGCCTGCAGAGCTCGAAACGGATCGCGCAGATGCAGCAGCACGCAGCCCAGAACCGAAACGTCGACCGGCCCAAGCGAAGGGGGAATCGCATACACCGACCCCGTCGCGAGCCTGACCCCTGATCCGAGCGCATTGCGGCAGAACCAGAAGCCATCGTTGAGTCGGCGGATGTGGGCACGCCGCTCGTGCCTCTGGGCCTCCGTGTATTCGCCCGCGTATGGAACGATGTCCCAGTCTTCTTCCTCCGACAGGTCGTACGCGATCACCTCGGCACCGCGTTGCTCCGCCGAGAACGCGAGGAAGCCGGTCGCCGTACCGATGTCGAGAACGCGCTTGCCGCGAAAGTCGAAATGACCCAGGTAGGCGTCGACTTTCGTCCTGAGATCCCACGGGCCGTGAACGAGCCCATGATTCGGAAGCTCGATCGTGTGGTAGAAGTGGCAGTCGTCGGCGTCGACCACGTCGCGAGGCGCGACGAAGTCCCCGTCTCGTTCAGACATATTGCGATTCCCGATCAGCTCTCACGTTGGCGAGGGTAACCCGTCGAGCCACTTCCGATACGAACGAATGTAGTAGGCGCGACCTCCAATCGGAGGCGTCTCACTCTCGAGCTCGAGAGTGTCGCAAAGCTCACCCAGGTGTGATCCAGAGATCGACTGAGTGCCGATCCAATGATCTCATCGTGCTCCTGGCGAGGAGCTCACTCGTGAGTCGCCATCGGGCTCGAGACTGTGCTGGTTCAAGCATCGACCGCTGAGTGGGGGCTGATCGCGACTCACGCCCACGCGACGCCCCTGCGGTGCGCGCAAGCGCACAGCGGGCGTGTCGGGAACGCGACGCGGGCCTGCGGTCGACGAGACGGTCGGTGGCTCCGGATAGGCGTAGAAGATCTCTCCTCATCGAAACAGCCGCTATCCTCATGGATGAGTGAGAGATGACCGGGCCGATGGAGATCGGCGCGCGTGCGGGTTGTGAGGTAGGCCTCGATGGGTTTCGCGATCTCGAACGAGGATGTCGCTCGATTTCACAAGAGCGGGATCATCCAGATCGACTTCGGGTTCGATCTGTCGCTCCTCGACGAGATCATCGATGCAGTCGAGCCGCTCTATCCGCTGGCCGTCGAACGAGGGGCGCCTCACGCGGGCCGTCTCCAGGATGCCTGGTGTGAGATCGAGGGCTGCCGGCGCCTGGCGACTGATCAGCGAGTGCTCGACGTCCTGCAGGTGCTGTTCGATCGGCGACCACTGCCGTACCAGACCCTCAACTTCCCCTATCCCACCTCTCAGCCGGTAAACACCGATACGATTCACTTCGCCACCGACCCGGCCGGCTACCACGCAGCCGTGTGGGTCGCTCTCGAGGACATCACCGAAGACAACGGTGCGCTCGTCTACTACCCGGGCACTCACGAGCGGCCCGAGCTGTCGATGCTCGATCTGGGCCTCCGCCCGACCTACGACGACTACCCTGCGTACGAGGCGAAGCTGGCCGAGTTCATCGAGTCGGAGGGCCTCAAGCCGGAGCGCTGCTGCCTGAAGAAGGGCGAAGCGCTCATCTGGGACGCGAAGCTGTTCCACGGCGGCCCGGCCGGCACCGATCCGAGCCGTTCCCGACACTCGCAGGTGACGCACTACACCTTCGAGGGCTGCAAGTACTACACGCCGCTGACGAGTGGGCCCGTGTACCGGTCGTACCGGTTCCCCCAGTGGATTCCATCCGAGCCGACGGAGCCGCGCCCGTTCGGGACCGAGAAGCCGCTGTCGATTCCACAGCGGATCGTGCGCAAGCTGACGATGTATCGGTACAGGGCCGGGGATCTGCTTCGGAGTCTTCGCGGGTAGTGAATCTCACGTCGGTCTTCCAGCCGTGGGGGGCTGATGCCGATCGTCTGCCTCCTACGCCCGCTCGGCCAGGTCGAGCGGGACGGAATCGAAGCGGATCGGCCGACGTCTCCGTCAGGGGCCGACTGCGATCATGACGACACGTACGTACCCCGACGTCAGGATGACGTGACCATCAGCGCTGGCGGACGCAGTGGGGATCCGGAAGTCGTTCCCCGTGCGCACCGTGACGGTCGTGTCACTCATGTCGGAGATCGTTGCGCCGGAGACGAACTCGGGATTGTGCTCGCGCCAGGAGAGCGGCGCCGGCCCGTAGAAGCGGCTCGTACCGCTCGCATTCGCGCTGAACCAGACCGACGCGATCACTGCGGTGGTGCCGAGATCGTGCGTCAGCACGATGCTCTGATTTCTGCCGACGGCGAAGAAGCCCGAGTCGTAGGCGCCGGTCGTCGCGATCGCCGACGCCACGGCGTCGAAGTTGGCGTTGACCTCGTCGGCGTCGGCGATCGTGCCGTTGCTGAACACGTGCGGAAGCGTGACGGCTGCGACGACGACGCCCGGCCCTGACACCAGCACGATCGCCCCGAGTGTGACCACCCAGCGCGTCGATGCGCGCGATCTGAGCACGTAGCCGCCGCCCACGAAGGCCGCACACAGCGCCATGATCCCGATCGGGGAGAGCAGCGGAAGCGCGATGCCACCTCCCCAGAAGAACTGCCCCCACGCTTCGCCCCACATGCCGAGCTCCCTACGCTTCTCGCGCTTCTCGATGAGGTGCGCACCGTCCCGACATGCACGTCAGACGACGCAGCCCACTGGATTCCGCAGAGCTCCATCCTGCAGGCTTGCGCTCGGCAGCGCGACGCAAAGGTGTTTGCCCCCACTCGAGCGAGGGCGGCGTTCTCCTTCTGGATGGGTGTGTCACTGCGTGCGAACGCCCGGCCCTACCGTGCGGGGAGCCCGGGGCTGTACCCCTCGCCCCTCTGATATGTGAGTGACTCCCGACGATTGCCGCCGTCGACCCGGGACGAAACGTGGACCCAGCCAGAGTTGGGTCCCTCGGACGGCACGTAGCATTCGCTGATCAGCTGATCGAAGTCGCAGTTGTCCCGGATCCAGTAGGCGAGCTCGAGGTTGTCCGAGCCGAAGATCTCGATGTCGGCGGCCGCATAGTTCGCCGTCCATACGTGCTGACTCGTGCTGCTCCCACCGATCGCGGCATTCAGCTCCGGACTCCGGTAGCCCGAGTTGATGTTCATCGACTGCGCGAAAGCGGTGCGCGCCGGCTGGAGGACCGTTTCGACCAGGTGCCGGATCGCTCGCAAGGTCTCGGGCGGCGGCACGTTGTCGATGCCGCGGCGCGAGGCCGTCTGGCTCCGAGTGAACTCACGCAGCGTGAAATTCGCGGACAGCCGCTCGTCCAGCGACACCACCGTATCCTGGGCGCCCGCGACGAGCTCGGGATGGGTGGCCCGCCCGCCCGTGCCGG
>JAAUYD010108653.1_pt1 | contig 10088 bp, 7 predicted proteins | sample 7278101 | NCBI WGS metagenome assembly JAAUYD01 (sample SAMN14350128, study PRJNA611818) | marine sediment metagenome | isolation source: surface marine sediment (0.6m) | place: French Polynesia: Moorea | collected 2018-08
TGGGCGCGTTTTGGGATCAGCGGACGATGGTCGGGATCTGCGGTGATTGGTGCTGTGGCTCAAGAATAGAGGGTGCGTTTCTAAGCGGCGCGGCCATGGCCGGCAAGATTCTCGGCGACAACCCCTGACCGGGATCGGTTCTTGTCTTGGGGAAAGTTGGGACGTGGATCGACGTTAAAAGACCGCTGTGACCCATTCGGCGCCTCATTTGACAAATCACCCAAGCAAACTAATTTATTATGCTGCCGCTGTTTCATATGCGAATGGGGCACACATGGTCTATTTCAGGTGACCGACTGCCATGGATTCCCGGTGGCGGGCAATTGCCCGTGACGGGTGTCTGCTCAATGCTGATGATTGAGCCAAAAACGGTTGTGTCCCCGGTTATGCGCACGAAAGGAGAAACGAATGGATATCACCACACAATACCTGGGTTTAACCCTCAAGAGCCCCATCATCGCCAGCAGCAGCGGAATGACCGATTCTGCGGCCAAGGTTGAAAAACTCGCACAAAACGGCGCCGGGGCGGTGGTTCTCAAATCGATTTTTGAAGAAGAGATTGTGTTCGAGCATGAGGACATTATGCAGGAAGCGGCGTCGGCGGGTGTCGACCTGGATCAGTTCGACTACTATGATTATCACTTGAGAGGGAAAAAACTGAACGCTTACATTGATCTGATCAAAGCATCCAAGGCCGCCGTTTCGATTCCGATTATCGCCAGCATCAATTGTGTCTACTCGCATGAATGGATCGCTTTTACCGAACAAATCCAAGCATCCGGGGCCGATGCGATCGAACTCAACATGTTTTTCTTACCCTCTGATTTCAGTCGATCCAGCGCGGAACAAGAACGTATGTACTTTGAGATCATCGACAAGCTGACCCGCACGGTCTCAATTCCGGTCGCCCTTAAAATCAGTCATTACTTCTCAAGCCTGGGCCAGGTGATCCAGCGGCTATCCAAAACAGGCATTGCCGGGTTGGTTCTTTTCAACCGCTTTTTCAGCCCGGATATCGATATCGACAATTTCAAGATCAAATCGTCCTTTGTTCTCAGCTCTCCGGGTGAATTGGCCCTATCATTGCGATGGATTGCCATCATGGCCAACAAAGTCGACTGTGATTTGGCGGCGTCCACCGGCGTTCATGACGGCAATGCGGTGATCAAACAGGTACTGGCCGGCGCCAAAGCCGTTCAGGTGGCCACGGGTATCTACAAGCACGGGCCGACAATCATCGGCGAGATGAACGATACCCTGAAGCACTGGATGGAAAAGCACCATTTCAACAGCCTGTCCGACTTCCAGGGCAAAATGAGTCAGGAACGAACGAGCGACCCGGCCGCTTTTGAGCGGGTCCAATTTATGAAATATTTCAAATAGGTGTGGTCAACCTTTACCCACTCCTGCCACGTGGGATGATAATGGATTGAGATGCCCAACCCGACCAAGAAACTGAAATTGCTGGTCACCGGGGCTTCCGGTTTTATCGGTTACGAGGTGTCCCGACAACTTGCTCGCGATGGCTATCGACCCCGGCTGATGATTCGTCAACCGGGCGATGACTGCGAGATTTGTCGGTTCGATGCGGATATAACCCTGGCTGACCTGAGACATCCCGATCGCCTGCGGCAAGCCGTCAAAGGTGTCGATGGCATTATTCATTTGGGGGCGAGGGCCACTTTCGAATCATATGCCACGTTGAAGCCGTCTATACTGGATGGGTCGATCGCCTTGATGGAGGCCGGCATCGAGGCCGGGGTGCGCCGGTTTGTTTACAGTTCTAGCCTGTTGGTCTACAGCGGCCAAGCATCCCTGCTCACTGCCGATACCCCGGTCAATCCAATTCTCGATTACGGCCGCATAAAGGTGGACACGGAAAAGCGTTTGACGGCGATGGCCGCATCGGCGGGTGTGGCTTTCACGGCACTGCGCCTGCCGCATGTATACGGCATCCGGGATCTCTATTTTCGCCAATTGCAAGCCGGTCTTCTCATGCTGCCGGGACTCGGCAGAAACACCTATACGCATCTTCACGTCGCCGATACGGCTGCGGCCATTATCGCCTGTGCAGAGCAGGCCTATACCGGCATCCTGCCCATCGGCGATCGCCTGCCATCGACATGGGCCACGTTCCTCGCGATCGTTCGGCAGCACTATCCAAAAGCCCGTGTGTTGGTGTTGCCCCAATGGCTGGCCCTGTTGGCCACGTCCCTGCTGACGCCGATTCGACGCATTCGCCCCAACCCGGGCCTGGAAACACCGGGTGCCGTGCGCAGCTACAACTTCAATCTGGCCGTCGATCCCAACCTCGTGTGGCAGGATCTGGGATTGGCACCCCGCTATGCGGCCATCCACGATGGCATTCCCGCTGTGGTCGCCTCACAGCGGGAGACAGACGTCTTGGCAACGCAGTTAAGTTGAGAAAGCCGGGACAGGCAAAAGGGATGAGTGGAACCCTGCGTTGCATTCGGCCTATTCAAATACGATTTGCTGGATGGCCAGAAAATGCGTTACCTCATTTTTTTCATTGTGGATCGGGGCAATCTTCCATTGCATGACAAACGTTGAGCCATCCTTGCGGTAATTGATGGCACGTCCCTGGAATGCCTTCCCGTGCGAAAGATCCATAGCCAGTTGGTCGATGACCGCCTGGTCCGTTTCCGGTCCCTGCAGAATAGACGGGGATCTTCCCATGACCTCATGCGACTCGTAACCGGTCAGTTCACTGAATGCCGGGTTAACGTAGATGATCGGATAACCCGGCCCTGCTTCGGTAATCATGATTGAGTTGTAGGACTCCTCCATGGACGCCTCAAGCAGGCGCTTCATGATATATCGATAGTTTTCATCTTTATCGAAAATCTCAAAAATATCGTTTTCGGATTCCATTGGCTTGCCTCCTGAACAGAAGGGTTGGTGGATTCATTTGGGTTGCCGATGACAGAGGTTCAATCAAACATAAATGCCACCGAGGCGGCCCCCAATCCGGCGCTGGCGCCGATGACCGGTGAGATGTTGACCGATGCCACCGGGGGTTTGGCGGCGAGCGCTGTCATTTGCCGCGCATACCAATCCGCCGCCGGCCGGTTGTTGGCATGCAAAATGATGTGGTTCCAGATCTTCTTTTTACGGCTGGTGCGGTTGATGTGGGCCATGACCTTTTGCATGTTGGATTTTTGGCTGAAGGTTTTGCCGAACACCATCGAATTTCCATCGCTGTCCATGGACACAATCGGATTAAGGTTGAGCAGATTGGCCAAAAGCCCTTTCAGCGGTGAGACCCGTCCCCCCCGCACCATGTATTTTAGCGTTCTTACACTAACCAGGATGCGTGTATCGTCAACCCATTGGGCGGCCCGCGCAACAATCTCGTCATGTGCGACGCCCTTTTCGATGGCCTGGGCGATGCGCAGCACAATCAACCCCAAGCCACCCGAGATGTTTTTCGAGTCAATCACACCAATCGGTTTCCCAGATGCACGGCTGATCGTTTTGGCGGCTTTACGGCTGCTGAAGTAGGTGCCGCTGAATTTGGCGGTCAGATGAACCGCGATGACCGCATCGTAATGTTCTGTCAGGCGCGTGTACAGGGTCTTGAAAGCAACTTCGTTTACCTGGGCGGTTTTGGGGTAGTCGCCGGCTTCATCGATGCGCCGGTAGAACTGTTCGGGGCGCATGGTAATCTTGTCCAGATAGTGATTTTCTCCGAAGTAGATGTTGATGGGCAGCATGTGGATCTGGTAGCGATCGATCAACGCCGGTGAGAGGTCGCACGCCGAATCGGTGACCAGGGCAATGTTCCATTGGCGATCATAGATGGTTTGGCTTTGCCTGAGCATGTCGTCGGCTTTTTGAAAGCTCAGGGTGCCAAATTGCTGAAGCGTTTCGAACAGCCGGTCCGGATGGCTGGTGTGGACGTGCAGACGGCTGGCTTTGGCGGCGCCGGCAACCACCACGGAATCACCGTGCTCGCCAAGGATCCCGGACAACTTCCGGTGATCCAGTGAGACATCGCGGATGATTGCCTCCGTGCAATAGCGATGAACCACATTTTCGGGAACTTCGCTCTCCACCGGCATTTGATCGCTCGTATCCTCGCGCACCCGGCTGGCGGCGGCCGATTTGACGAGACGGCGGAGGCTGTTCTCACGAATACACTCGATGATGCCTTCAATGAAGTAGACGAAGGCGTTGGCGCCGGCATCGACCACGTCGGCCTTGGCCAGGACGTTCAGTTGCTGCTTGGTCTCAGCCAACGCTTTTTCGAGGATCGCCTTCGAGTCGACAAACAATTGACCAAAATTTTCGATCCGGTGCTGATTGACGTCGATGAAATCCGCCCAGGCGCTGACGATGGTCAAGAGGGTGCCCTCCACCGGGTTCGCCACTGCCCGATAGATGTACGCAACCGCGTTTTTGACGCTGGCGGCAAATGGCACGATCGAGACACTGGCGCGGTCGCTGGTTTCACTGCTCACACCGAAGAGGAACTGGGCGAAAATGATGCCGGAATTGCCGCGCGCATTGACCAGGGCCGTTTCGGCTATCCGATCAAGCATACGCTTGTATGGTCGCTCCGGACGCAGCGATTCGACAACCGCACCCAAGGTGAATGCCATGTTGGCGCCGGTATCACCGTCTTTGACGGGAAAAACGTTGATCCGGTTCAGCCGCTCCTGGTTGGCAACAACCTTGCGGGTACCGGCCAAAAACATGTAGTACAACCATCGACCATCGATCTCTTGCATGGGTTGGGTATCTTTTCTGCCATCGGGTTCGGTGAAGCATTGACCTTTACGGGTGGACCGACGCATTTTAAGAGATGTCCATGATCGTTACCATCACATCGCGCACCGTATCCCCTCGCTTGACCTGGAATTTGACGGGTTTGCCAATCTCGAAGGTCTGCATTATCTTAATAAAATCAGCCATCTTGGTCACAGGCTCTCCCTCCACAGCAACGATGACATCGCCCAAGGCGCGCCGGCGATAATCGATGCCTTCCAGACCGGCGCGCTGGGCTTCCGAATCGGGCACCACGCGGTCAATGACCACACCGACCATGCCGAGACTGGCGGTGGCCTCCTCGTCCAATACGATTATGCCGATACCGGGTCGGGGGAACTTGCCCTTGGCGATGAGTTGCGGAACCACCCGGTTGACCACTTCCACGGGAACGGCGAAACCGATTCCGGCCGAACTGCCCGAGCCGGAAATAATGGCGGTGTTGACGCCGATCAATCTCCCGCTCGAGTCGATCAACGGACCACCGGAGTTGCCCGGGTTGATGGCGGCGTCGGTTTGAATCACGCCGACCACGTCGCGACCGGTGGCTGTTGGCAGCCGCCGATCCAGAGCGCTGATTACGCCGGTGGTCAGCGTGCGTGACAGGCCGAAAGGATTGCCGATGGCGAGGACGCTCTGTCCCACTTGCAAATTCTCGGATGTCCCCACAGGAATCGGTTGGATGGCGGCAAGGGGCCGCCGCAACCGGATGACTGCCAGATCGTAGTCGGGAGCGCCGCCGACATAAGTGGCGTCGATGGCTTGACCGTTTTCCAAGCGAATCTGAACCCGTCGGGCACCCTCGATAACATGAAAGTTGGTCACGATATGTCCCTTGTCATCCCAAAGAAAACCGGAACCCGCTCCCTGACGAAGCTCACGCCTCCCGAAGAAACCTGCCACCGCATTTTCGGTAAAGATATAAACCACCGACGGCGCGGCCGCGTTGAAGATCGAGATGGTCGTCTGTTCAATCTCCGCCAGGCTGCCTCGCGGCGTGATTTCGCGGGTATGATAATCGACCCGCCGTTTTTCATTGGCCAAGCGATTTAGGAAGAACAAACCAACGACAACAGCCACGCCTAGGATGATAAAAAAGGTGACGCGATTTCTATGTTGCATGATTGATGCCCCTGTCGATCGAGTCGGTCCAAGACAGCCAACCCTACGTTTTGTCGATATCTATAAGATTGATACCGATCAAATGGTCTTGCTGTCAATGTCAGGCCGCCATTTCCTGTCTGGATACAGGTAGGGCGCTGTTGCTTTCAACTTTCACATGGCTTACGGACCGGGCCAACTCAACCAGCGCATCGCCTTCAATGACTTCATCTTCGAGCAGGCGCCCGACGGTTTCAACCAGAAGGTCACGGTTGGCGGTTAAAATCTGCAAGGCCATTTCGTACTGATCATCGATGATGCGTCTGACTTCCTCGTCTATGGTTCGGGCGGTTTCATCGCTATAGGGACCGCTGGTTTCGCCCATAGCACCCAAAAACGTCGGCGGTTGCTTGTTGGCAAAGTAAACTTGGCCCATGCGCTCACTCATGCCATACTCCTTGACCATGCTGCGGGCAATATCGGTGGCCCGGGAGAGGTCGTTTTGGGCACCGGTGGAGATGTCATTGAAGATGAGCGCTTCGGCAGCCCTGCCGCCCAGCAGCGTAGCGATGCGGTTGTTGAGTTCGGTTTTGCGCATCAGGAACCGGTCTTCGGTCGGCACCTGCATGGTGTAGCCCAGAGCGGCGATGCCGCGAGGAATAATCGAAATTTTCTGAACCGGATCGGTCCCGGGCAATGCCATGGCCACCAGTGCGTGTCCCAGCTCATGGTAGGCAACGATCTTTTTTTCCTCCGCATTGATCAGTCGGTTTTTCTTCTCCAACCCCGCCACCACACGTTCAACGGCTTCTTCCACTTCGGCCATGCCAATGCGTGATTTGTCGCGCCTGACCGCCAGCAGCGCGGCTTCGTTGATCAGGTTGGCCAGATCGGCGCCGACCATACCGGCGGTCATCCCCGCGATCTTTTCGGCATCGATGTCCGGTCCGCTTTCGACCTTGTCAAGGTAGATGTTGAGGATTTCCACCCGACCGGCTTTGTCTGGACGATCGACGAGCACCTGACGATCGAACCGACCGGGCCGCATCAGGGCCGGGTCCAAAATCTCGGGGCGGTTGGTGGCCGCCATCAAGATGACACCCACGTTGGCATCAAAACCGTCCAATTCCACAAGCAGCTGGTTCAGGGTCTGTTCGCGCTCATCGTGCCCTCCGGCCATGCCGACGCCGCGGGCCTTGCCCAGCGCGTCCAACTCGTCAATGAAAATGATGCAGGGCGCCTTCTCCTTGGCCTGCTTGAACAGGTCGCGCACCCTGGCGGCACCCAGTCCCACGAACATTTCGACAAATTCCGAACCGCTGAGACTGAAAAACGGAACGCCGCTCTCGCCGGCAACCGCTTTGGCCAGCAGTGTTTTTCCGGTACCCGGCGGACCAACCAGCAGTGTGCCGCGGGGGATTTGTCCACCCAAACGGGTGTAGCGCTGCGGCTCCTTCAAGAAGTTGATGACCTCCTCCAACTCCTGTTTGGCTTCGTCGACACCGGCAGCGTCATCAAACCGCACCGACACCTCGTCATCCACATATATTTTGGCCTTGTTTTTTCCGATGGTCATAAAACCGGACTGCTGCTGGAAGCGACGCATCATGAAAGCCCAGATGGCGAAAAAGATACCAATGGGAATCAACCAGGACAATAGCGATCCCAAAAAATTGTTCTCGAGCCTACCGCTATATTTGACATTGTTCTCATCCATCAGCTGAGAAATTTCCGGATCGACCCGGATTGTCCTGAAAAGCGAACCGGACGAAGCGCCGTCTTCCGCATCGATCATCCGGCCTTGGATCTCATTTTCGGAGATGGCAATTTCAGACAACTTGCCATCTTTCACCGCTTTGACGAATTCACTGTAAGGAATATTTTCGACGGATAGGGAAGAAGCAATCATGTTGTGCACCAAAAGCACTGCCCACATACCAATGATCGCGTACCAGATTGAGAATCGATGTTGTTTTTTCATTTCTACCCCTCCTTCACGCCATCAACAGGCCAGCGGCATCAGATCGGTGTCACATTCATCACCATCGCCGCTGTCCAACACGGGCCTGTCGTTTTTCGAATTTATGACTTCGGTTTGACCAGCGAACGCTTCGTCAATGGCTTGGTCGATGCGGTCGACGGTCACGAAGGTCATCTCGCTGCGAATTTCTTCGGGCAGCTCGTCAATGTCGGCGGAATTGCGCTGCGGCAGAATCACTGTTTTCAGCCCGGCGCGATGGGCGGCCAGCACTTTCATCTTGATCCCGCCCACCGGAAGCACCCGGCCGCGGAGTGTGATCTCACCCGTTATGCCAACATCGTTGCGCACCGGTTTGCCGCTGAAGAGACTGGCCAGGGTCATGACCATGGCCACACCCGCCGACGGCCCGTCTTTGGGTAGCGCACCTGCCGGAACGTGTACGTGCACATCCGAAATTTGAAATTCAGCCGGATCGATATCCAACAACTCGGCCTTTGAGCGGACATAGCTGAGGGCGATTTCGGCGCTCTCTTTCATTACATCGCCCAACTGACCGGTCAGGGAGAGCCGACCTTTGCCCGGCATGCGTGAGGCTTCGATGTATAAAATGTCTCCCCCGACCGACGTTACCGCCAGGCCGGTAGCGATTCCCGGCAGATCGAAGGTTTCCGATTGCTCGGCGTCGAAGCGCTCCTTCTTGAGAAAATCGCGAACCATGCTTTCGGTTACCACCACATGCGACCAGCCTTTTTCGCTCAGCTCGACGATGCCTTTGCGACAAATGGCAGCAATATGTCGCTCGAGACTGCGCACGCCAGCTTCGCGGGTGTAGTCGTGAATAATCTTGGCGACAGCGCCTTCTACAAAGGTAACCTCGTCCTCTTTGAGACGATGCGACTTGAGTTGCCGGGGAATAAGGTGTCGCTTGGCAATTTGCAGCTTCTCAAGTGCCGTATACCCATCGATCTGGATGATTTCCATGCGATCTCGCAGCGGACCCGGTATGGTGTCCAGTTGGTTGGCCGTAGCAATGAAGATGACCTCACTGAGATCGAAGTCCACATCCAGATAGTGATCACGAAATGTGCTGTTTTGCGCGGGATCCAAAACCTCCAGCAGGGCACTGCTGGGATCGCCGCGCCAATCCTGGCCGATCTTGTCGATTTCGTCGAGCATAAAGACTGGATTGCGGGTGCCAGCCCGCTTGATGGACTGGATAATTCGTCCGGGCATTGCACCGATGTATGTGCGGCGATGACCGCGTATTTCGGCTTCATCCCTAACGCCTCCCAGGCTCATGCGGGTAAATTGGCGGCCCAGGGCTCGCGCCACGCTACGACCCAAACTGGTTTTGCCGACACCCGGAGGTCCGGCCAGGCACAAAATGACACCCATGGCGCTGTTATCATCGGCTTGGCTGGGCGCATCCGCCCGATCCTTCACCAGGCGACGAACGGCAATGTACTCAATCAATCTCTCTTTGATCTCTTCCAAGCCATAGTGGTCCTCGTCCAGAATGCGCCGTGCGCCGGGAATATCGCCACTGTCATCGCTCAGTTGGTTCCAAGGCAGATCGATCAGCCAATCGAGGTAGGTCTTGATGATCGGATATTCGGCGGATTGGGGCGACATTTGCTCCATGCGTTCCAGTTCGCGGACGGCTTCTTTGTGAGCCTCTTCCGGCATGTCCGAACCCTCAATGCGCTCGGCGTATTCATCTGATTCTGACGAGGGCTCGTCGGTCTCGCCCAGCTCTTTTTTGATTGCCTTGAGCTGTTGCCTCAAAAAGTAATCGCGTTGTTTTTTGTTCATTTTCTCTTGGACTTCAGACTGGATCTTTTTTCCAATGCTAAGCTTTTCCTTTTCTTGCGAAAGGTGTGTAAGCAGCATACGAATCTTCTGAGACACACTGTCGATTTCAAGTAGCTCTTGACGGACTTCCGTGGTCAAATTCATGTTGAAGGTCGTCACGTATGCCAGCTGAAGCGGGTCTTTGATGCGTGATATGGTTTCAGCGGCCTCTTTCGAGGAATTGGGAGTCATGGCCAGCACCTCGAATACCGTCTCGCGCCAGTTGCGCGAGACGGTATTCGAGGTGCTGGCCATGACTCCCAATTCCTCGAAAGAGGCCGCTGAAACCATATCACGCATCAAAGACCCGCTTCAGCTGGCATCCGTGACGACCTTCAACATGAATTTGACCACGGAAGTCCGTCAA
>JAAUYD010172934.1_pt1 | contig 10087 bp, 7 predicted proteins | sample 7278101 | NCBI WGS metagenome assembly JAAUYD01 (sample SAMN14350128, study PRJNA611818) | marine sediment metagenome | isolation source: surface marine sediment (0.6m) | place: French Polynesia: Moorea | collected 2018-08
CCTCGCTTTACTCCTTCCGTTTAGTTAGGGAGGCCTATAAACGGGAAGTAGTAGTTCTTTATGTTTCACATTGGGTGACGGTTGGCGTCGGTCATCAGCCATCGGTCATCGGGAAAACTCCACTAAAACAGGTTGTGCTATGGAAACAGGCCTTGAAACAGGAACACACCCCACCTCGCTTTGCTTGGCACCCCTCTCAAGAGGGGAATCGACACGTTTTCAACAAACAAAATCCCCTCTTGAGAAGGGTGCCGCGCAGCGGCGGGGTGTGTAACAAGGGATGACTGCCCACTTTTCAAGAGCACAATCCGTACTAACGACCGACAACTACCTACCGTCGCCAACACGCCTGCGACGACCCTACCACCACACATTGTCCCACTGGCATACCCACTGTTACCCATGAATCCCTACAGCAAACACGTCACCCAGAATAACAACCAGGGCGGTGCCCGGGCTATGTTGCATGCCATTGGCCTGACCGACGACGACCTGGCCAAGCCCCAGGTTGGTATCGTAAGTATGGGCTGGGAAGGTAACCCGTGTAACATGCATCTGAACGACCTGGCTGTAAAGGTCAAGAAAAGCATCCAGGCCCAGAACCTTATTGGTTTGATCTACCACACGATTGGCGTGAGTGATGGGATCTCGATGGGATCCAGTGGGATGCGCTTTTCGCTACCTTCACGCGATATCATCGCCGACTCTATCGAGACCGTAGCCTCCGCACAGTGGTACGACGGCGTCGTGGCCGTGGCTGGCTGTGACAAGAACATGCCGGGATCGATCATGGGGTTGGCACGGCTCAACCGCCCCGGCCTCATGGTCTATGGCGGCACCATCAAGCCAGGCTGTTTGAATGGCCAAAATATCGACATCGTGGCGGCCTTCGAAGCCGCTGGCCAGCGCGCAGCAGGAACGATCAGCGACGATGAGTTTACACAGATCGTACGCCATGCCTGCCCCGGTGCCGGAGCCTGCGGCGGCATGTATACGGCCAACACGATGGCGTCGGCCATTGAAGCCCTGGGCATGACCCTACCCTACGACTCGTCCTACCCCGCCGTCAGTACCCACAAGCAGGACGAGACCGAACGGATCGGCCCGACCATCTATCGCCTCCTGGAAACCGACCTCAAGCCTCGCGACATCCTGACCCGCGAGGCGTTCGAGAACGCCCTGCGCATCATCATTGTGCTGGGGGGATCGACCAACGCCGCCCTCCACATGATCGCGATGGCCAAAGCCGCCGAGGTCCCTCTGAGCCTTGACGACTTCCAACGGATGAGCGACACGACGCCGCTGCTGGCCGACCTCAAACCGAGTGGCCGCTATGTCATGGAAGACCTTTTCAAGGTGGGTGGTGTGCCTGGCGTGATGAAGATGCTGCTGGACGAAGGACTGCTTCATGGCGACTGCATCACCGTCACGGGCAAGACCATCGCCGAAAACCTCGCCGAGGCCGCGCCTCTGGATGCAGATCAAACCGTCGTCCGTCCCCTCGATTCCCCCATCAAAGCAACCGGTCATCTCCAGGTCCTTTATGGTAACCTCGCCGAGGAAGGGTCTATTGCCAAGATCACAGGCAAAGAGGGCGAGGTGTTCAGTGGCACGGCGCGGGTCTTCGACACCGAAGAGGCCGCTATGGACGCGATCCTTGGGGGTACAATCAACGCAGGTGATGTGATCGTCATCCGCTACTGCGGCCCTAAAGGCGGCCCGGGCATGCCGGAGATGCTTCGCCCCACAGGAGCCGTGATGGGCGTTGGCCTGGGCAAGAAAGTGGCGCTGATCACCGATGGGCGTTTTTCAGGAGCCACCCACGGCTTCGTGGTCGGCCACATCACCCCAGAAGCCCAGGTAGGCGGCACGATAGCACTGCTTGAAGACGGCGATGCAATCACCATCGACGCCGAGAACAACGTCCTCACTGTAGCCCTCACCGACCAGGAACTGGCCAACCGCCGGGCGGCCTGGACGGCTCCTCCGCTCAGGGCCAAGCATGGCATCTTGCTCAAGTACGCCCATACGGTGTCGTCGGCCAGCGAAGGATGCGTGACTGATGCCTTTCCGCGTCATCTGACGGAAACGATTCCTTCCTAAGTACAAACACGTGAAACGTGCTCTGACAATGCAGGGTGGCTCTAGCCCTGTTCTGGGCGAACACAGGGTTCACCCCTACGGCAGTGCTTCTTCAAGGCGGGACCCGTAGGGGCGAACCTCGTGTTCGCCCTCGTCATCGCAAGGGCATGCCCGCGTGTCCAGACGGGTCGCCCACACCCTCATATCTATACCAAGGTGCCGGAGTTGGTATCAAAGTCTTTGTGACTGTACTTACGCACTGATCGACCAGGGCCACACCACAAGATCATGTACATCGTTTGTGGCCGCAAACAAGCAGTCAAAAAGCAGAGAGGGCTGCACGGGTTTTACCAGGCGAGCCGTCCGGGGCAGTCTCTCTGGGGGCTCCCCGTAGGTATTCTCGCCCAGGAAAGACATCCATACCAGAGGCGTCGTTCCCAGAACCGGATCCTGCTCGACGGCCTCAGCCAGGGCTGCTCCCTCCTGTTCAGACAGGTAGGCGTCGAGGATGATGACATCGAACCGGTCTCCCGTAGCCGCCGCGCGCTGCAATATCCGCAGTCCATCAGTAACGCTTGCCGCCATGGCCGGCGTCATACCTAAGGACACCGTTCGATCCCTGAGCATACAACGGAGCGAGGCATTAGGGTCTACGATAAGCACCCGTAACCCCTGGAGGTCCGCCCGAGGGGCTTTGTGAGCCGTAGCCTGCTGTTTCTCCAGAGGAAGCATAAACCAGAACGTCGCGCCCTCTCCCGCCTGGCTGGTCACGCCAAAATCACCACCCATCGCGATGACCAGTCGTTTGACGAGGGTCAGCCCGAGCCCTGCCCTCTTGCCCTTTGATACCGCCGAGACCTGGGCTTGAATGGGCTTCTCAAACAGGTCTGGCAGGGCCGTGTCGGAAATACCAATGCCGGTATCACGCACGGCGAATCTCAAGACGACCTTTGAAGGCGTCTCCGCAGCTTTCGTGATACGCACAACGACTTCGCCGCTATCGGTAAACTTCACTGCGTTGTCGACCAGGTTGGTCAACACCTGACGCAGCCGTCCGGCGTCGCCATGCACCTGTACCGGCACGTCATCATCGATCCACACAACGATTTCGAGTCCCTTGGTGCGCGCCTGCACGGCGAAGTGTTCGACGGTGCTTTCCACAGGCTCATGCAGGTCGAAGTCACGGGTCACAAGCTCTAGCCTTCCGGCTTCGATCTTGTACACATCGACGACATCATTCTGGATGAGGGACACGGGGGTGATCTCAACCGCATCGACGCGGCTGGCCGGGGGCATTGAAGATAGAAGCATAAGCAGACCTGGTTATAGACCTCTCCTACAAGAATCTAGTCAGACACCCCTATGCTATCTATCAGGATAATTACTATTTCCCTCTGGGAAATCTCCCCATACCCCTAGTGCTGCGTCAAGTCTGAAATGACGGGTCGATGCGCGAGGTCGCTTGGTCTGTGCCTAGGCGCTGGGGCGAGGCGTAGCCAAAGCTACGGCGAGCCCCGGCAACGACGGCAGCGGCCAAGCGGACCGCGTAGAACCCGTCAGAATAGGCTTGACGCAGCACTAGTTCTCCCGTAGCGCCTCCAGGCGACGCTGCGCGCCCTGGTGCCCAGGCCGGAGTTCGAGCACGCGTTCATAAGAGCGAATGGCCGCCTGTACATCGCCCTCCTCTTCGTAGAGACGCCCCAACGTTGCCGCAATAGACAGAGACTCGGGATAATACTCAGCGTTCATCTCATAGATGGCAATGGCATCTGCGATGCGGCCTTCCGCTTCGAGACGTTCGGCCACCTGGTTCGTCTCCCATTCACCGAAATCATAACTACCACTCAGGGCAAAATCCTCCCGAAGCTGCCGGTATCGGGCCACAGCGGAATCCACACCGGCGTCGTGGGTGACGAGCAGAAGTTCCTGTTTGAGTAACAGCGGACGGGCAACCCCACGATGACAGGTCTTGCATTCCACAACCACCGGCGGTTCCGTACGCTCCGGCGTCAAGGGCAGGACGTAACCATTGAGGTTTTCGACCATCCGCATCATGAAACGCGCGCGGCGTTTGTCCGGGTCGTCGTCTTTGTCGAACTCGACGCCTTCGAACGAGATACCATCACCGCCGACATGGCAGTGCTGGCAACGCACGCCAAGCGCAAACGAGAAGCCCCGCATCACCTGGATCAGGCTATCGCGCGAGATGTCTTGGGGTAACACCTGCAAGTTGGTAAAGGTGTCTGGAATCTGTGCGTTTGCGGGTGATGCAGCCATGACAGCCAGGAGCATCACGCCCCATACAGCATGTATCCAGGCGACACGCTGTGACGAAAAAACGTACGATAGAGAGAACATGGCACAATGATCTGGTGAGCAAGAGCCCAGAAATACCCTCTATCGCACTGCAAAGACAAATGGGCCAGGCCTTAAATGTGATGGATACCATGATTCCTGGGATGGATGGGCCTGATGTCCCCTGATGCCACAAAGCATGTATCGCATGCAGTGACCAGGCAAGGTCCTGCTAATATCCTGAACTTCTATCCTCCTATACTCCTACTCAAACCTCTCACGCGGAGCTCGTGCCGTCGTGAACGGGCAAACCGTAGTGATAGGCGCATTCGTCTCGGGGATGAAGTACTCTTTCCAGTCTCGGTTGTCTGGGTCGTTGTGAAAGCCCAGAGCGGGATAGATGGGGAGGTCGTCGTAGGCGGCGAGCTTCTCGCGGATGCGGTGGCGCGCGGCGTGGCCCTGCGGGGTGTTGCCAGCAACCAGGTCGAAGCCTTCGCGCGCCTGTACCAGCCAGAGATAGCAGCCTGGCATCTTTCGGCTGCGGCGGCGCTCGTGCAGGGGGGTCTTGACGTTGACGAACAGGGGCACGCCGTTAAAACAAAAGGACCACCCCTGTGCCTCTGGCTCCTCAGGAATGCGTGAAGGCCAGGGCTGTGGATCACGGCGGTGGACAGCCTCTAGCAACCGCCAGCTGTGGTAGAAATAGTCGTCCAGGGTGGTCCAGCCGGATGGAGGAGGCATCAAGATAGCCAGCGGCTGCATGACGGCGCTGACGAGCGGGGTGGCGGTGATAAATGCGGCATAGGCCGTCAAAGCCTCGACCAGGCCCTCCAGCCGTGCCGAAGGATCGGACTCCTCGATGAAGACGAAGCAGATCTTCCGTTTCTTGAGCGCGATGGTACCAAACGTGCAGGGAAACGCCGGGTCTGCAATCTTTTCGCAGAACGCCGTATAGGCCTGCGCCCCCCACGGACTCAGGTGCCCGGCCTTCCTCTGGTCATCGACCTCGTCTTGCGAAAGCAGTGGGGCTGTTGTGTTCATTGGGGCTTCGAGACAGGATAAACGATAACGACAGTATCCTTGCTCTGTTGGTGAAATGCAAATCGGCAAGGCTATAAAGGCCCAGCGCTGCCCAGGACGGTTGTCTACCAAGAAAAAAGGGAGCCCCATGACAACCGTATGCTATAGCGCAAGCTTCAACTCACCTCCAGCCTTGATCCTACGGGCTCGTTCGTGCCTCCCTCCGTATCCCCTCGACGTCACCTACATGTGCTCCCCGCAAGAGCAAACAAGCTGAAAGATGAGTAGCGTCAACCCAAAAGTGTAAATAATTTTACACTATGTTGACATCCCGGTGTGGCTACGCTATCTATAAGTGTAAATATTTTTTCAAAAACAAGCTATCCATGGGCGGATCATGAACAAACCGCTGCATACCGACCTGAGCCGTCGCGAGCGCCAGATCATGGACATCATCTATCGCCTGGAGGAAGCTAGCGTCGCCGACATTCTCCTCCACATGCCGGATGATGCCGTCTATGACTCGGTACGTGTCACCCTCCGCATCCTGGAAAAGAAAGGGTACGTCAAGCATCGGCGGGAGAAAAAGCGCTATCTCTATACCCCGGTGACGGCCCCAGAAACGGCTACACGATCGGCAGTACGCCACCTGCTGAAGACCTTTTTTGGGGGATCCCCCTCACGAGCCATCTTGACACTGCTCGACATGTCAGCCGCCCGCCTCTCGAAGGAAGAACGGGCAGAAATCGTTCAGTGGATTGAAAACGCGGACAAGGAGACCGAATAAGATGGACATACTTTTTGACGGATTCTACCCGCAAGTCGCCAACGAAGTCATCACCAGCGTATTGTTCAAGGCCACAGTCCTGCTCAGTGGAGCCTGGCTGTTGACCCTTCTTTTGCGCCGTGCCTCAGCTGCGTTTCGATACGTGATCTGGAGCCTTGCCTTGTGCGGCCTGCTCGTGATGCCTGTAATCTCAGCCTTGTTGACCTCGTGGAAGATGGACCTCCGGGTCGCGGTACCTGAGATACCACTGGTCGAGACGCCCCTTGCTTCCCCTCTTCCCCTACCTACCTACGCACCTCCTCCTGCTTCACTAGGCGTCGACGATATACGGCACGCTCCCTCTGATGCTCAGACTTTTCTCCGTACCGATGCCCTTGTGGAAGCTCCCCATGAGATCCTTTCCTCCCCGAAGATGCCCAGGGCCGCCGCGAGGTCGCCATGGCAGATTGCCTTGGTATGGGTTCTGAGACTATGGCTCCTGGGGGCGTCTATCTTGCTCATCCGTTTGCTCGTCGATGTGGTGCATGTCGCCTGGATTACACGACGTGCACGGATATTACCAGAAGGCCCGCACCTGCCTGTCTTGGCGGGTTTGAAAACCAGGCTCCCCCTACGACGGCCTGTACGCATCCTCTACAGCCATCAAATCTCGATGCCATTGATGTGGGGGTTGTGGCGGCCCGTCATCATTCTACCGGAAGAAGCTCACTCATGGTCTCAGGAACGCCTTCGCCTCGTATTGATCCATGAGTTGGCCCATGTGAAACGGTGTGATTACCTCAGTCATCTTGTAGCACAGATTGTCTGGTCACTCTACTGGTTGAACCCGCTGGCCTGGGTAGCTACACGCCGTGTGTCCTTAGAACAAGAACGCGCATGCGACGACCTCGTCCTCAAAACCGGAATGAAGGCGAGTACGTACGCCGAGCATCTCCTCGACCTCTCCCGAGCACTGCAGCGGCATGGAAGCCTGGTAACAACCATGGCCATGGCTAAACGGTCGACGCTGAAAGAACGCATCCGCGCCATCTTAAATAGGAAGTTGGATCGCCGTGCACCCACCGTTCGTGCTGGTTTCGGATCTGCGCTTGTTATCACGGGCTTGCTCATACCGGTATCGGCGTTACATCTACAGCGCGGCGGAAAGCAGGAGATCAAACCAGAGGTACAGCGCATGATTGCGGCCCTGGAAGATGCAGATCCAGAGGTTCGTCAACGAGCGGCCTGGTCGTTGGGAGAGCAGGAAGCGCCACAGGCTGTGGAGGACCTGATCGAGCGATTACAGGATCGTGATCCAGGCGTGCGGGGCATGGTGGCCTGGTCGCTGGGCGAGATCAAAGACCGGCGCGCGCTTCAACCATTGATCGCGGGGTTGCCTGACAAGGATCAGTACGTCAAAGAGATGGTCATCCGCGCCCTGGGCGAGCTTGAAGATGAGAGGGCTGTAGACGCCCTGATCGCGACGTTAGAGGAGGCCAGTCCGGAGCTCCGGGCTGCAACAGCCTGGGCGCTTGGTGAAATCAAAGGATCGCGCGCGCTTGAGGCGTTAGCCCAGATGGTACGAACTGACCCCGATGTGCACGCGCGTAAGGCTGCCGCGGAAGCCTTGCGGCCGTACAGAAGCCCTCGCACCCTGCTGACCTTTGTCACAGCGCTACACGATGAGAGCCCCAAAATCAGAACGACGGCAATTCTAGCTCTGGCCGATCTCGGCGACCGTCGGGCTATTCCACCACTCATCGCAGTACTTCAAGGAGATCCTCATGCTGAGGTGCGGATGCTGGCCGCTGTTGCTCTGGGCCATCTTGACGATCCGCTGGCCCTGAGTGGGTTGCTGGCTGGTCTAAACGACCCTGAACCTATAGTGCGAGAAAAGAGCGCGCATGCCCTCGGCACCATCAATGATGCCCGTGCCGTTGATGCACTGATGCTGGTGCTACGCGACCCACACCCGAGCGTGCGTGCTATGGCCATCTGGGCCCTCGATGAGATCAGTTTATAAATAGATGAGTTGGCATGCTCATCCTTTTATATCAGCAAATGTAAATTTTTTTTCATTTAGAGCCATCCATGGAGGCTACAGCCATGACTACATCTACACCCATGCAATGTTGGGTTGTTACGTTCACTCTGACTGTGATCGGTGTGAGTTCGACCCTCTGGTGTGCTAAGGCCCAGGGGCAGGACTTGGACTACCCGCCAACGCGGCGCGTCCATCACATCGATACCTATCATGGCATCGATGTGGCCGACCCTTATCGATGGCTGGAAGAGATGGACTCGGACGAAGTGAAAGCATGGGCTCAAGCGCAGGATGCCCTTACCAGGCGTTTCATAGCAGAAGTCCCACTGCGCGAGGGGATTGAAAAACGCATCGCTGAGATCGGTCATTTTGATTCATACAGCCTGCCCATCAGGAAAGGAGAACGCTATTTCTTCACCAAGACCGAAGCAGGGAAGGGCCAGTCTGTGGTATACGTGCAGGACCATCATCAGGCTGAACCACACCTTGTGCTGGATCCCTATACGCTCCTTGAGGATGACGAACTGCGGTTCGGTGGATTCACACCCAGCCCTGACGGACGCTTAATCACGTATCGCGTAGCAAAGAGTCAGTCGCGATGGGGTACCGTACAGGTTATGAACGTGGACAGCGGCCAGATCTTACCGGATCGCATCGCCGGACTACGCACCAATACAACGATTTGGACCAAGGACAGCAAAGGGTTCTTCTACGCCCGCTACGGTGATCTGGAAGCCTTAGAAACTGAAAAGGCAGAGCCCTTTGCTCAAATCTATTACCACCGTGTGGGCACCAGTCAGGCGGAGGATGTCCTTGTTTACGACCGACCGGACGAGCCGGAGTGGGTCTACGGGATCTGGCTCTCAGACGATGGACGCTACCTCCTCATTGCTCCGCGCCTGCCAAGCATGAGCACCAACCGTGTCTTCTTCAAAGAAGTCGATCGTCTCGAAGGCCCAGCCCAACCGTTAATAGACCATTTTGACGCTTCGTATCGCTTCTTGGGGAATGACCAGACGCTTTTCTGGTTCCATACCAACCAGGATGCACCACACGGTCGTGTTATCGGCATTGACATCACGAAACCGCAGCAGAAGCATGGGGTGGAGTTCATTCCTGAAGCGAAGGAGACCCTCAACGGTGTGAATCTGGTCGGGGATCGATTCATCGCGCGCTACCTGAAAGATGCGCGTGAGCAGGTAAAGATTTTTGATACGCAGGGCCGGTTCCAGTATGATCTAGAGGCCCCCAACCTTGGTGGGCGGCTCACAGGATTTTCCGGAGATCGGGCCTCGCCCGAGACCTTCTATGGTATCCGAGGGCTCTATGAGCCAGGTGTCGTTTATCGACTCGACGTAGAGCGTGGAGAGAGCACGTTCTTTCGCAGGTTTCCGCTTAATTTTGACCCGGACGATTTCGAGACGAAGCACGTCTTTTATGAGAGCAAAGATGGCACTCGTGTGCCGATGAACATTGTTCACAAGAAGGGGATACGGCTCGATGGAAGCCACCCGGCTTTCATGTATGCCTTCGGATCTGGCGGCTGGGCAGCGTATCTCTGGTTTCAGCCACATATGATTGCGTGGCTGGAAATGGGCGGCATCTATGCATTGCCCCATGTTAGAGGTGGCGGTGAGTACGGTGTAGCCTGGATGGAGGGTGGTGTCCAGAAGAACAAACAAAACACCATCAATGATTATGTCGCGGCAGCGGAATGGTTGATCGAGAACGGCTACACCAGTCCCTCCAGGATGGTGGCTAACGGAGGCAGTGCCAGCGGCCTCTTGCCTGCTGCAGCCATCCTGCAACGGCCTGACCTCTTTGGTGCCGGTGTGATCGACATTCCCTTCCTCGATATGCTCCGGTATCACGAGTTCACC
>JAAUYD010310561.1_pt1 | contig 10087 bp, 6 predicted proteins | sample 7278101 | NCBI WGS metagenome assembly JAAUYD01 (sample SAMN14350128, study PRJNA611818) | marine sediment metagenome | isolation source: surface marine sediment (0.6m) | place: French Polynesia: Moorea | collected 2018-08
ATAAAGGAAAGATAAGAGGCGTCGCCGGTGCAGTGCCGGGCGACGCCTTTTTCGATTTTTCCGGATCAGGAGATGCCCTTGTTGTTGAAGAAGGGCCCGTACTTCTTGTCTTCTCCCTGTATGTGGTTGACCAGCCATTCCTTCAGGAAATCCATCACTTCCATTGAGAGCATGGCATTGCCGGACTCAATTTTAGCCTGGGTGGCGGCGACCTGTTCGATCAGCGCCTGGTGTTGTCTCTCCTGCTCCCCAAGCCCTTGGAAACCATGCTGGCGCATCAGGTCTTCTTCCGCTTTGAAATGGGTCTTGGTGTAGTCAACCAATTCCGAGAGAATCAATCTGATACCGCTGCCGGCCTGGCCCCTTTTCATGGCGCGGTGGAGCTTGTTGATCATCGAGACCAGTTGCCTGTGCTGGTCGTCAAAGAGTGAGACATTGACCTTGATACTGTCGTTCCATCGAATCAGATCGGGGATCTCGCGGTCTTGATCGCCGGTCATGGCCGTCGAGGTGGCCGCGTCGGCGGGCAGCCGGAATTCACCGACCTGATTCCTCAGTTGGACGGTAAATCCGGAGAGGTCGCCTGCATTAGAGCTGACCGTGGCACTGCTGTTGGACAATTCCCCTGCCACCTGACTCACCACGGCAATATCTCTGGCGATCTCTGTGGATACGGTGGAGCTCTGGGAGACATTGACGTTGACCTCTTGGATACCCTCCGACGCCTGGGCGACATTGGTGGCGATTTCCTGAGTGGTGGCCGATTGTTCTTCCACTGCGCCGGCAATGGTGGAGACGATGTCGTTGACTCGGTTGATGACTTCGGTGATCTGGTTGATTTCGCTGACTGTAGCGCTGGTGGTGTTCTGAATGCCTTCGATTTCTGATTTAATATCCTGTGTTGCATTCGCTGTCTGTTTGGCCAGCTCTTTGATTTCGTTGGCGACAACGGCAAACCCCTTGCCGGCCTCGCCTGCACGTGCGGCCTCAATGGTGGCGTTCAAAGCCAGCAGATTGGTCTGTTCCGATATCTCCGTGATTACTTCAGTTACGTTGCTGATCTGTTCGGCCGCTTTTCCCAGGTCGTTGACGCGGCCCGAAGCGTGGGTCGCGGTGGAGACCGCCTCTTCGGAGATGCCTCGGGCGCTTTCCGAGCTCTGGGCGATTTCACTGACGGTGGCGGTGAGCTGTTCAGCTGCGGTGGCCACCATATTGATGTTGGTGGAGGCCTGTTCGCTAGCGGCCGCCACCGAATTCATGTTGGCGCTCATTTCCTCTGCAGCGGCCGCCACGGTGATGGAGCTTTCGGACATGTTGACAGAACCGTCGGCCATCTCTTTGGAGATGTCGAACAACTCATTGGACGAAGCGGATAGATGGGTGACACCGTTGACAAAACCGCCCATCAAACCGCCCAGGTGAGTGCGCATGTGGTTCAGGGATGCGGCCAGCTGACTGAATTCGTCATCCCCCTGCACGGTCATCGAAACGGTGAAGTCCCCTTTGGCGACGGTGTCCGTAAACTTCCTCAATTGGGTGATCCGCTGGGCGACATGCCGGATCATGGCATAGGCGATCCCCGATGCGGCAACAAAGGCGATGAGGAAGAGTGTGATGATGTACTTTTGAGCGGATCCGGCAATCTGTTTTACGTGCGTTGTTTTTTCAACAACCCCTTTGGACACTTCTCCTTGGATGGATTCCGCCAGGTTGCCGATTGCGAAATAACTCACCGTTGAAATGACGGCCAGCAACAGGAGGATGAGTCCAAAAGCGCCACCGAGTTTTTTGCCGAAGGTAACAGTCGTGATTTTCATGAGAGATCTCCAGTTGGTGTTTTCGCTCCATATCCAAAAAAAATGAAAGCTCTTATCGAGCAGTCATACAGAGTCGCGTGCAATGCTGTCCGTGTATTCGGTTTTCGGAGTGCGGCGGATGTGGAACAGGTAACGTACTGTAGAGATGGAACGATGGCACTCATATGATATAAATTCGGTTGGTTTCGCAGAAACTTTAGGCCATGCGAGATGGTCCTGATGGCGGGCAAGGCAGATCTGGGTTAATGGGGCCCTCCCCTAGTGGGCTGGGAATGGCCCCATTATCGTATCGATTTTACGGGCTGCAATTAGGAAAAGATCAGTTGGGACAACACCAGGACCAAGGTGGCCAATGGGTAGTAGCTGGCTTTATTGAACAGGTCCATGGCGTAACGGCGATCCTGGCTCTCGGCCAGTTTGAGGGCTGGCCACAGCAGTAGGTAAGCATTGATTCCCAGTGCGCCGAACAGCAGGAGGGCATTCCATGACAGCGGCGACACCCAGAACAGGGCGAAGTGAAAAAACATGGCGATCACCAGTGTGGCGACGCTGATCACGCTGGCGCGGTGCGGGCCCAAACGAACCGGAATGGTCTTGGCCTTGAAGTAACGGTCTTCCTCGATGTCGGTCCAGTCGCAAGGGATGTTCTGACCACCGATCTCCCAGAAAAAGATCCATAAAAACAGGACCGCCAGAAACACAATGGGCGGATCCGGCATCACCGCATAGACGGCTGCTATGGCCCCCAGGGTTTTTACCACACCGTTGACGACGGTACGCAGCGGGGTGACGCGCCACAACAGACAGTAGATGCTTTCGAGGACACAGCCGGCCAGAAAGATGTAGAGGCAAACCGGATTCAGCCAATAGGCACCGATCACGGCCACCGCCGCCCAACCAAAGGTCCAGGCCAGGCCCGAAGAGAGGCTCAAAGCGCCTTTGGCCATGGGATGCCTGATCATGGCGCTGTCCAGATAGTTCTCTTCCTCCGCGTACCCGCCGATCTTTACTTTTTCTTTGTCGGTTTTAAGATCCACAACGTCGTTCAGCGCATAGACCGCAGTGTATCCGGCAAACATCGTGACAATGCCGATGACGGTCACGGAAAACGAGGGCAGCTGTCCGAGGCACAAAAGGGCTGCCGCCGCAGGGGCCGTCATGTCGATCAGTGCGTGGGGTGTGCGTGAGAGCGCGAAGAACAATCTCAGTTGACTGCCAATTTTCAATGGTAAAAATGAGCGGAACAGGGACAAAGCGTTCGAATCCTTTTTTATTAATACGGTTCCTGATTGGGGTATCTTTATGGTGTCTGCTTTACCATCTGTCGTGTCATGCAATCCTTAAACGTTGGGGACATGGAGATGGGGGTTCATCCTACGGTTTGGCGGATAATGTCAAATTCCGCTCTGTTTTGTCAATGGTGAAGCCACGTCCATGCAATACACACCAGGACTGTGGTTTGACCAACCGAAAGACTGTTCTATCGATGTCGAGTGCAACTGTATCGATGATGCACTGTCGGCTTGATCATCGTTGTTCTGTCTGATATTGGATCCACCATCTTCTAAACGCCGCATCTGTGGTTATTGAGCGGCATACTGTCTAAACCAGTTCAAACGATCGTCATTTGTTAACTTCAATCCTTTTCAAAAGGGGGAATTGCGATGGTATTCCTGCGTTTATGTGCACCATTATTCCTGGTCACCGTATTAGGCTTTATGAGCGTCGCCGGTGCCGGTGATAAGACATCCGCTGCCATTAACTGCGATATCCAAAACGGCGTTTGTTCCCAGTCTCTCAACGGCCGACAGGTTACGCTTGAAATCCTTCCCCGGCCGGTGCACGCCATGGAGGAACTTACGTTTCGCGTAACGCTGGACGGAAAAGGTCCTAAGCCCGAGGCACATATAAAGCTTGGCATGCCTGCCATGAAAATGGGAAAGAATGACGTCGCGCTCAAACTGACCGATCAAGGACACTATGAAGGAAAGGGCACCATTGTCAGGTGCCGCAGCGGTAAACGCACCTGGTTTGCAAGGATAATGTTTGCAGGATTGGGGGAAAGCGAGTTCGTCTTTGATGTCATCTATTAGTCCGCTGATCATGACCTATCTGTTGACCGGCTTGGCTGTGGGCTTTGGTCACTGTATCGGAATGTGCGGACCGCTGGTCATCTCCTTTTCGTTAAACCGGCAAAACGGCGGCTTCTATTTGTCGCACATGTTGTACCAATGCGGACGAACCATCACCTATGCCGTATTAGGCGCCGCCATCGGTGCTACCGGTTCGTTTGCCATGGTGGCCGGCCGGATTGCTTCACTCCAGAAGGGGATCCTGTTCTTTGCCGGAGCAATAGTCATTGCCATGGGGCTTGCCATGGGCGGATGGCTTCCGCGTTTTAGCATTTTTCAAGCTGATGCTGCTGTCGCAGGCGTCTTTGTCCGTACGTTCAAAAAGCTCTCCCAGGCGCGCTCGGCCATCGCATACCTGCCTTTGGGCCTGTTGTTGGGTTTGCTGCCGTGCGGTCCGGTTTACACAACACTGTTGGGCGCGGCACGGGCCGGTATGGAAGCCGGAAATGCCTATCACGGGGCAGCCGCCGGCGCCGCCATGATGACCGCCTTCGGTGTCGGTACCATCCCCGCCCTTTTTCTGGTGGCCAAACTGGCGGATTTGGGGTGGCTCAGATTCAGGGATAAGATCTACAAAGCGGGCGCCGTTTTGATGATTGGCGTGGGACTCTACTTCCTTTACACAGCGGTTACCTATTGACGCTGAGGCCGGCCGGGACAGAGCCCGGCCCTACGAAGACCATTACACCTGCGATCTGCAGGAAGTTCATACGTAGGGCCGGCCTCTGCGCCGGCCGGAAAACCTGGGCTTTGCGCTTAATGTCATCCCGGCGTAGGGATGTTGACGATGATAAGCCCTGGTGAGTTCCGACTTAAAAGATTACCACTTACCCCAACACCACCGTGACCACATCGTTTCGCGCATTGACGTGCTGGATGGTGACCTGGACCAGGTCTTCAGGCCGGAGGGTGATGGCGTCTGCACCGGAGAGCCGGCATTCCAGCATATACTTCTGAATTAGGATGATGTATCCGTCCCGCCGTTTGAACAACACAAGCGCTTCTTCCTTCTGACCGACACACTCTTGAAGGTATTTGAGCAGCCAATAGCGCTGCCGCCGATATTGAATGCGACCGACCTGCATCATGGGCTCTTCCGATGCCGCGATGATGGTTTCGATCTGCTTCTGGGAGTAGGGTGCCTCCAATCCTGATGCGGCCCGCAATTGCCGTTGGGTGACCAGGTCGAAGTACTTGCGGATCGGAGAGGTGGCGGTGACGTATCCCGGCACACCCAACCCGGCATGCCGTTCCGCACTGCTTCCCAGAACAAGGCGGTTGATCTGTTTGCGCTGCATCCAGTTCTGAAACAGCGTGCCTTTTTCATTGCCGAAAAGCCGTTCCCTCGGCTCGGCCTGGGAGCGAAAAATGGCCGACAGTTTTTTTTCGGAGAGCCATTGTGCGGCCAGGGCATTGGCCATGATCATCAGCTCCGATACCAGCATGCGGCCCGGACTTTCGCGGTTCACCATGGAAATCATAGGTTGGCCATCAGGGGTCGTCCATACGTTGATTTCCGGCAGGTCGATCAAAAGGGCACCGTTTTCGATCCGTCGCTGTCGGTACTGTTGGGCCAGGGCATAGAGGGCTTTTGCCCCCGGATCATCCGCCGTCATGGCGTCCATGTCCTGGAAGGTGAGTTGTTTGTGCACCCGGATCAGGCTGGGCACGATTTCATACTTTTGAATCTCGGCCTTGGCGTTCAAGTGAATCAGGGTGCTGATGGCCGGCCTGTCCTGGCCGGCAATCAAGCTGCAGGCGTCATCCGACAGCTTGGGCGGCAGCATGGAGATTTTTCCATCCGGCATATAGATGGAACTGCAGCGCTCCTGGGCCACCTGATCGATAGGATCGTCTTTGGCCACAAAGTATCCCACATCGGTGATGTGGATGCCGATGACATAGCCGTCTCCCTGCCGTGCAATACTCACAGCATCGTCGAAGTCCACTGTGGAGGGACCGTCGACGGTCATCATCTCCAGGTCCCGAAGGTCACGCCGGCCGTTTTCTATCAGGGTGGCATTGCGGCACAGGGTGTCCGTATAGGTTTCGGTTTCGATGGAAAAATCAGAGGTGATGTTGTAACGCAACAGATCGAGGTTTTCATCTGGCTGCCATCGACCGACTTTGTTCAGGAAGGTGAAGATTGCGGACGGCGAACCTGCACCGGCCTTTTTGAGGATTGCGCGGGCGGGCTCCCTGTGGGGGCTTTCCTTCTCAAAAAGGTAGTATGAGGCAAGTGTATCACAGATCTGCTCCCTTTCCTCTGGAGCAGACGAATTCTGTCCGGCCAGGATTTTTTGCATCCACGCTGCGCCCCGCGTGATGAGCATTTCCTGGCGTGCGGCCGCCTCCCGTTGATGTTGGATCTGTTCCACCTGCTCGGCCGAGTGGGGAAAGTAGCGGTCGATGTTGAATTTGAAATAGAGGCGGTCCGTGAAAAAGGCGCGAATGACGGCCGATTGGTGGTCGGCCGTTGCCTCGTCTGGAAAGCACAATGCGGTCATGGTGGGCAGGTCGATCCATTCCTGTTCGGTATGGAGCACTTCCCACAGGTCGGAGATGTTGATCTGCTGGCTCAGATCGCGGCGCCGGGCAGCGATCTCCTTGAGTTCGTTGACCAGTTTGATGCGGGTCGCCGAAGGGTCCAGCAACTGGTCGCAACGGTGGGTTAACCGGCCGACCGACATCTTTACCTCGCGGTTGTTCTCGGTCAGCAGACGAAGACGCAGCTTTTTGATATCCATGACAACAGCGCAGAAAACTTTCTGGCTGTCAATAAATTCAACGACGTGGCCCGGTTCCATCCGCACCTTGTAACAACCCCCCCGGTGAAAGTCAATTAATGGCCGTGCCAATGGAATTTTAACCAAATCAATAATTTGACCCTGCATCACTTTCGCCTTATTGTAAGCTTTCTTATGTTCAGATCACGGGTACGAGGTTTGTGGTTATCGAATCGTAAACCCGATTCCCACTAACGAACTGTATGTTTGTACTGTAATATATGAAACCCATTGATCTTATCATTCCACATTTCAAACGCCATTGGCGCATCGTTGCCGTGGGACTGCTGGCGCTGATCATCGTGGATGTGATGCAGCTCTCCATCCCCCGAGTGATCAAGCGGGTGGTGGACGATCTCACGATGCTTCAATCCGGTGTGGGAAGTCTGCTCCTCCAGGCGGTGGCCATTGTCGTCATGGCTCTGTCGATCGGTATTTTCCGCTACGTTTGGCGTCGTTGTCTGTTGGGCACATCCCGGCGCCTTGAGGAGACGTTGCGTAATCGCCTGCTCGCTCACGTCCAGACGCTGTCTGCGAGCTATTTCGATACGGCGAAAACAGGCGACCTGATGGCCCACGCCACAAATGACATTCAGCAGGTCCGCATGGCGGCCGGAATGGGATTGGTGGCCATCAATGATGCCGTGGTGCTGGGGGCGGCGGCTATTGGGTTCATGCTGTATATCCACGTGGAGTTGACCCTGTTTGTGCTGATTCCCATGCCGATCCTTGTGGCCAGCACCCGATTGCTTGGAAAGCGCATGCACGTGCGCTATCGAAAGGTCCAGGCCGCCTTTTCGGATTTAACCGAGGAAGTGCGGGAGCGGTTTGCGGGTATTCGGATGATCAAGGCCCACCATGGTGAAGCAGCAGCCGGCCGGGCCGTTCGTGAGGTGTCACAGACCTACATCGATGAAAATGTCAAACTGGTCGGAATCACGGGACTCTTCTTTCCCATGATGCTGCTGTTGACCAATTTGAGCCTGGCACTGGTGCTCTTCTTCGGTGGTAGGCGCACGATTTTGCAGGAAATCACGCCGGGTGATTTTGTTGCTTTTATCAGCTATCTCAACCTGCTGGCGTGGCCCATGATGGCGCTGGGATGGGTCACCAATCTGATCCAGCGCGGTGGTGCGTCGCTGGAGCGGTTAAAGACAATTCTGGAGCGCCAGCCGGAGATTCAGGATAAACCGGGGGCCGTGCTCACAGCGCCCATTGGCGGCAGCATCGTTTTTGACAATGTAAGTTTCTCCTATGGTGGACGAACCGTCCTGCACCATATCGACCTGAGCGCAGAGCCTGGTGAGATCGTTGGTATCGTAGGCCCTCCGGGAAGCGGCAAGAGTACGCTGTTGAGCCTGGTGCCGCGCTTGTATGATGCAGATAAAGGCCGGATCACCATTGATGGCCATCCACTGCAAGACCTGCCGTTGGCCGATCTGCGCAGACGCATTGCCCATGTTCCCCAGGAGCCCTTTCTGTTTGCCGGAACCATACGGGAAAATCTCCTCTTTGGATGTCCGGACGACTGCCTGTCGTCCCTGGACGACGTGATCGACGGTACAGGCCTGGCCGGCACATTGGCGCGATTTCCCGCCGGCCTGGACACGGTGGTGGGAGAGAAGGGGATATTGCTCTCCGGCGGCCAGAAGCAACGCATCGCGCTGGCCCGGGCGCTTCTGATCGATGCCCCCATTTTGCTTCTGGATGACCCCATCAGCCAGGTCGATACGGCCACCGGCTATCGGATCGCCGAAACCATAAAAGGATTGGCAGGGGAAAAAACCATCCTCATCGTATCCCATCGGTTGTCGGCCGTCCGGTTCGCCCGGCGCATCATTACCCTTGAGGACGGGCACGTCGTGGAGCAGGGCGCCCACACCCAACTACTGGATGCAGGCGGCTACTATGCGCGCATTCACGCCCTGCAGGAGCTGGAAGATGCGGTCTGATTACGGGTATTCGGAAGGGGACCATCTGGGCAAACCCTACGATTTAAAACTGCTCAAGCGGTTGTGGCCTTTTTTGCGCCCATACAAGAAACTGCTCATCGGTTCGCTGCTGCTCGTCATGGCCATCACCCTGCTGAATCTCGCTCTCCCCTACTTCACCAAGGTGGCCATCGACCGGCATATCGTACCAACTGCGTTGCAGTCCGATTTAGATTCATCCAAGGACGGTATGGTGAAGCGCCGCTACCTTTCCGTGGACCCGCACGATGACAAAGTGAGCCGGATTTTACGGCAATACCCTGACCTGTTTGAAACCGCAGAGAATCAAATACGTATCGCTCTGGATGATCTCCACCGTTTGGCGCCCGAAGACCTGACGGTCCTGCGGCAGTCAGATCTCTCCGGCCTGACCCTGGTGGTGGTCCTCTTCCTGGTTGCCGTGCTGACTGATTTTCTCTTTGTATTTTTGCAAAAGATGATCATGGAGTACACCGGTCACAAAGTGATGCACGACCTGAGACTGCAGTTATTCGACCATATTCAACTGCAATCCATGGCGTTTTTCACACGTCAGCCTGTGGCACGACTGGTGACCCGGGTGACCAATGACGTCCAGAACATGCACGAACTTTTCACCACTTTCATTGCCCTGGTTTTCAAGGACCTTTTCCTTCTGGCCGGTATTGCCACTGTTTTGCTGGTTCTGGACTGGCGGTTGGCCCTGGCAGGGTTCGCGGTGCTGCCCTTGGTGATATGGACTGCGACGCGTTTCGCAAACCGCGCCAGGGACGTCTTCCGCGCCCTCAGGGTCAAGGTGGCCGAAATCAACACCCGCATGTCGGAGTCCATCGAAGGTATTCGGACCATTCAGACCTTTTGCCAGGAGGAGGCCAACTATCGCCACTTTGCCGATCTGAATGCCGAAAACTACCGCCTGGGCATGCGTCAGATTCACATCTTCGCGGTCTTCATGCCAATGATCGAAGTGTTGGGGATCGTTTCCATCGCCATCGTGGTTTTCTACGGCGGACTCAATGTTTCGAACGGACAGATCAGCCTGGGGGTGCTGGTGGCGGCCATTAGTTATATGCGGATGTTCTTCCGCCCCCTGCGCGACTTGGCGGAAAACTACAACATCCTTCAAAATGCCATGGCATCTGCCGAGCGCATCTTCGACATGCTGGACAGTGACGAGCGGCTGTCCCAGCCAGCTGCTGACCAGTGGGTGAAATCCGGACAGGCCGGCCGCCCCGTCATTGAGCTTAAAGATGTTGGTTTTTCATATACACCGGGGGAAAAAGTGCTGGACGGCATCAGCTTCAATGCCGCGGCAGGGGAGACGGTGGCCCTGGTGGGGCCGACCGGTGCGGGCAAGACCAGTGTCCTCAATCTGATCATGC
>JAAUYD010060481.1_pt1 | contig 10081 bp, 10 predicted proteins | sample 7278101 | NCBI WGS metagenome assembly JAAUYD01 (sample SAMN14350128, study PRJNA611818) | marine sediment metagenome | isolation source: surface marine sediment (0.6m) | place: French Polynesia: Moorea | collected 2018-08
AGAGGATAAGCCCCAGATTTGTGAGATGCTCCATCAACGGGCCCCGCCAGCGCGGTGCGCACTCCTTGCGCGGCGGCAGATCGCCCCCCTTGGCATCAAGGCCCGGAAAGCAGAAGCCCATGGGCACAATGGCGATCTTGCTGGCATCGTAGAACACCGTTTCATCCACCCCCATCCAGGCGCGCAGCCGGTCACCCGAGGGATCGGTGAACGGCCGGCCTGAGGCATGAACCCGGGTGCCCGGCGCCTGCCCGGCGATCAGGATCTTGGCGTCGGCGCTGATTTGCAGGACCGGATTGGGCTCGTGGGGCAGGGGCGTTGCTTCCGTGGTCTCCCGGCAGAGGCGGCAAGCCCGGACCTCCTCAACCAGCGCTTTAAGGCCGGCGCTCACGCTGTTGCACTTGGCCTGGCTGAGACCCGGTCATGCCAGCGCTTCAAGTTCTCCCGCGCACCCATGTCGGTCTTGATGACCCTCATAAAGTCCGTGCCCACAAGCGCGGAAATGTCTGCCAGGCTGTATTCGTTGCCGGCAATATAGTCGCGGCCCGCAAGTTCGGCGTCCAGCACGTCCAGCATCCACTCCACCCTGGGCCGGTTGGCTTCCCCCCATTCGGGCACCTGCGGGTCTTCGAGCGCTGCCATGCGCGGATTTGTGTGGCGCAAGACCTGGGCCACCGGCATCAGGAGTTTCTCCTCCACCCGGCGCTGCCACATATCAATCACCGCCTTCTCAAGGGCCGTTGTGCCCATCAGGGGCGGATCAGGCTGAAGCGCCTCGAAATAGCGGCAAATGGCGATGGTTTCCGAAATGGCCGTGCCATCGTCCAAAACCAGGACGGGAATGCGCTGCATGGGATTGAGCGCCGTCATCGCGTCTGATTTGTGCTCCCCGGCGTTGATGTCGATCTGCTCGTAGTCGATCTTGATGCCTTTTTCCGCCAAGAAAATGCGCACCCGGCGCGGATTGGGCGCTCTGCCGTCTTCAATGATTTTCATATGCTGCGTTCGCGTCTCATTGTCCCTTGACCAGGCCAAGCCTATCCGCATTTATGCGCCGCTGGAACACCGGCGGTAACAAAAAGGGCGATTGGCATGGAAATCCGGTTTGACGATCAAGTGGTGATGATAACGGGCGCAGGTGCCGGGCTTGGGCGATGTCACGCTTTGGAGTTCGCCCGCCGCGGCGCCGCTGTTGTGGTCAACGATCTGGGCCCTGAGCCGGACGGGTCTGGTGGTCCCTCGGAAGCCGCCAAATCGGTGGTGGCCGAGATCGAGGCTGCCGGCGGCGAAGCCATGGCCCACGGCGCCAGCGTGACCCATGAGGGCGGCGTTGCGGCCATGGTAGATGAAGTCATGAAACGCTGGGGCCGCGTTGATGTGCTGGTGAACAATGCCGGGATCCTGGGCGATAAGGCGTTCCACAACATGACCCTTGAGGGCTTTCGAAAGGTGCTGGACGTGCACCTGATGGGCACGGTCATGGCGACCCATGCGGTGTGGCCCATCATGCGCGAGCAGTCCTATGGCCGGGTCATCGTCACCACGTCGTCGTCAGGGCTTTACGGCAATTTCGGCCAGTCCAACTACGGTGCGGGCAAGATGGGGGTTCTTGGATTGATCTCCACATTGAAGCTGGAGGGTGAGAAATACAATATCCGCTGCACCGCTCTGGCCCCCACGGCCTGGACCCAGATGACCTCCGACATCTTCCCTGCAGAGGCCGAAGAGATGTTCAAGCCGGAAAAGGTCTCGCCCGCCGTGATCTACCTGGCCGGCGGCGATGCGCCCACGGGCACGATCCTGTGCGCAGGGGCCGGAGGCTTTGCCCGCGCCGCCTTGCTGGAGACACCAGGGGTTTATCTCGGACCGGATGCCAGCGCGGAAGACATTGCCGCCAACTGGGAGGCCATTGCCAGCATGGACGGTGCCGTGGAACACTTTGCCGGGCTGGAACAGCCGCAAAAAATGACAAAATTGTTCCAATCCGGTTAGCGCCTCCTTCACCAAACCAGCTGAGCCAATTTTAAGGTTTCTCGCCTAGTCTGATCGGCCAAGGGATAACTGCGCGACAAAAACAGACGCAGTTGCTAAAGGGACGGGTCATGACTGCTGCCAGCCTCAATGAGGGTGACAAGATTTCTGCTGGGCGTTCAGCCTGGCCAAAGAACGCGCTTGGCGGCCGCCTGCACCTGCCCAAGAGCCGCAAACAGGGCCTGACCTATGATCAGGAACTGCTGTCCCTTTTCGTAGCCCAACAGAACAACCTGTCGTTGGCCATGCCGGCCCTGGCCATTCTCATGGCCATGGCGGCGCTGATGTGGTCGTCCATGACGTCGGTCGGCTATTGGCTGAGCACGGTTCTGATTTGCCAGGGCATCCAGCTCATCCTGTGCCGCAACTACCAGATGGAAAATCCGCGCAAGGTGGACATGGTGAAGTGGGCCTCCCGGCTCGCCTCCTCAGAGCTGGCCTTCGCGCTCGCCTGGTGTTCGCTGCTGTTTGCCTTCTGGGATCCGGCGAACGACGTGCAACGGGTCTTCATGGTGGCCACGCTCATCGTCGTCACCTCCGTGCGCCTGGTGGTCTCGGCGCACTTCCTGCCGATCATCTTTGCCGGAACCGTTCCGATCACCCTCGCCATTGTGCTGAAATGCACCCTGGCCGGCGAGCCGCTCTATCTGGCCATGGCCGGCATCGCGGTTCTGGTGGAGCTCTATTTCGTGCAACTCGCCAAGCGGATCCAGCAAACCGCCCGCGATATGCTGGAGTTCAGAGCGCAGAAAGACGCTCTGATCGCCGAGCTGGAACGCTCTAACGCGGTCTCCGACGAGGCCCGCCGCCGGGCCGAGCATAACGCGGCGTCGAAAACCCGCTTTCTGGCCACGGTGTCTCACGAGCTGCGCACGCCGCTCAATGCGGTTATCGGCTTCTCCGAGATCATGAAGGAAGAGATGCTCGGCACCCATGATGTGGACAGCTACAAGGAATATTCCGGCGATATCCACGCCGCGGGCACCTATCTCCTGGGCCTGATCAACGAGATCCTGGACCACACCAAGCTGGAAGCCAACAAGTACCATCTGCACCTGGAGCCGGTGGAGATCGCCAAGGTCGCCAAGGAATGCATCGATCTGGTGCAGCTGCAGGCCGACAATGGCAACCTGACCCTGAAACTGATCGCTCAGCCACGCTTGCCCAAGATGATGGCGGACGAGCGGGCGCTCAAACAGATCTGTCTCAACCTTCTGTCCAACGCCATCAAGTTCACGCCCGAAGGCGGGCGTGTGACCCTGACCATTGCCATGACCCGCGTGGGCACCTTGCAGTTGTCGGTGCGGGACACCGGGATCGGCATTGCGGAAGAGGAGATCCCCGAAGTGCTGACCTCATTCGGTCAGAGCACCAAGTCTTTCGACATGGCCAAAGAGGGTGTGGGACTGGGCCTGCCCATCGTCGATGGCCTTGTGCGGCTCCATGGGGGTCTCATGGAGATCCGCTCCAAGGTGGATGCAGGCACCGAAGTGGTTGTTGAATTTCCGAAAGAGTGCTTGCCGAAAGGCTCACCCATCCGCTCCGCGCTGGCCGCTTAAGCGCTACTTGTCGAGCCGCGTAAGAAGGGCAGAGCCCACCTTCGCCAGGCCGCGCCTGTCGAGCACATGGGGTGTGGCCAAGAGGCGGATGGACTGGGCTGGCTGCGTCTCCATGTTCGCCGACAAGTAGGATGACCCGCTGTCCGTGCCCGCATCCCATACCCACAGCGGAATTCTGAGGCGGCTTACCCATTTGCCTTCTTCGCGCAGGGAAACCGAATTCGCGCCGGTAAACCAGTCAGGACTGGGCGCGAGCATCGTGACGAACGAGACAAGCGGATGGCTCTCCTTGGCAGTGAATTCCAACCGGATAGCGCCGGGTACTTTCTTCAGGCCCTCAGCCTGCAAAACCTCATCAATCCGGTCGCGGCGCCGGGCTTCGGTGAACTCGGCCATCATGATGCCGGCCCGGCCGTTCTCGGCCACCAGTTTCAGCCCGCCAGATGCGGTGCGCCCGTCGGCAAACATCACGTAGCGGCTGTTGTGGGTCACTCCCACAAGACCGGACATATGGCCCCCCGATTCGGGCCAATCATGAGGATGGGTGGCTTTGCTCCAGGAGATCTGCAGCTCCAGCCTGTAACGGGCCTCCTCCGCCGCGGCCTGCACGATGAGGGCAAGGTAAAGGGCAATGGCGATTGCTAGTCTCATGGAAACAACCTCCTAGAATCATGGGCAGCAGGTACTTCAGCCAAATGGGGCAGTCAGAGCGAAAACACAAGCCTTCAACGGAAGATCTCAATGCGTCCTGCGCGCGGGTAGAGGCTCGGCTGATCGCCGGTCCTGACAACGGCGCAAGGATCACCGTCCAGGCCGTGCAGCAAGCTCAGGCCGGCAAACAGCGCCCCTTGCGCAAAGATCGGGCTCGTCCTTTGGAACACGATACCCAGCGGAGCCATGCCACGGCGCCTCAGCTCAGGCAGCGACCAGGACGCCGCCACACCCCCTTTGGGTCTGGTGAACACCAAGATCCGGCCGGCAACGGATTGGCCGTAAAGGTCATGCTCTTTGTTGGAGATGATCCCTTTTTCGGGGCTCAGATCATAGCGCACCCCAAAGCCTTGGGCGGAGACCAATGCCGGACCGGACACATCCGGGCCGAGCCCGCGGCCTCCGCTCATTTCCAGAGCTGGCGTATTTGTGCTCATCGGGCCAGCACTCCCGTCGTTGCCGCTTCGGCGCAAATGGCCATCCGGCGCAGGGCGGTTTCGTAACCGGCCGAAGCCAGCGTGTTTGTCAGCTTGGCCGAGTTGGTCACCACCGTGCGCCAGCCGGTCGCCTCCCGGAACAGGGGAGCCTCGCTGTAGAAGCAGGTGCCTGTGGAAAACTCTGCCCCTTGGGCCTCCAATCGCTCCGTCAGCCCGGCATTGTCCGCCTGGGATTTCACTTGCGGGTCCACCGCGATGATCAGTTTCACGTTGCCATGAACGCTCCGCCCGCCAAGGGCAGTTTCAATACCCGCCACCTCGTCCACCGAGAGCTGGGGGCGGCGAAGACCACAAGGTCCACGTCGCTTGACGATGGAGTATTTCGTTCAAAGACGGCCTCTAAGTCAGCCTTCTCTATGATGTTTTCCTCCATCGGGCCCGCACCACCGCAAGCGGTTTCCAGGCTCGGGGCTTCCGGTGTGGCGCCCGCCACATGGAACATGGCGTGGCCGCCATAGCTGGCCAGGGCCACGCCCAATTGCTTCAGCATGTTGAAGCTGGGCGGGGCGAACGAGCCATAGAAAACGGGCACCGTCTCATAGCCCGTGGCCAGTCCGCCGGCCCATGCGGCAATCGCCCCCCAGTCTGCGATTTCTTCCGGCTCACACTCGATCTTGATCTTCAGATTGGCCCGCCGGTTCTCTGGCCTATGCATGCCGTATGCGGGCGTGCAGCCGGTCAACGCGGAGGCCAGCGCGGAGGGACCGCCTTCAAAGTTTGTGCGGGCCCCAAACAGCGCATTTGCCGAAATGGCGGCGCCCGTGTCGCCCCAGGCCACATGTTCGCCAAAGCGTGGTGGGGCGATGGTCTGATAGTTGATGCAGCTTTGGGTGGGCAGAAATCCCAGTTGAACGCAGAGCCGGAACAGCTCACGGTCTTCAGCGACGAAGGCTTCCGGCAGCCCATAGTTCGCGATGAGTTCAGCGGCGCGGCCCACATCCACTGAGCAGGGATCCAGGTAGCCCGGAACCACCGCCCTCGCACCGTCGTCCACCAGTTTCACCAGAAGGTCCATCCCGGCTTGGCCCGCCATGCGCGTGTCGGGCGCAAAGTGGGCAGAACCAATGGGCACCATGTGCGGGGCATCGAAGAACATGCCGAGCTCATGGTTGAACTCCGTGGCCCATTGAAGGGCAGGACCGCCTTCACCGTTCAGCCAGCCGGATTGTTCAGGCGTTAGCCGCACGAGCTCATACTTCCTCGAAGGGAAACGTATCGAGCCGTTCCGCGCCGTTCGCGGTGATGCGCACCTGGGTCTCCAGCTTGATGCTCTCCGAGCCGGCCTCGGCCATGAGGCTTTCCACGCAGATCACCATATTCTCCTCAAACACTCCGTCATATGCGCGCTCAAAATCCACATGCAGCGGCACCACCGGCCATTCATCGGCCATGCCCACGCCATGCACAGCCAGCGTATAGCGGTAGGGTTGGTGGTGCTCGGGGATCTGCCAGGACGTCTCGTTGAACTCCGCAAAGGTGAGGCCGGCTTCAAGCAGGCCCAAATTGTGCTGAACCTGGTCCAACGCCTTGCTGTACAGCTCAGCCTGCTTGTTGCTCATGGCCACATGACCGCAAGTCCAGGAGCGGGAAAGGTCCGCACAATATCCGTAAGGGCCGATCATATCGGTGTCGAACGAGATCATCTCGCCTTCTTGGCAGACCCGGTCGGAGCACTCCGAATACCACGGATTGGTGTGGTCGCCGCAGAGCAGCAGGCGGGTCTCCAGCCATTCACCCCCCGAGCGGGCGTTCTCAAAATGCAGCTCCGCCCAAAGCTCCTGCTCGGTCTTGCCGGGCAGCGAATTCTCATAGACCCGCGCCATACCAGCCTCGCACACCCGGATGGTCCACCGCATGAGGTCCAGCTCATCGGCTGACTTGATGGCCCGCGCCCGCTCGGTGAGCTCTTGGCCCTCAATGCAGGTCACGCCCAGGGCTTCCAGCGCCCACAGACCCGCCGGCTCCAGTTTGTCCACCGCCAGACGCATGTTGCCCCGGCCATGGGTGCGCAGGAGATCATGGATCTCGCCCGCCCAGATCTTCACCCGCTCTTCCGACCGGGTGCCGGCGCTCATGTAGATCCAGCCAATGGCAGGGCGGATTTCCGTGATGCCGGGCTTGCCTTCGCTCAGATGAAAGGCCCCTTTAAACTCAAACATGATGGCCGGTCCATCCCGGAAGATGAGCGCGTAGCGGACCGCGTTGTGGGTGGTCCAGACCTGCATGTTCGGATTGTCGAAGGCGTAGCGGATGTTGACGGGGTCATAAAGCAGCATGGCCGCACAATCGTGAGCGGCCAACTGCTGGCGGAAGCGCTCCAGCCGATAGGTGCGAGCCCGTTCCAAGACCTCGTGGGCCACCGGGCTCTTTAGAGGCTTATCGGCCCCTTCGGGATTAAAATAGGCACGTTTGCGCTCGTCCTTGAACATGTGCGGATGATCCTCAAGCTCAGGCGGCCCTTCCATAAAACTTGATCCGGTCCTCGGCGCTGAACTGCACACCCGGACGCTCGTAATAGGAGAACACTGCGATGATGCGCTCTGTTGCCCCCTCAACGGCACTGACCCGGTGGGCCGTGTTCTTGCCACGGAACACATTCAGCGTGCCGGCTGAAAGCGCAACGGACCGCACCTGCTTGTCCTCGCCCGCGAGAAGCCGGGCCACCCCGTCATAGTTGGGGTCATCATCCGCGCGCAGACCGCTGCGATACTCAAACGCGCCGCCGGCCTCAGGCGCTTGCAACAGGAGCGTGGTTGTGAATTCAGAGCGGTCGAAATGCCAGTTCAGGGTCTCGCCGTCGCGGTAGGTCATAACGTTCACCCGCGCCAGAGGGTCGTCCATCACGTAGAGCTTCGGCTTGTCCATGACCTTGGCGAGGAAGTCCGCCAAGGGCGGCCATTCATAGATTTGGGTGAGCATGAAGCCGGACATCTGATCGCCGCAGATCTTCCGGTTGCTGGTGCGCGAGAGCTTCAAAGCAGGGTGATCGGGCGAAAGGCCTGCAATAGTCTTCTTGAAATAGATGTTGTGATCCTGGCTATGGGAATAGGCGTTGGCGTCCAACTCCGGCACCACTTCGTTCACGCAGTTTTCGAGGGCCTCGGGGCGCACCAGCCCTTCCAGATTAAACAGGCCTTCAGTGTCCAACGCGTTTCGGCAGCGCGCCACCAGGGCCTCACCGGCAGGGCTCTCCAAATCGTTCAGGGGAAACTCGGCCAGGTTGAGGATCTGATCCATGTCAGCTCTCCAGCGCCTCGTTCAGCTTAGCCAGCAGAGCCTTTTTGGCGTCCGGATCATCGGTAGACCGCAACTTCTGCCCAAGTGCAATCAACAGAGCGGCATGCTCGTTCTGCCAATCGCGGGTAACCTGGCTCATGGGGATCCGCACGGCAGCCCGTCCCTTGGATGCAGGCGATCCTGCCATCAGTTCAAAGCGCTCATCCAAGGTGGGCAGGAACACCTTACTGTCGTCTACTCCCCGCTTGACGATTTCCTGCTTAAGCTCGGCCCGCGCGTCATCCTCCCCATGGTTGAGGAAAATCGACCCGGGGATCGGGCAGCGTTCGAAGATCCAGTCCAAGAGTTCGGTTTGATCGGCGTGGGCGGAATAGTTGCCGAGACTGCGGATCTGAGCGCGTACCTTCACATGGCGGCCATGAATGCGCACCTCTTCAGCGCCGGAGCGTATGATCGAGCCCAAAGTGCCGGGGGCCTGGTAACCGACAAACAGGACGGTGGCATCCTTCTTGGAAATGTTGTTGCGCAAATGATGTTTGATGCGCCCGGCGGTGCACATGCCGCTGGCCGAGATGATGATGGCGCCGCCGCGGATCTTGTTGATTGCCTTGCTGTCGTCCACGGTCTGCGTAATCTTAAAGCTTGGATGGCGGAAGAGCTCCGCGGCCGGCACGTCGATATCGGCCATGTCGTCGGTATACTGCATGAACACCTTGGTGACCTTGCTGGCCAAGGGACTGTCCAGAAACACCGTGGTTTGCGGAATCTCGCCATTGGCCAGCAGTACCCCAATGTCGTGCAGCAGCTCCTGACTGCGCTCCACCGCAAAGGACGGGATCACCACGTTCCCGCCGCGGGAGAGGGCTTCGTTCAGCTCCTTTTTCAGGGCGGCGCGGCGGCCTTCCAGGGTGTAATCGTCCCGGTCGCGGTCCCCGTAGGTGCTCTCGCAGATCAGATAGTCATAGCCTTGCGGGGCGTCGGGCTCGGGATGGAAGGCCTTCTCCTCCGGCCCAATATCTCCCGAGAACAGAATGCGCAAAGGATGTGCGTTGTCAGCATCGCTCAACTTGAGATCAACGGAGGAAGAGCCGAGCATATGGCCGGCATTCCACAGCCGGGCCTGAACATCGGGCAGAATATCAAAGCGTTCCTCGTATTCGCGCGGCTCCAGAAGCTTGAGTGCCGCTTCGGCATCTTCCTTCGTATAGGCAGGCTCGATCTCCTTTTTGCCCTTGCGCTGGCGCCTGCGATTGGTGCGCTCTGTCTCCGCTTCCTGGATGGCCGCAGAGTCCATCAGCATGAAATCCAAAAGATCGGCGGTGGCTTCCGTAGTGTAGATCGGACCTTTGAACCCCTGCTTGACCAATTTGGGGATGAGCCCGGAATGGTCGATATGGGCATGGGTGAGTACCATGCAGTCCACGGTGGTCGGGTCGTAGGGAAACGGCTTCTCATTCAGCTCCGAAACCGTCTTGTTGCCCTGGAACATGCCGCAATCGATCAGAACGCGCCGTCCGCCAGCTTCCAGCAGCGAGGACGATCCGGTCACGGTCCCAGCCGCGCCGTAGAAGAACAATGTGGCCATGATCGAGAGACGCCTCCAGGCGGGTTAACTGCTTTAATCATAGTGAAATCACATTGCCGCGTGCTGGGCAATCTGAAAGGTGGGGCAGTGCGTGGGCCTGGGGCCATCGTGACGCTTTTGCATCAAAGAACTTTCGTTCCGGTGGGCATGATGAGGTGTTAAAATTTGAAAATATAAAATTTATATGATATAATGCAAATATTTACATCAATATTATTGAAAAATTGCGGATTATAATGAGTAAATATAGCTATATATTCATAATTTATATTTCAACAAATATTTTTACAACTGCTGCGGTCGGGGCTGAATTGCAGGAAACATCGGGCGTGGTGCGGAGTGGCAATGAGTTGTTGATGGTGAGCAATGAAGATGCTGGCACTTTGTTCCGCTATACAATGCCGGATCTCACCAAACGGGTCTTCGCGTTGGAAGCGGCCACCGCAAAGGACGAACAGATC
>JAAUYD010282288.1_pt1 | contig 10080 bp, 2 predicted proteins | sample 7278101 | NCBI WGS metagenome assembly JAAUYD01 (sample SAMN14350128, study PRJNA611818) | marine sediment metagenome | isolation source: surface marine sediment (0.6m) | place: French Polynesia: Moorea | collected 2018-08
GTCATACTCAAAGAATAATCCATATTACAGAAAAAATTTTAAAGTTTTTTTGTCAACTTTATGATGAAGAAAATACGCCTATACGTCAAGCAAGGTTGCCAGCAATTCATTCTCAACACTTGCTTAGTGTACTGAAAAAAATTGCAGAGCAGCCTCTTCGTTTATCCCATTTAGAAGGAGAGTACTTCACTACACCTTCTACCTGTTGGAATGAAGTTAATGCCCAGAATGATGGCATAATCAAGCGGGAAACTTGTTTCCCAAAAATTGCCGAACAATGGATCGTTTCTGGACCTCATTTTTTTGTTGGTAATATTTTTAATAAAAGTCCTAGACAAATATGTACTCAAAATAGTCAGTATGATGTTCTAGACTTAACACATATTCTAAATAACTATCTACCTCGTACTAACTACATCCCTGCTTGTAATAAAACAGAATATCTTAAGCGTATTCCTTCTGTTTGTTGGATTGAAAATGGAGAAAATAATGCCAAACAAGTTATAGAATATAATCGCTTAATTTTCCGTAATATGTTAAATCCAAGTCAAGAAAGAACTTTAATAAGTAGTATTATTCCTAAAAATTCTACACACATACACGGTATTAAAAGCTATGTTTTTTCAAAAAAAATCAAACAGCATTTTTTAATATTAAGTGCTTTAACTTTTTCTATTATTTATGATTTTTTAGTTAAATCAACAGGGAAAACCAATTTTCATCAAATATTAGAAGACTTTCCAGTTATTCACGGTACAAAATACGATAATGCTTTAATTATTCGCTGTTTAACTCTTACTTGTCTAACCATCCACTACACCGAACTTTGGGAAGAATCATATAACCTAGAATTCAACCAAGACACCTGGACAAAAAACGACCCCCGTCTCAAAAACGAATTCTTCAAAAACCTCACCCCACACTGGCAACGTAATGTAGCACTCCGCACCGACTACGAGCGTCGTCAAGCTCTCGTGGAAATTGACGTACTAGCAGCAATGGCTTTAGGACTTACCCTAGACGAACTTATCACAATTTACCGCGTTCAATTCCCGGTAATGCGTCAATACGAAAAGGATACTTGGTACGACCAAAACGGACGGATTGTTTTTACCGTCAGTAAAGGACTTGTTGGTGTTGGCTTCCCTCGTAAAGCAAAACCAAAACAAGGAGAACCTCTTGGCTGGGAAGACATCAAAGATATGAAATCTGGAACGGTAGAACGCACAATTACAGACGACACCATGCCAGGTGGTCCCATCGAACGCACCATTATCTACAAAGCTCCTTTCACCTTATGTAATCGAGAAGAAGATTATCAAATTGCTTGGAAATCCTTTGAAAAACGTTTCGCTCAAGAGGAGGTTAAATCATGATACCGTCGGTAGTAGCTTCCGAGATTCGTGCAAGCATCGAAGATTTCCTGAAAACCGAATTCCGTCCCGCTTCACCTGGATTTGAAGATTTAATACAACGTTTCCTCGCAAGTCCAGAAGCATTATTCAAAGGTCCTTACCTCTCGGTTGGTTTACCATTCCGTCCCGGTTCCACTGGTACAGACTATTTCTCCGATGTACCGATGGCTTTTCCCCCACATCGTCACCAAGAACAAGCTTTTGCTCGCTTAAAGTTACCTTATTACCAATCAACCCTCGTCGCTACGGGAACGGGTTCTGGTAAGACGGAATGTTTTATGTTACCTATTCTTGACCACTGCTATCAGCATCAAAGCGAATCGGGTATTAAAGCCCTACTTATTTATCCGATGAATGCTCTTGCTACTGACCAAGGGAAGCGGTTAGCAAGTCTTATTTACAATAATCCTAAATTAAAGGGGAAAATTACTGCTGGTTTATTTGTGGGTGAGTCGGAGCGGGAACCAAAAGCAATTATGGGTGAGGAGAATATTATCACCGATAAAAATATGTTGCGTGATTGTCCCCCGGATATTCTGCTGACTAACTATAAGATGTTGGACTATCTGCTGATTCGTCCTGATGACCAATCATTATGGTCTGGTAATACCCCGGAAACTCTGCGTTATTTAGTTGTAGACGAAATTCACACCTTTGATGGAGCGCAAGGAACGGATTTGGCTTGTTTGATTCGTCGTCTCAAAGCTAGGTTGCAAACTCCAAAACATCATTTGGCTTGTGTGGGAACTTCTGCAACTTTGGGTGGTAGCGGTAATAAGGGGGAGATGTTGAATTATGCTACTACGGTTTTTGACGAACCTTTTGATGAAAATGCTTTGGTGGAGGAAGATAGACTTACCTGTCAAGAATTTTTATTTGATGCTTTTATTAATCCCCTTCCGATTCCGGAACCGGAACAGTTAGAAGTTCTCAAAGCTAGTAATTACGAAACTATAGCAGAATACATTTGCGCTCAATATCAATTATGGTTTGAAGAAGAAATTACGGCAGATTTTCACAGTTATGAGTGGAGGTTTGAATTAGCCGAAAAACTGACATCTTTACCAATAGCCCATAATCTTCTCAAGGTTTTAGACCAAAAACCAATTAATCTAACGGAACTTTGGCAGAAACTCGGTCGTAAAATGCGTTTACCCACAAGCGATGACCCAGTTTACCAAGCTGCTTTATTTGATAGTTTAATTGCTTTGTTTGCGATCGCTCGTCATGAAAACAATAGCACTAGGGTTCCTTGGGTTAATATCCGCTTACAATTTTGGCTCCGGGAATTACGTCGGATGGTGGCTACTGTAGGGAAAAAACCGCAGTTAGTATTTGCTGATGACCAAATTGCAGAAGAAAAAATCCGCGCTCTCCCGGTAATTCACTGTCGGGATTGCGGTAGTACGGGATGGGGAGGTTTGAGAAGAAAAACCGGTGATAAGAACATTGGTTGTAATTTGAAGGATTTTTATAGAGCATTTTTCTCTAAAGACCCTTTGGTTAGTTATGTTTTCCCCAATCGTGAAGGAATAAGGTTAAGAGATTGGAACAATTGGAAGTTATGTGGGGATTGTCTAACTCTTAATAGTACTGATAGAGATAACTGTAGCCAATGTGGAAACGAAAATTTAATTTCTACAGTAGAACCCGACTCGGATACTCTAATTCACGTATACAAAACCAAAAATGGTAGCGATCGCCGTCAATCGACTCATGATTGTCCCTTCTGTGGTAGTAAAAATAGTTTATCAATTTTGGGTTCCCGTGCTGCGAGTTTAGCTAGTGCTGCAATTGGAACGTTATTTGCATCGAGCTATAATAATGACCGCAAATTAATTACTTTCTCCGACTCAGTACAGGATGCAGCCCATCGAGCGGGATTTTTTGAAACTCGTACTTTTCGTACTACTTTAAGAACTGCTTTAAGACAGCATCTTAATAGTAAAGCTGGATGTAATTTAGCTGAAATTCGGGCTGATTTTAATCAATATTGGCGCAATAAAATCGGCTCCGATGAAGATTATATTGCTACCTTTATGCCTTCAGATTTAGAGTGGTTAAAGGAATGGGAAGAATTACAGCGAACCGCTAAAGCTTCAGCAAATCTTGTAGACTTGATTAATCAAAGATTGGATTGGGAAGTGGTTGCAGAAGTTGGTTTGCGGACTTCTTTTGGTGGCTCTTTGGAACGAACTGCTAGCTGTGCAATTTATCTAAATCCAGATTTAATTAAAAATTTAATACCAGAACTACTAGAAATATTACGCAATGAAATTGGCGGTTTAGAAGGTTTACAACCGGAAGTATTAACTCGGTTTTTATTAGGATTTATTCATCACTTACGCCAGCGTGGAGGTATTTTACACGCTGCGACAAACAACTATATTGAAAGTGGTGGTAAAACCTTCCGTTTGCAACAGCCATTATTTATGCCCGGATTTGGTCCTGCATCTTTAACACCAGTATATTTAGTGCATTATGGTAACTTTCCTCGCTTTGAAACCCTAATTAAATCTTCAGGTAAAGGAAGTTGGTGTGAAACATGGATGTACAAATTATTGGTGGACGAAAAAACCACATTAATTATTGCTCAGACAGAAAACCTTTATAACATAGTATTAAAAACCCTAGTTAAACATCATATTTTGGGAGAGCGTCAAACCTCTCAAAATATTAAAGTTTGGGGTATTGAACAAGAAGCGCTACATTTAGATACTAAGGCGCAATATGTAGAATGTGATAAATGCAGACATCGAGTAACCGTTTCTCCTCAAGAATTAAACTGGTGGACACAAATGCCTTGTCTGCGTTCAGAATGTGATGGACAATATCAACCATCTGCAACCCATGCGCTTAATTTTTACCGTAACCTTTACACCAAAGGTAAAGTATGGCGAATTTTCGCTAGAGAACATACGGGTTTATTAGAAAGAGAAGTCCGAGAAGAACTAGAAAACCGCTTTATTGAAAGCAGTCAGCGCTACGACCCCAATGTGATTTCCGCCACCTCAACCTTAGAGATGGGGATTGATATTGGTACCCTTTCCTCCGTTCTATTGTGTTCCGTACCTCCCACCCAAGCCAACTATCAGCAACGTATCGGTAGAGCGGGAAGACGAGACGGTAATGCTTTTATTACTGCGATCGCAAATGGAAGAAACCACGATTTATACTTTTGGTCTGACCCGATGTTAATGATTGCGGGTGGTGTGGATACTCCTGGTTCTTATCTTGATGCTTCGGCAATTTTACAACGTCAGTTAACAGCTTATGCTTTAGACTGTTGGGTAGAAACAGGAATTACCCCAGAACAATTTCCTGAAGGCTTTGGAAAAGTGTTAGATAACATACATAAACGAGATTTATTGAGCTTTCCCTACACCTGGCTAAGTTTTATCGAAACCCAACAATCAAGCTTATTAAAATCATTTTTAGAACTATTTGATAACTACATAACTCCCAGAACAGCAAAGCAACTGAGAGCTTTTATTGAAAAAGGAGAAGATGACAAAGGTGGATTAAATTGGCAGATACTCAACCGCTTACAAGAAGTTGTTGAAGAGCGTCGCCGCTTGAAAAATCAAATTGGTACCTTACGACGACGGATTAAAGACAAAGAAGAAGCAGCTCGCAGTCAAAATCATGAGGAAGAACTAGCAGAACTCCAGCGAGAGCGTAGCGGGTTAATGGAGTTAGTCAAAACAATCAACGATAAAAATATTCTTAACTTCTTTACCGATGAAGGATTGTTACCTAATTATGCATTCCCAGAACCTGGCGTTATCTTACGCTCCATAATTTGGCGATTGAAAAACACCAAAGGTACAAGTACCACAGGTAAATACGAAACCTTTACCTTCGAGTACGAGCGTCCCAGCGCGATCGCACTCAAAGAACTCGCTCCCAGTAACGTTTTCTATGCTGAAGGTAAGCGGGTTAAAATCGACCAAATCGACCTAAACCTTTCTAAAATCGAAGAATGGCGCTTGTGTAGAAACTGTTCCTATGCAGCTCCAGCAATATTAGAAGTAGCCAAACAATCAACTTGTCCCCGTTGTGGAGATACAATGTGGTCGGACAAAGGACGTAAGCGGAAAATGGTACGATTGCGTCAGGTAATGGCTACTAGTAACGCAAGAGAAAGTCGTATCGGAGATGATACAGACGAAAGAAAACCCGCATTTTTCACCCAGCAAATGCTGGTAGATTTTGAACCAGAAGCAAGGGAAAAAACCTATGTCATCCAAGATGATGAATTCCCCTTTGGATTTGAGTTAATTTCACGAGTCACATTCCGAGAAGTCAACTTTGGAGAAGGTAATTCCCAAACAGAAAACTTTGAAATCGCAGGTGTCAGTCGTCCCCGTCCCGGATTTACCATATGTCGTCATTGTGGAAAAGTCCAAACCGACCCTGAAAAACCGGAACATACCTTAATTTGTTCTCGCAATCAAAAAGCTACCGAAAAAGATTTTATCGATATTCTCTACTTATTTAGGCAATTTGAATCAGAAGCAATTCGGATATTATTACCCGTTGATACCTTAACTTCCAATAGAAAACTGCATTCATTTGTTGCAGCTTTGCAGCTCGGATTAAAACAACATTTCAAAGGTAAAGTAGACCATTTAAGAACCTTAGTCAGCCAAGAACCCCAAGAAAACACACCCAGCAGCTTACTACGCAAACCCTTTTTATTTCTACACGACACAATACCTGGTGGAACGGGATACCTCAGACAATTAGTTCGCAATCAAGAAGCTTTCTTCTCCGTACTAGAAAAAGCATTAATTGCATTACGAGCTTGCGATTGTGACGACGGTTGTTACAACTGCTTATACGCTTACCGCAATAGTTTTGAGCAAGACCAAACTAGTCGTAGAACTGCAATTGACTTACTCAACACTATATTAAATCGTCGTCAGAAACTCCACAAAACAGAAAGTCCCCTATCCCAAGTAAAATTAAATGCATTATTTGATAGCATACTCGAACTACGGTTTATAGAAGCACTGCAACGTTACCGTTATCAAGACGAAAAAAATCAAGAACAACCCGTCATTCTCCGTAAAGAGATAGTTAATGGTAAAGCTGGATATTTTATTAAAATTGGTAATCAAGATTGGAATATAGAACCACAAGTTGAACTAGGAACTAACCAAGGTGTAGAAATTCCCAGTAGAGCAGACTTCGTTTTTTATCCAGCTAAAGAATCATCTTATATAAAGCCCATCGTTGTATTTACCGATGGTTGGCAATATCATGCTCATCGGATTGCACAAGATTTCCTTCAGCGTATGGCGATCGCTAAAAGTAATAAATATCATGTTTGGTCTTTATCTTGGGGAGATGTAGATTCACAATTATCCAATAAAAGAAACTCAAATATCAATGATTTTTATATTGATTTATTAGATATTGGTCTAAACTCGCAATTTCGTAGTAAAGAAACTAGCTTTTATGAAAAATATAAATGTCAAAATTTACGTCCTCTAGCTCAAAAAAATAGTTTTATTTGGTTGGTCAATTTTTTAATGAATCCCGAGGAAAAAATATGGACTAACTTTGCACTCATGCGAACTGCAGCCCAAATAGATATGGTAAATTCTAAAGATAATAAATATCGAAATAATTGGCAAAATCAAGTTCTACAGCTTACCAATTCTCATATTACAAATGCATTTTTACCAACAAAAACCAAAAATATTTTAGGCTCTATTGAATATAGTAAAAATGATAATCAATTAGTCAATATATATTTTTCAATAGATGCTAAACGACATAACAATCAAGATAGTAATGGTTCATTTGCTGTAATTAACCTAAATGATACAGCCACAGAAAACGATAAAGAACTACAAAAAGCTTGGGTAGGAGTCTTACGCTACTTCAATATTTTACAATTTATCGACCATAGTTATGTCGTCACAGTTAAAGGAAATAGTAATAATTTAAATACTCAACTCCAACCACCAGAAACAAACTCGACCACACCAGCAGATACCACTTCAAAGAACTTAGCAGCTTGGCAGCAACTAGAAAAGTTAATCTTTGATGAGACAGCATTATCCTTACTCCAACATATGCAAAATCACAATTGGAAAATACCAGAGGTTGGTTATGAGTTAATTGATAGTAATGAAGTCGTAATCGCCGAAGCTGAATTTGCTTGGTTGTCGAATAAATTAGCTTTATTTATGGAAGAAGATATTGATAGTCGCAAATGTTTTGAAAATACTGGTTGGAAAGTTTTTAGTATTGATGAGGTTTTAATTAATCCAGAGGAGTTTCGTAAAAAATATTTTAAATAAATACAAATAATTGAATCTCGAACAACACTTGTATAAACAAAATATTCCTTATTTCTGTCTATTGCCTTCTGAAATTATATGTTAAAACACCAACCCAAATTAGCGATATCAGCAGATTTTCTCGAAGCCTTTAGTAAATTACCTAAAAGAACCCAAAGTAAGACTACAGCATTTGTAGAAAAATTCAAAAAAGACCCTACTAGTCCCGGTATCAATTATGAAAAAATTAACAATGCTAAAGACCCCAATTTAAAATCAGTTCGAGTAGATGGTTCTTACAGAGCTATTGTCCTCAAACCCAGCAAAGGAAATATCTACACCTTGCTTTGGGTTGATAATCATGATGAAGCTTACGATTGGGCACTACGTCGGGTATGTAAAATTAACCCAGAATCCGGTTCTCTACAAATCATTGATATTGAACAAGTTAGCGCAATCGAAACAGAAATTACCAGCCGTAAAGCTCCCGAAATCCCCGGTAGATTTGATGAAGTACCCGATAAATATCTGCTTCGACTTGGTATTCCCAACGAACTATTAACAGTAATACGTGCTGTCGTCACCGATACCGATATTGACCAAATTATTCCTCAACTACCAGAAGAAGCAGCAGACGCTTTACTAATGATAGGTGCTGGTTACTCCGTTGAAGAAACTCTAGCGCAACAGTTTAAGAAAACTGAGCAGAAAATTGATATTGATAATATTGATGCAGCATTACAAACTGATGACAGCAAACGTCGCTTCCGAGTCGTTGAAGATGATGCTGAATTACTAGAAATACTCGCAGCACCTCTAGAAAAATGGCGCGTATTTTTGCATCCCAGTCAAAGACGCTTAGTTGAACGAGATTGGAAAGGTCCTGTGAGAGTATTAGGAGGTGCGGGAACCGGAAAAACTGTTGTAGCAATGCATAGAGCTAAATGGCTTGCTGAAAATAGATTTACAAATAATAGCGATCGCATTTTATTCACAACTTTTACCCGTAACTTAGCAGTAGATATCGAAGCCAACTTACGGAAAATCTGCTCCCCTGAAACTATGAAACGTATTAAAGTCGAAAATATTGATTCTTGGGTAGCATCTTTCTTAAAAAGTGAAGGAATTAATGCCAAAATCGTTTACGATGAGCAAGTTGCAGAACTCTGGGAAAAAGCTTACACCTGTAAACCAGAAAACCCATCACTGAGTTTAGAATTTTACAAAGATGAATGGAAAGAAGTAATTCAAGCCAATAAAATAAACTCCCTTAAACAATATCTGAAAATTTCCAGAAGCGGACGGGGTACTAGATTAAATCGAACTGATAGAGCAGCTATTTGGAAGGTATTTGAAGAATACCGTTCCCTACTGCAACAAAAAGGCTGGAAGGAAAGTGAAGATGCAATGAGCGACGTTTGCAGTTTACTAAAAAATAAACCCGGTGAAACTTTACCCTTCAAAGCCGTAATCGTAGATGAAGCTCAGGACATGAGTCAAGCAACTTTCTCACTAATCCGAGAAATAGTTCCTGCCAAAGATACTGGTAATAGCAATGATATCTTTATTGTTGGCGATCCTCACCAACGAATTTACGGACGTAAGCTTGTTCTTAATCGATGCGGTATAGATATTCGGGGGCGATCGCACAAGCTAAGAATAAATTATCGTACAACCGATGAAACCAGAAAATGGGCTACTAATGTACTCGCTGGGGTTACATTTGACGACTTAGATGGTAATCAAGATGACCTTAAAGGATACCGCTCATTACTTCACGGTGAGGAGCCAATTATACGCGGTTTTTCTAGTTTTAATGAAGAATTTGAGTTTATTAAAACATATCTCCAGCTATTAGAAAATGAAGGAAATCCTCTTTCTAATAGCTGTATTGTAGTCCGCACAAATAAGTTAGTTAGACAATATATATTAGCCCTTAATCAGCTAGGAATCAAAACACAGGAAATCAAACGCAGTCAACCTGACTACTTATCTCCACCAGGAGTTCGTGTTGCAACAATGCACAGAGTTAAGGGACTACAATTTGAATATGTTATTCTAGCCGGAATAAATGAAGATGTTCTCCCTTTGAAATCGGCATTATCTAATGCTTCTGACACCGCTGCATATAATACACTGCTTAATTCCGAGCGTTCTCTAATTCATGTGGCTGCTACTCGTGCTAAACGATGTGTTGTGGTTAGCTATTACGGAAAACCTAGTTCCTTAATTCCAAATAATATTGCTTAACTAATTTTTCATATTTCCTCTATTATTCCTGTTTTCTGAAGTTGAGCGTTGCAACATCACCCGCACTAGAACCTGAACAAGTTTGGTTACAGAAGTTATAATGCTAGTAACTAAGATTGTTA
>JAAUYD010029137.1_pt1 | contig 10078 bp, 10 predicted proteins | sample 7278101 | NCBI WGS metagenome assembly JAAUYD01 (sample SAMN14350128, study PRJNA611818) | marine sediment metagenome | isolation source: surface marine sediment (0.6m) | place: French Polynesia: Moorea | collected 2018-08
AACCCGCAAGTGCAAATCGTCGGAGGACTTCAGAGTCAAGGCGCCCAAGGGTGAAGCCGTATTACACCTACTGCGAACCCTTGGCAACGCAGGATCTGAAGTTGTTCCGGAATCTACCGAACCCGCAAGTGCAAATCGTCGGAGGGCTTCAGAGTCAAGGCGCCCAAGGGTGAAGCCGTATTGAACATACTGCGAACCCTTGGCAACGCAGGATCTGAAGTCCTCCGACGATTTGCACAGGTGTCCTCACGCGTCAAGCTGTGAGCGGATTACTTTGCCGGCCTCCTCCAAATCCCGCCGCAGTGCAGCCACCGCCTTTTTTTCATCATGGTCGGCGAATCCTTCATACATCTCCTGGTGGCAATTTATGGCGCTGGAGAGATCCCGACCATACACCGCATGGAGGTATACGTAAGGGTTTACCCGAGAGAGCAAGCGTTGAATCAGATCGAGCAATAGCGGTGAGTCGGCACAGGCATAGATGGCGCGGTGGAATTGATCGTTTTTTCGTATATAGGCCTTGTGATTTTTGCCCACATGCTTTTTCATGGCTTCCAAGATAGCTTCGACCCTGGCGACGGCACTTTCCGGCCGAAGCTGGCAAGCCTGCTGCACCGCTGTGGATTCCAATAGCAGCCTGAGGTTCAAAACTTCATCGAATTCGTTTCGGGTCAGCTTGTTGACCTCAATGCGTTTATTGCTCTTGACCACCAAGATCCTTTCCGATTCCAATTGCCAAACAGCTTCACGCACCGGCAGCAGGCTAACGCCGAATTTGTCGGCCAGTCCGCGTAAGCTGACGATTTCACCGGGAAGAATCTCGGCGCCCAGGATGCGCTGGCGTAGCTGTTCATAAACCTTTTGTCGAAGGGTTTTGGTCGCGATCTTTTTTATAGCCATGGGGGTTCCTTTTTGCTATTATGTGATTACATATCACATATTGCACTGAAATTCAAACTACGCCTGCAGTTGAATTTAGATCTCATATCAGCTTTTTAGCTTTATATAAAGCTGATGCTTAACGGTTGCCGAAACGGTGCGGAGAACGCGTGGGGGACGTTAAACAGCATACCGAGGAACTCTTGAAAGGAGATAACTATAATGAGCAAGATAGACACCATCACCCGCGAGTCGTGGATCCTCGCCAATTTTCCCGAATGGGGCACCTGGCTCAATGAAGAGATTGAAGAGGAGGTCGTTGCCCCGGGTACCTTTGCCATGTGGTGGCTGGGGTGCACCGGCTTGTGGGTTAAATCCGAAGGCAACACCCATATCTGTATCGATTATTGGACCAAAAGAGGCAAGTCCACCAAGAAGAACAAGCTGATGAAAGAGCAGCACCAGCATCAGCGTATGATCGGTTGCCTGCAGCTCCAGCCCAATTTAAGGAACGTGCCCTGTGTTCTGGATCCTTTTGCCATTAGACAGGTGGATGCCATTTTATCGACCCACCACCATGGGGACCACATTGATGAAAATGTCGCGGCCGCTGTCGTTCAAAACTGCGATGCATCTGTGCCCTTTATCGGACCCCAGGCGTGTGTCGATCTGTGGGTTGGCTGGGGGGTCCCGGCCGAGCGCTGCAAAGTGGTGAAGCCCGGGGATGTGGTCAAGGTCAAGGATATTGAAATCGTAGCCCTGGACTCTTTTGACCGAACCGAGCTCGTAACAGCTCCCAAAGGGGTGGTGCTCAAAGACAAAATGCCCCAGGATATGGATACCCTGGCGGTGAATTACCTGATTAAGACCCCCGGCGGCAGTGTTTATCACAGTGGCGACTCCCACTACTCAAACTGGTACGCCAAACACGGCAATGATCACACCATCGACGTGGCCTTGGGCTCCTACGGTGAAAATCCCCGCGGCATGACCGACAAGATGACTTCCATGGACATTCTCAAGATGGCCGAGTGTCTGAAGACCAAGGTGATCATCCCCTTTCACCACGATATCTGGACCAATTTTCAGGCAGATCCGGCCGAAATCCGGACCTTATGGGAGATGAAGAAGGACAAACTTCAATACAGCTTCAAGCCCTTCATCTGGCAGGTCGGCGGAAAGTTCGTATACCCCGACGATAAGGATAAAATGGAATACCATTATCCGAGAGGCTTTGATGATGCCTTTGCCATTGAGCCGGACTTGCCCTTTAAAGCATTGTTGTAAAGGAGACCCCCATGAACAAACCACTGCTGCAAGTCGCTCTGGACACCTTGGACATTCCCACCGCTCTCAAAGCGACCCAGGCCCTTGCCGGTGACGTCGATGTCTTGGAAGTCGGGACCATTCTCTGTTACGCTCAGGGTGCCAAAGCTGTCGGAATTTTAAGGGCGCTGTACCCGGACCACATTATTCTGGCCGATCTTAAAGCCGCCGATGCCGGCAGCACCGTGGCTGAAATCGTTTTTTCCCAGGGTGCCACCTGGATGACGGTCATCTGTTGTGCGCCTTATGCCACCATGGAGGCGGCCTTTGAAGTCGCCCAAAAATACAATGGTGATGTGCAGATCGAGCTTTATGGAGAGTGGACATTCGAGCAGGCTGAAAAGTGGCTGGAGATCGGGCTGACCCAGGCCATTTATCACCGCGGGCGGGATGCCGCTCTAGCGGGGCAGAAGTGGGGAGAGGCCGACTTGGCCAAGATTCGAAAATTGGCGGACATGGGTTTCGCTGTCTCCGTTACCGGCGGCTTAAACCCAGAAGATCTTAGCTTTTTCAAAGGCATTCCGGTGAAATGTTTCATCGCCGGCCGCGGGCTGTATGGCGCCGATGACCCGGCCCAGGCCGCCCGTGACTTTAAAAGGGCAATCGACCGCCATTGGTAGAAGTGGTTTCGAAACAACTTCTAAAGTCACTTATCATAAAAAGGGCTTGTGACGGCAAATGAAACTAGAAGAGATCAAGATCGGTTTATATGAAAAAGCCATGCCCCACGGGTTGACCTGGGAGGAACGGCTGGACCTGGCCGGGAAGCTGGGGTTCCAGTTCGTTGAAATATCGGTTGATGAAACCGATGCGCGGCTGGCGCGTTTGGACTGGACCTTGGAGGAGCGCAAGGAATTCAATCTGGCGGTCCTGCAGAGCGGGTTGACCGTGCCCTCCATGTGTTTGAGCGGCCACCGCCGCTTCCCTCTGGGGAGTCGTAACCCCGGCGTGCGACAGCAGGCCCTCGACATTATGGAGAAAGCCATCGGACTGGCCGTGGACACCGGCATTCGCACCATACAATTGGCGGGTTATGATGTCTATTACGAACCCGGTGACGCCCAGACCCGAGAGTGGTATGTGCAAGGGATGCGGCAGAGCCTTGAAATGGCGGCCCGGGCGCAGGTCATGCTGGCCGTAGAGATCATGGACCATCCCTTCATGAATTCTATCCTGCGCTATATGAATATGAAAAAAGAACTGGGCTCCGCCTGGTTTACCGTTTACCCGGACATCGGCAATTTGAGTGCCTGGGGCAATGACGTGCCCCAGGAACTGGCGCTGGGCATCGACGATATTGTGGCCATACATCTGAAAGATACCCTGGCGGTCACCGACACCCACCCGGGCACTTTCAAGGAGGTGCCCTTCGGCACCGGATGCGTCGATTTTGTGGAAGCCTTTGCCACTTTGAAAACCCTGGGCTACGCCGGACCCTTTCTGGTTGAGATGTGGACCGAAAAGGCGGACGAGCCTGAAAAAGAGATTCGCGACGCCAGAAAATGGCTCCTGGAGCAGATGCGTTTAGGGGGGTATATCGATGGATAAAGGGATGAAACAAGAGGTCCTTGAAGCCAATTTGTCCCTAAAAACCTGGGGTTTGGTGATTTTTACGTGGGGCAATGTGAGTGCGATTGACCGCCGTAGCGGGGAGGTGGTGATCAAGCCCAGCGGCGTACCATACGAGAACATGACGGTGGAGGACCTGGTGGTGGTCGATCTGGACGGCAACACGGTTGAAGGGCATTGCAAGCCCAGCAGCGACCTGGCCACCCACCTGGAACTGTACCGGCAGTTCAGCGATTGCGGCGCAGTAGTGCACACCCATTCACGCATGGCAACGGCGTGGGCCCAGGCCGGTATCGACCTGCCGGCATACGGTACCACCCATGCCGATTATTTTTATGGCGCCATTCCTTGTACGCGGCCCTTGACCACCGAAGAGATCCAGGGGGCTTATGAACAAGAGACCGGCAAGGTGATTGCCGAAACCTTCACTGAGCGCAATATCAAGTCCCGGGATGTCCCGGGTGTACTGGTTTGGGGACATGGCCCCTTCACCTGGGGAGAAACCCCCTCGGATGCGGTTCACAATACCGTGGTGCTTGAAGAGATGGCTGTCATGGCCTACCACAGTCGCCTGATCAATCCGGATATCGAGGCGATGCCCAAAGCGCTGCTGGATAAACATTATTTGCGTAAACATGGCGCGAACGCTTACTATGGCCAAGATTGACCCACACGTCATATTGACCGTCGATATTGGTTCCACGTCCATGAAGGCGGTCCAGCACGATGGCAGCGGCGTCGTGCTTCACAGCCTCAGCCGCAGCACCTTGCCCGAATACCTGGCCGACAAACAGGTGCAGATGGAGGCCGGCAAACTCAAATCCCAGCTGCTTTCACTTCTAAAAGAGTCGTACGATTACATCGCTGTCCAAGGCCTTAAACTTACCGCCATCAGTGTGACCTCACAGCGCTCGTCAGTGGTCCCGGTGGATGGTAAGGGTGTACCTTTGGCGCCCATTATCATGTGGCATGATAAGCGTACAATTCCCCTTTGTGATGAATTGCAAGCCCATGACAATCGCGTCTTTGAATTGAGCGGTATGACGATTTCGCCGGTATTCTCGGCTATCAAGATGTTGTGGTTCAGACGACATCAGCCCAAGATTTATCAAAAGGCTGCCAAGATGCTCGGTATCCACGACTTCGCCCTTTTTACCTTATGCGGTCGGTTCATCACGGACACCTCCCTGGCCAGCAGCACCAATTTATTGAATATTCACACCGGTCAATGGGACAAGGAACTGCTGGATATCTTTTCGGTGGACACCCATCTATTATGCGACGTGATTCCGCCCGGGTCTGTCTGTGGCATGACCCATGAAACACTCCATGGCGTAACCGGCATTCCAGCGGGGACGCCGGTGATCTCCGCCGGTGGGGACCAGCAATGCGGCGCCCTGGGGCAAGGGATCATAACGCCGGGGAAGATCAAATGTACTACCGGTACCGGATCCTATTTGCTGGCCTACGCCGACCGAGCGGTGATTGATCCTCAAAAGCGTTTTTTGTGCAAAGTTGGCGCCATTTCCGGCACCTACTGCCTCGAGGCAGGCATCTTCACCACCGGTACGGTATACCGCTGGTTTGTACAGCAATTCTATAAAGAGATCGATGCCGAACAAGCTTTTGAGGTTATCAATCAGGAGGTCATGCAAAGCCCTGCCGGTGCCAATGGCGTGTTGATGATGCCTCACTTTGAAGGGAGCGGCGCACCACTTTGGAATCCGGAAGATAACGGTGTGTTCTACAATATCCATCTCTCCACATCCCGGGGCGACATGGCGCGGGCCATATTGGAAGCCATTGTCTTGGAGATGATGGAGAACATCCGACTGTTTGAGCGCCATGTGGGCAAGGCCGACATTATCAGCGTTGCCGGCGGCATGACGCGCTTTCCCTTCTACAACCAATTACAGGCGGACATTTTCAATGCCCGGGTCGTGACCTATTCGAATTCCGAAGCAACCGCACTAGGGGCATGGATTTCAGCCGCAGTGACCTGTGGTCTTTTCAACACCCACAGTGACGCCTTTGAATCGGCACGATTAACCGGTGAAGAGACGGTCTATCAGCCGAATGCCGAACAGAGCGTCTTTTATCAAGATGTTGGTGAAAAGCGTAAACTCCTTTACCGCGCGCTTGCATCACTGCAGAACCATTAACATTGGGTGAGAGAAGATGATTGACGCAATTATATTTGACATGGACGGCCTTCTGATCGATTCTGAACCCGTATGGGACAAGGCTAGAAGTATAATGGCCGCAGAAGCAGGCATCGATTGGAATACCGATGATCACAAAGCGGTGATGGGGGTCAGCACCCATGAGTGGGTCTCCTACATGATCACCCGACTCAAGCTCGACATGCCGCCAGAGGCTGTCGAAAAGCATATCGTAGACCAAATGGTGGCGCTGTATAAGGAGCAAATTCCCTATTTCCCTGGTGCTGTTGAAGCCGTGGCGCTTGCATCGACCCACTATCCCACTGGCTTGGCATCCGGCTCACCGCGCAAACTGATTGATACCGTTACCGGGGATAGGGCCATGTCGGGCCGTTTCCAGGCCATCCTCTCCGGAGATCAGGTGGCGCACGGCAAGCCCTCACCGGATATTTACCTGGCCGTTGCCCGCATGATGGATGCAGACCCCGGCCGTTGTGTGTGTGTTGAAGATTCCGGCAACGGTATTTTGGCCGGCAAGCGCGCCGGCCTGAAGGTCATTGCAGTGCCGGATCCCCGGTTTTCGCCGTCCCCTGAGAAATTAGCCCAAGCGGACGTGGTTCTGGATGCGTTGACTCAATTCTCCCAGGAGACCTTGAAAACGCTTGGGTAGGTCACCAACCCTTGTCCGTACAAATAAAGGGTTGTTGAATACGGCAGCATTTTTTCCAGCATGCCATTTATGTTTACGGCCTGCCATAATGACAGAAAGGAGTCCTTTCCATGTCCGAACTTCTGAAAGAGATTGAACAACGGCGCGCCAACCGTGCGCTCAGCGATGAAAAAATTCCAACAGAGACGTTGGCAAGGGTCATGAAGGCTGCAACCCTTGCACCGAGCTGTTTCAACAGCCAATCATGGCGGTATTTCGTAATCACCGAAGATGACGCTTTGGCCAAGGCCCATGAGGCATTGACCGATGGCAATTACTGGGCCAAGAAGGCGCCTGCCCTTGTGGTCGTTACCACCAAGCTCGACTTGGACTGCCAATTGAGCGAAGGCCGTGACTATGCCTTCTTCGATTGCGGTCTGGCGACCCAGAACCTCCTACTCCAGGCTGTAAAGGAGGGGATGTACGCCCACCCTATGGCGGGATTCGATCCCTTGGTGATTAAAAAGGCTTTCGACATCCCTGAAGACTTCATCGTCATCACGTTGGTGGCCTTGGGGTGGCCTGGCAGCACCGATCATCTGAGCGAAAAACATATTAAAGGAGAGACCGGTCCACGTGTGCGCAAACCTGAAGAAGAGGTGATCTGCTATAACGCGTGGGGATTTTAACCTGTCACGGCAAACACGCTTGCTGATCTGACGCAAACCACTATCGGCCTGCTACTGTACCGAAGCTGAGAAATGGTGTGCCGCGCTGTGTGGGGTGGTATTTATCACTTGATCCTTTCGTCTTGTTTGTGATATGTAATCACATATAACAAAAGGTGAAGCATGCGCGTCAATAAATTCAATGGGGTAGGCCCAATAATAGAGGCCTACAGTCTGTTGCTGTCCCAACTTATTGGCACCCGGCCGATGCCGGGCCGCATCTCCTGCATCAAAAGACCCGCAGACCCCATTATCCAGCAATGCATCCCAGATCATGTTCCGATAAGCTTCCGTGACATCGACATACCGTCCCATCGCCGACGAGAATTAGAATCCGGCATACCAATGAAGTGCGTACGCCGCATCCGTCGTTTACCTTTTTGGATCTGCGCGCATCAATAAATAGGGGGGAACATTGCCAAAAATTGTCCTGCAGGATGTAAAAAAAAGCTATGGCACTGTCACCGTGGTGGAGAACTTGAATCTCACCATGGCGAACAACGAGTTTACCGTCCTCGTTGGCCCGTCCGGTTGCGGTAAATCCACCATCCTGCGCATGATTGCCGGTTTGGAGGTTTTGACCGCCGGTGAAATTTTCATCAATGAAAAAGCGGTGTCCCATTTGGAACCCAAGGACCGCGATATCGCCATGGTGTTCCAGGACTATGCGCTCTACCCCCATATGAATGTGGCCCGCAACATGTCTTTTGCTCTGCGCCTGGCGCGGTATTCCAAGACTGAAATCGAAAATCGTGTGAAAAAAGTCGCCGATATGCTGGGCATCGAGCCGCTGCTGGCCCGTAAACCGGCCCAATTGTCCGGCGGCCAACGACAGCGTGTGGCCATGGGGCGTGCCCTGGTGCGGGATGCCAGCACTTTTCTGTTCGATGAGCCCTTATCCAACCTGGACGCCAAGCTGCGTGCTCAGATGCGGGCGGAGCTTGCCCTGATGCGCCGGCGCCTTGAAAAAAATATGATCTATGTGACCCACGACCAGGTCGAAGCCATGACACTGGGTGACCGCATCGTTGTATTGCGTGGCGGCAGCATTCAACAACAGGGATCAGCAGAGCAATTGTACAAAACCCCGGTAAATAAATTTGTCGCCGGCTTTCTCGGATCTCCGCCCATGAATTTTTTCGATGGCCGCATCGCATCGGCAGGTGACCGGCTTGAGGTAAGCGGTGAAGACTACCGGATACCACTGCCGGACGCCCTGGCGTCTCGTCTGAAAGACCATTCGTCCAAAGAGGTCATCGTCGGTATCCGTCCCACGGCATTCAGTATCGCCAATGGCGGATCCGGCAGTATAAAAGTCGACTTGCCGGTGGTGCTGCCCGAATATATCGGCAGTCAATCCATCATTGTATCTCGACTTGGGGGCCAACAGATTCAAATCGAAATCAGTTCGGATACCCCCATCGGCAGCAGTGATGTGATGCCGTTTACCATCGATCCTGAGAGTATTTACTTGTTTGATCCGAAAACCGAGGTCACGTTATAGGCGGTCTTCTGTACGGCGCCTAAAAACTTGTAATTACGAATAATTGGAGGGAGTAATGATGAATCTGATAAGAAAAGCCTCAATGGCAATGGTGTTGATTGGCGTCATAACGGGGTTGATGTGGGCGCCAGCCACGGCTGGTAATCCCTATGCACCATACAAGGGCAAGACCCTGGTCGTGAATTTTCCGGCGCATCCCCACTTCGATGCCGTCATGAAGGTCATCCCCAAATTTACCGAGGAGACCGGCATCAAGGTGGAAGTCGATCAGCTTCAATACCTGGCCATGCGCCAAAAGCAGACCCTGGAGCTGACCAAACCCAGAGGCGATTATGACCTTTTGGCCTATGTGGTTTTCTCCAAGGCCGACTATGTCGCTGCCGATCAGGTAGAGCCCTTGGCCCGGTTTTTCATGAATCCCAAGCTTGCAGATCCCAATTATGATCCCGAAGACCTCATTGACGGCTACGTGCAGAACATCGGTGTGGCCGGTGGCAAAAAGGGCTATCTACCGGGTCCCACCGGCGCCCTCTTCGGCATTCCGTTCGGGTCGGAGACGTCTGTTCTGGGCTATCGCAAGGATATCTTCGAAAAGCATAATCTGAAAGTTCCCGAGACATACGACGAGCTGCTGGAGACGACTTGCAAAATCAAGGAACTCGAGCCCGGTATGGCAGGATTGACCTCCCGCGGCGCATCCGGCCATCAGACCTCCCACGCGTATCTCCTGCATCTGGCCCCTTTGGGCGGACGGGTTTACGATGATCAGTGGAACCCGATCATCAACAATGACGCCGGCGTAAAAGCCGGTGAAGCCCTCAAGAAAATTCTCGAATGCGGCCCGGAAGGCGGCACCTCCTTTGGATTTGCGGAGATGAAGAACGCCTTCCTGCAGGGAAAAGCGGCGATGTTCCTGGACTCCACCGTTATCGCCGGTGAAGTGAACAATCCCGAGAAATCCAAAATTGTCGGCAAGGTCGGCTGGGCACTGCATCCCAAAGGCGTACGGAGAGGCTCTCAAACCGGTGGCTTCGGTATCGCCATTCCCAAAAATGCCCAAAACAAAGAGGCGGCTTTTCTCTTGATGCAGTGGTTGACCTCCAAGCGTGTGGACAAGATGATCGCTTTGGAGGGTGGCAACCCATCCCGTTTTTCTACCCACGCCGATCCTGAAGTGAATGCCAAGTTTCCCCATATGAAGATCTTCGGTGAAGCACTGAAGCATGCTGACCCCGACTGGCGGCCCATCATTCCCACATGG
>JAAUYD010227654.1_pt1 | contig 10078 bp, 8 predicted proteins | sample 7278101 | NCBI WGS metagenome assembly JAAUYD01 (sample SAMN14350128, study PRJNA611818) | marine sediment metagenome | isolation source: surface marine sediment (0.6m) | place: French Polynesia: Moorea | collected 2018-08
AGGATATCGAAGTCGGTGTTGGCCTGGGCCTGGTTAATCAGGTTTTGCATGCCCCCCACTGAGAAGACGGATGCGATCGCAACCACCACTGCCCCAAACAAGGCCACGGACTTTTTTCAGTTTTTCCTGGCCTTGTTTGGGGCAGTGGTGGTTGCGATCGCATCCGTCTTCTCAGTGGGGGGCATGCAAAACCTGATTAACCAGGCCCAGGCCAACACCGACTTCGATATCCTCAGCTTCGTGCCGATTACCTTTAACGGCGGCATTGGGTGGAGTGCAGTGGCTGGCATCCCGGCAACTACGTTTATCGCCTATGTATTTTTGCAATGGTGGGCCTTTCGCCGCAGTGATGGCGGTGGCGAGTTTATCCAGCGCTTAGTGGCCGCTAAAAATGAAAGCGAAGCCGAGAAAGCCGCCTGGTTTTTCAACATTTTGCACTATGTGATTCGCACCTGGCCCTGGATCATCGTGGCCCTAGCAGCGGTCGCCATTTATCCAGATTTAGCCGATCGTGAGTTGGGTTATCCCAAACTCATGCTCGATTTCTTGCCACCAGTGTTGCTGGGTTTAGTCGTAGCCTCGCTAATTGCCGCCTTTATGAGCACCGTGTCTACGCTGATCAACTGGGGTGCATCTTACCTAACCAATGATCTCTATAGTCGTTTTATTAATCCAAATGCTAGTCAGGCTCAACTGGTCAATGTGGGGCGAATTACATCTGTTTTAGTAACCGTCTTAGGGGCGACGGCAGCCTTCTTCGCTTCCGATGTCGCCACCGTATTTCGTTTGGTGATTGCAATTGGTACCGGACCGGGACTTGTTTTGATTTTGCGCTGGTTCTGGTGGCGGATTAATGCAGCGGCTGAACTGAGTTCCATGGTGACTGGATTTGTAATTGGGTTACTCACTAGCGTGGTACCCGTGATTCAGATTTCTGACTTTGGTTTACGGTTACTCGTCACAGCAGGCATCACCACTTTGGTGTGGGTAGTGGTAATGCTGCTTACGCATCCTGAATCCGACGAAACTCTAGATAACTTCTATCGCCGAGTGCGCCCTGGTGGCCCTGGTTGGCGGCGACAGCGACAGCGTACTGGAGTAAGGCCGTTGCAAAACCTTGGTCTTGAAGCACAGCGGGTTTTAGCAGCATTACTTTTACTATTCGGGGCTATGTTTGCTGTGGGTGGCTTTTTGCTGTTGCAATCTTTGCTGGGGTGGTGTTCGCTAATTATTGCCGTCGGTGGCTGGTGGTGGTTACGGAAGCTGCATCAGCGACCCATCGCACCAGTACCCCGTCCTGGGTTGGATGACGATGATGTGTGGTCTTGATAGCACTGGCTAAAACTAGGCCGTGGGCAGTGTCTAGGCTACAAAGAAACGTTACGATACGTAATAGCAATCTCTGCTGTGCCATACCCATCCAGTTTCAGACTTTCGCCATGTCCATCATCCGCTCCTACGTTATTCCTTTTTTGATTTTGCTGGTATTTTTGTTTGCCATGCTGGCCGTCAGTGCTCGTATTTGGCTACCCAGCGATATGATGGCCCCTGCTCCCATTGATGGAGATGATTTAGCCATGGCAGGTAAGTTGTTACTAACTGGTTTTGGTGTCTGACTGGCCCCAGGGATATCAGCTGATTGAAGGCTCTAGCCTGGATCGTTCAAGGCTTTTGGCGACTATGACTAGAGCCTATGTAGAATTAGGCGCAACTCAACTGGGTCATCTAACCAAAACCGTGGAGCTATACCTTGAGGGGCCGTCGATGCTTTGGTGGTTAGAGAAATCTAGAACCTCGCGTGTGGGTTTTACCGCCAGTCAAGCAAATGCCATTGGCTGCCTTTGGTTAGGACAATCCATCAATCAACTCACCGGAGCACTCCAGGCATATATCTATTTGGTTTATGTGGAACCGGCCTATCGTCGGCAGGGTCTGGGGCGTGGGTTAATGCATCATGCGAAGCGCTGGGCTCAAGAACAAGGTTACGACCAGATGAGTCTTCAGGTGTTTTGCAAGAACTCGGTGGCGCTTCAGCTGTATACGGATTTGGGGTTTATCCCCACGGCTACACTCCTGACGTTAAACCTTTAAGGTACGTTCTCTGCTGGGCTTGTTACAGTAATTCCATAGGGCATGACGTTGAGGCTTTAGAAATGGTCGGTACTCTCAAAACTCAAACCGATTCTAAGCCAGGGTCAGAACAACTGCCTCCGTTAGAAAGTGGCGATCGCCTTACGCTGCCTGAGTTCGAACGACGTTATGCAGCGTCTCCCCACATTCGGAAGGCAGAACTGATCGAAGGAATTGTTTACGTGGCATCTCCCTTAAGACATACGCAGCATGGCAAGCCCCATAGTCGAATTATGACTTGGCTAGGAGTGTATCAAGCTATGACTGCCGGTGTGGACTTAAGTGTTGAACCGACGGTGCGCCTGGATCTAGACAATGAGCCCCAGCCAGATGCGGTACTGTTGATCGAGCCGCAGGCAGGGGGCCAGACCCGCTTGAGTGATGATGGCTATAGTGAAGGAGCCCCGGAGCTGATTGTTGAAATTGCGGCGAGTAGTGTGGCGATTGATACGGGTAGCAAGAAGCAGGCGTATCGTCGTAGCGGTGTGCGGGAATATGTGATTTGGCAGGCGTTTGAAAATCAGATTGAGTGGTTTGTGCTGACGGAGGGGGAATATCGAGCGCTTGCACCAGATGCAGATAGCATCATTCGCAGTCGGGTGTTTCCGGGATTGTGGTTAGCGGTAGAGGTGTTACTGAAGCATGAAATGCCGCAGGTGTTGGAGGTGCTGCAGACGGGAATTAGCTCATCTGAACATGCTGCATTTGTTGAGAGTTTGAAACAGTAATTGGGATGTCCTGTGAATAGCGGGCACTCGTAGAGAGCAGGGTTCTCCCAGGACGCGATGCATCGTGTAACCAACACCTAATGACTATGGCGGAGTGCCCATACGTATCAAGTGCGACTCAACTGGGCCATCATGACCAAAACCGTGGAGCTATACCTTGAGGGGCCATCAATGCTTTGGTCGTTAGAGAAATCTAGCACCTCGCGTGTGGGTTTTACCGCCAGTCAAACGAATGCCATTGGCTGCCTTTGGTTAGGGCAATCAATCAACTCACCGGAGCACTCCAGTGCATACATTTATATACATTTATTTAGTTTATGTTGATCCTGCCTATCGTCAGCAAGGTTTGGGCCGCAAACTAATGAACCATGCTAAAAATTGGGCGATTGAGCAAGGATATGCTCAGATCAGCCTGCAAGTATTTTTTCAAAACATACCTGCTCGAAAACTGTATGCACGCCTCGGTTATCAGGCGAATGCAATCTTACTAACTTTAAACTTATAGAAGATATTTACAACAGTTGCTTATAAGCCTTGTTAATGAGCTTTTGTCAAGCTCGTTAACAACTGCAGCAATGCAGATATCTAGAGGTTATTCAGGTGGCTTTTTGCAAAGGTAGGGCTTTGAGCTAAGCAGGTGGCCATAAGTAACCGTAGCTCTGAATCACCAAGTTACCTGTCTAGTGGATTTCGGTATGTCAAATAGTTTCGGCCATCTACTTAAATTCATAGAACTCTATCTAACCTATGGGCTACTATACCTACTAATTTCCTAAGAATCGTCCATTTCTAAAATAAGAAGCTACTCAAATCATCGGATAGTCTAGCTCAAAAATCAGGATGGATTACCTAATATCGCAGTCAGTCGGTGGCAGTGGTGGAAAAGCATTTGACGATGTTAGTGACATCACTAGCCAAGGGAAGGAAATTGACAGAGTTAAATCGGTTAAGTACTGGCATGATTACACGCTAATTAATGGCATTCAAGCTGAGTATCTGCTATCAGACGGGACGACCCATGTAGGTGCTCTGCACGGTAGGGAAATAGGATCTTTAACTAAGGTAGAGCTGTCAGCAGGTGAAGTCATTATTGAAGTAGTAGGTGACGCAGGTTCCGGCTCATATGACGAAGGCGGCTACGTTAAAAGCCTCGGATTTGTTACCAACAGACACCCCTCCAGGCTATTGTTTTATCACTTTTCCATTCAGCCCCACTCAGCAATTAAAGGTTTCTTTGGCCGTAGCGGCTGGGCATTAGATGCAATTGGCGTCTATTACGAAGATCAACAAATTCATAAGCCAAAAAAGGTTGTGTTAACGGCACAAAATGGGTTTTATGTTCGCGTCAAGAGCGATGACTATGGTGTTTTTGTAGACAGTACTAAAATCGGGCCTTGGGAAACATTTGAACTGTCTCCTGTAGACTTTCGCTCTAGTAGCGAATCTCACCGGGTTGGCAATCAGCTCATACAATATATTCAACAAAACAGCACTGTTACCCTGAAAGCACACAATGGTAACTATGTGTCTGCAAAAGGATTTGAAAGCCAGAGCTTGAAAGCCAATCAGGATCCAGATGGAGAGAATACCTTTGACCTTTTTTCGTTGACTAAAGATAGGATCGCTTTCAGGGCGAATCAGCAGCATAAAACGTTTTTAACAACTCAGAAAGAAGAGAATGAAAACGAAGTTGTTGTTTCCTATTCGTTTTTGTTGACGAGCGCCCTACAAGAATTCACTCTGATTGACCTAGAAGAAGAAATTAGAAATACCCTCGCGAAAATTAGTGACTGGGTACCAGAAAATGCTGAAAATATTGAAGCTCATAAAGAGCAAATTGTTCATCATATTTTGAATTATACGGAGCCTAAGGCTGATTCTGAATTAAGGGCAATTCAACAGCCAGATGTGATGCATTTCGAAACTTTAGAATCGTTTGATGATCTTTCACCTTGCACACTGGCAAGACTCTACGTATTCGTAGATGTTGTAGCATTTGCCGTTAGTTTGGCTGGACTGCCAACCTTAAATCGAGAAAGAACGGCACGGGTCCTCTTGAGAGAGATGGGTGTTGAAACCATCAATAGCGGACAGCAAGCGATTGAAGATGTGCGGTCTGCTGAAAATGGCCTGGCTCGAGCAAAAGCCTGTTTTCGACTTCTCAATAAGGCTCTAAACGCCACAACGTTAAAAACTATTTTGAAAGACCTAGTCTCCCACATGTCCTGGTGGGACTGGACAAAATCGGGAGCTATTGCGGTCATGCAACTCACCGCCTGGCTCGCTAGTGACGGAATTGCGTTTGCAGCTGAGGCAGCATTGACCATCATGGGAGCCACGATTTTGGCCGAGGATGCCGAGAAAGCTGTCCGTGTGTGTGACATAGATGTGAGATACCCACTATAAAACGCAATATCTACACACGATGCCTACTTTATGTAAGCATGTCTCGGCATTAGCGATAGTTCTGAAACTGCAAAGCAACAGGCCAGTCTTCTTCTTTTATTAACTGAATCGCCGCTTGTAAATCATCTTTAGATTTTGCAGAAATCCGTACTGCATCACCTTGAATCGAGGCTTGAACCTTTTTTAGGTTGTCGCGAATCATTTTCGAGATTTTCTTGGCGACTTCCTGGGTTAAACCTTTTTTGAGCTCTACGTTTTGCCGCACACGGTTGCCACTAGCGGCATCGATTGCACCAAACTCAAAGATTTTCATGGATAGATTCCGCTTTGCCGCCTTGGTTTGAATTAAGGTATGCACCGCTTGCAGCGTCATTTCACTAGCGGTTTCAATAGCAATATTTGTCTCACCTAGATCCAACGTAGTTTTGGTATCTTTCAGGTCATAGCGACTTTTGAGTTCGCGACGCACCTGGTCTAGGGCATTGACCAGCTCTTGGCGGTCAAAGTCACTGACGACATCAAAGGAGTAGGTAGAAGCCATAGGGAAAACCGTTGATGAAACAAGCTGTAGGGTAGGCAAGGCCCACCGTCCAAGGATTGAGATTACTTATTGTAGCTAGGTTATTGTAGCCAGATGCTTTTGCAGCTCATGAGATAGAGGCTAAAAATGCTTATACTGCCAACGCCAAACATAAGCGATCGCAACGGTGCCACATTCAAAATGTAGAACGCTGAAAATAACAGTCGAGCAACAATGTACGCAATTACTGCCAGCATGGCAGCCGTACTATCCTGACCTGTGATGTAGGCAATCACCGCCGCTGGAGAATACAAAATAAAGGACTCTATCGAATTTTGATGAGCCCAGTTTGCTCGCTTGGCATAGTCTGGCAGCTTGTCTGCATAAAACCTGGGCCGAGCAAAAACTTCCATCGGGTCGTCCATAGACTGAGCCAGCTTGACTCGCTCTGCAGCGACCACCATATAGGGCACATAAATCAAAAAAGCTGCCACCGGCAAGCTATACAAAAAAAGATTGGGAACAGATAGTAAGCTCACAGCTAAACCCAACTGATTAATAACAACGGAAATAAAGACGGCGACATCTAAACTTGTGTGTCCTCTAGAGAGGATATACCTTGGTTATCTGCCGTAAGTTATGAACTTGCTAAGGCAGGGGCCACCAAAGCGGTCACCATTAATCGAAATAAAACAGCGTCACAATCTTGCGCTGTTCTTCCGCATCCTTACAGGTTTTCAGTAATGTATGGCTATCGTGAAAGGCAAAGCAGATTAACTGCTGGCACCGAGAAATAATTTCCTGATTGCAGATAGCACTAGCTTCTGCCAAGCTGAGACGGTCGTTGGCAGAATTTTCCACCAGATGGATAACGGAATCCAGCTGCTCACGCGATTCTTTTGACTGACGCTCAAGACTCTGGGGCAAAATAACTGTCAGTAAATTCGGGTCAGCTTTCATAGCCCCGCGAATAGCGGCAGAGTTTGTCCCTGTTGCTCCTGATGTAAGCAGACGATTACCACCCAGCACCAGTGCGTAACTCATCATTTCTATCAACCGCAGATGAGTGATAGGCACATGCCTGGAACCCAATATAGCAATACGTTTCGAGCCCGATTGCTGAATCGCAGCAAGCTCCTGCAGAAAATCGTCTACCTTAAGCGATTCGATGGGGGTATCAAGGGACTGACTCAACGGCTTTATATTGTTTTAATGAAGGGACTGGCCAATTTTACCAAACCCTTGGCTCCAGACCTACCTTGCTTTTGCTCGTAGATTTATTTGACGAAGAATAGCCCTACATCCGCTCTTGACATAAACGACCTATGGGAAAAGCGCTTTGGCTTCAGTCGTCGGCCTAGGCAGTCACTGCCGGGGAAGACAAATTGAGCTCCGCCATTAATCGTTTCACATCAAAGTGTTTTTCCATCAGCAGTTGAATACATTGCACTTTGATTGGCTCCTGTAGACGTACCTGCTGAAAAGAACGTTCAATAATCTCGACGGTAGTCAGTGTGTCTAGGTCGACTGATAAGATTGGCACTTCCAAGTCCTGGGCACGACTAATAATATCGGGACGCGGCGCAATATGACCTGTAAGGACCAAACATTGAGTAGAGGTTTCCAGGGCTGCTAATTGAATGTCGGCACGGTCACCACCTGTGATGACGGCCATATTGTCAGCCCTACGGAAATACTTTAAGGCGGAATTAACGTTCATCGCACCGATGCTCAGACTCTGCACCATTAAGTCCATGCGTTCCTGACAGCAAATAACCTCAGCTTTGAGCTGATGCACTAGCTCACCAACACTCACACTGCGCATCAGGGGAGTGCTTGGCAAAATGCCTAAAACAGGAATTCCGTGACGTTCCAGGCAGGTTTTAACATGGGTTTCGACAGCTTGGAGCTGATCTTCTGGAACATCATTAATAAGAACACCCATTAGGCGATCGCCTAGCTTTTGCTTAGCTGCCAAAAGACCATCCACGATCAGCACTGAATGGAATCGAGCCACAAGCATTACTTGAGCTTCAGTCGCTTGAGCGAGCTGTAATAGCGACAGACCAAACAGCGTGCCCTCTTCTAAGGTACCTGGCCCCTCAATCAGCAGTAAATCTTCCCCTTGTCCGCCCAGGTAAGAGGCCATTTGCTCAGGATCAATAGCAGCTTTTTCTTCCGCTAGCTGCTGCTCTATGGTTTGAGCATCTAAAGATAAAAGCGTTGGCCTTAGCCGCGATGTGGGCAGCTCCAATATCTTTGAAATAAACTGAACATCTTCATCAATGCCAGCTTGCTCGCTGGGGCAGGTCCCAACTGGTTTGGCATAGGCGATATCAATCCCGCGATTCCGAAGCTGTAATGCCAGCCCTGCTATGGTGGCTGACTTGCCGCTGTAGGGCTCTGTCGAGCCGATCAGCAGATGCTTGGATGGATGTGGCACACTATCACTCCTGACTACCAATAGGACTAGTCCTCATTGTGCCACGGAGAGCAATGCGCAATTGGGAAAAAGCTTAACTTTTGACGAAGTGTTTTGTAGTGAGTGTGAATGCTGATATTGAAGCCCTGGTATTAGAGGCTATTCGTCCACTCTGAGAAGCCTGCGGTAAAAGGTTTTAGAAAAGTCAGGAGAACGCTTGAGGCGCATAGCCGTAACCACGTCAATCAAGAAGTCAACAAATTCAAACGTAGCCATGGTGATTTCGTAAGTCAGTTCTGCATCACCAGCAAACTGCATACGACAGCGGGTTAGGTCGGCGGGCAGCATTGATACATTCCATGTGGCTAGAAAAGCGATGCTCTCACCACCTTCAATGCGGCGTTCTCCCTCCAGGTTTCCTTTTTTATAAAGCCCGATAGCGTAGGGAAGTGCCTTCCGTTTATTGCCCTGGTAATAGGGCATGTAAACGCCGACATCTTGTTTGGGAGCGGGCTGAATGTCTGCAATAGGCATAGTGTTGAGCAGTGGGGTCTAAGCTTGAGGAACGAACAAATACTAAGGGCCAACAGACACAGGATGTAATGGCTTCAGCTACCGTCTGATTGACGTATTCTCAGTGTACCCACAGAAGCCTTGCCCCCGTTCATTTTGCAAAAAGGGTCTTACTGCAAAGGTTTTAGGGAAACACAACAGTATGTAACAGTTTTCAATAAGATATTAAGTAACCTGTAACCCTATTCCCCTTTGTAAGCAACCTATGGCGACTGAAATGATATCGGATGTTTCCTTAGACGATCTTTCGGAGGGGCGTCGCCTGAAGGCGTTGGCAGCATTAACGCTGCTGTGGGCAGTAACTGCTATGTTGCATTGGGCTGCGTGGGGGCAACTGCTAGTTTGGGGGGTCACTGTTCTTACGATGCTTTACATCGTACGTATTGCAGTTGCAAACCCGGATAATTCGCTGAGTCCCAATAGGAATCCCTTGCCAGCCGAATTGTCAGAAGAGGATTGGCCCCGCGTTTCTTTGCTAGTGGCGGCTAAAAATGAAGCAGCAGTGATTACTAATTTAGTCACGTCTCTTTGCAATCTGGACTATCCTGACGATCGCTACGAGCTCTGGGTAATTGATGACAACAGTAATGATGGCACGGGCAGCATTTTAGATCGACTCGCTCAAGTGCATTCTAAGTTGAAGGTGCTTCACCGTGGCCCCGATGCCACTGGAGGAAAGTCTGGAGCCCTGAATCTGGCTTGGCCGCGAGCAACGGGAGAGATTTTTGCTGTATTTGATGCGGATGCCCAGGTGCCCGCTGATTTGTTACGTCGTGTGGTGCCACTATTTAGCAACGAGCGTACCGGGGCCATTCAAGTACGTAAAACTATTGTGAATAGTCAAACCAACTTTTGGACCCGAGGTCAATCGGCAGAAATGGCGTTAGATCGCTATTACCAAGAACAACGAGCGGCGCGTTGTGGTATCGGTGAACTGCGGGGTAATGGTCAATTTGTACGGCAGACGGCCATCGCCCAGTGCGGTGGTTGGAATGAAATGACCATTACGGATGATTTGGATCTAACGGTACAGCTGCATTTATACAAGTGGGATATCGGCTTTGTAGCAATACCTACTGTTGGTGAAGAGGGGGTAACCAAGGGCTTAGCGCTTTGGCACCAGCGGAATCGTTGGGCTGAAGGGGGATACCAGCGATATTTGGATTACTGGCGGTTGTTACTACGTAATCAGCTGGGCTGGAATAAGTCCATTGATATGTTGGTTTATTGGATGCTGCAATATATGTTGCCAATTGTGGCTCTGCCAGATTTTCTGATGGCGATCGCACTGCGCCAACC
>JAAUYD010174803.1_pt1 | contig 10076 bp, 6 predicted proteins | sample 7278101 | NCBI WGS metagenome assembly JAAUYD01 (sample SAMN14350128, study PRJNA611818) | marine sediment metagenome | isolation source: surface marine sediment (0.6m) | place: French Polynesia: Moorea | collected 2018-08
CACCGGGTCGGTGTCGGAACCGTCGACGACGTCGGTCGCGCCGAAGATCTCGGCGAGCGCCAGCTTCTCGGCGTTGAGGTCGACGGCGATGATCCGCTCGGCACCGGCCAGCGCGGCGCCCTGGATCACGTTGAGTCCGATCCCGCCGACACCGACGACCGCCACCGACGATCCCGGCTCGATCCGGGCGGTCTTGAAGGCGGCCCCGACGCCGGTGATGACCGCACATCCGAGCAGCGCGCCGACCTCGAGCGGCAGGTCCTCGGGCACCTTGGTGATGCCGTTGCGGTGGGTCAGCATCATCTCGGCGAACCCGCCGAGACCCGACATCTGGTACACGTCGGCGTCGCCGAGCCGCACCCGCGACCGGCCGTCGGCACCGAGCTGGAGATGCTTCCGGTTGTCGCACAGGAACGTCCGGCCGGCGCGGCACTGCCGGCACTCGCCGCAGAACGTGTTGAGGCAGCCGACGACCGGATCGCCCGGCTCGAACTCGGTGACGTCGGACCCGACCGCCTCGACGATCCCGGCGGCCTCGTGGCCGTAGAGCGCCGGGAGTGGACCGGGGATCGAGCCGTCGATGAAGTGGAGATCGCTGTGGCACAAGCCGCAGGCGACCGTGCGGACGAGGACCTCGTCGGGACCGATGTCGGTGAGGGTGACGTCGCCGACGACCAGATCGCCGGGGGCTTCGTGGAGGAGTGCAGCACGCATCGTCGGTGACCTTTCAGCGGTTGAGCAGGACGGGGATGTTGCGGGGCCCGCGGACCTGACCGTTCGCCCAGGTGGCCTCCTGGTCGGGGTCGAGGGTGTAGTTCGGGAACGCCCGCAGCCACTCCTGGAACGCCACGAGCATCTCGAGCCGGGCGAGATTCGACCCGAGACAGCGGTGGATGCCGAGTCCGAACGCCACGTGGCGGTTGACCGCGCGGTCGAGCTGGAACTCGTGGGCGTCCTCGAACGCCTCCGGGTCGTGATTGGCGGCGGGGAACGTGACCAGGGTCTGCTCGCCGGCGCGAACCGGGCAGCCCGACACCTCGGTGTCCTTGATCACCTGCCGGCCCATGGTGACCGGCGCGTAGTAGCGGAGCACCTCCTCCATCGCGGTGACCCAGAGCGGGTCGTCGTCGGGCACGGCCACCAGTCGCTCGACCTCTTCGGGATGTTGCGCGAAGTGCCAGAGGCCCGAGCCGATCGCACTCCACGTGGTGTCGATGCCGGCCAGGATCATGAGCGACACGTAGCCGAGTTGGAGGTCCTCGTCGACCGGCTCGCCGTCGACCTCGGCGTGCGCGATCAACGTGAGCAGATCGTCCTGCGGTTCGGCCCGGCGCTCGGCGAGCAGCTCGGCGTTGTACGCGTTCATGTCCTCCATGAGTTGCGCACGAACCGCGTTGTCGCGGGGCGCGAGCTGGAAGTTCCGGTAGATGAAGTCTCGGAACAGATCGGCATCCTCCTCCGGCGTGCCGAGCAGGCGGCAGATGCCGTGGACCGGGATGTTCTGGCTGTACGCCTCGGCGGCATCGGCTCGATCGACGCCGTCGAGCGCCGCGATCAGCGAGCGGGCGTAGTCGCGCAGGTCGTCCTCGAGGGCCGCGATCTTCTTCGGCCCGAACGCCGGGAGCAGGAGCCGGCGATGGCCGTGGTGGTCGGGCGGATCGGACGTGATCGGCGGCGCCGGTCGGCGCGGTGCGTCGGGTCGGGCGACGCTCACCTTCAGCGACGAGTAGTGCTCGGTGTCGTGGGCGATCTCCTGGACGGCGGCCATCGTGACGGGCATGTGCGCCCGTCCGTACCGCTCCGTGGTCGCGACGGGACACTGCTCGCGGACCGAGTTCCAGATCTCGATCGCGTTCGCGCCCCACTGCGGGTCGAGCCAGTCCCAGTCGTTGACCCAATCGGTCACCGGGGGCATCTCCACCGCTTCGGATTCGTAGGCCATGCGCGTCTCCTCCCGTCGCGTCGGGCGACGCACGCAGCGTAGGAAACGGTGGCGAAGCGCGGCGAGCGGGCGGCGATCGGCCCGCCGGAGGCGTCGGTCGGAGTGGGGGCGGTCAGCTCAGGGTGATGTCGACCGGCACCGGGCGCTGGAGGGTGTGTCCGACCGGCGAGGTGCCGACGACGGCCTCGTGCAGTGCCTCGACCCGCTCGCGATCGGCGTCGGTCTCGAGCTGCACCGCGACCTTGATGCCGGCGAATCCCGCGTTGCCGGCCGCGTCGAGCCCCAGGAACGTCTTGAGGTTGAGATCGCCCTCGACCTCGATCGACAGCCGATCGATCTCGACGCCGGCCGCGGTCGCATTGGCCGCGTATCCGACGGCGAGGCAGTTGCCGAGCGCGGCGAGCAGCTGCTCGACGGGGTTGGCGGCCGTGTCGGTCCCGCCGAGCGCCACGGGTTCGTCCGACGGCGCGGGCGGGAACTCGCGCACGGTCGCGAGCGATCGGAAGCCGCCGGCCCAGTCGACGCGGGCCCGCCAGACGGTGTCGGCCACGTCGGGCTGCTCCTGGATCTTGGCGGCCAGGCCGGCCACGGCATCGATCTGGACGTCGTTGAGCGATGCGGTCGTGCTCATGGTGGTTCACTCCTCCGGGCCGAGGGCCCAATCCGATAAACATGATCATCTTTGTCGGGATTTAGCCGGTGCGCAAGGGGGCGACCGATCCGTCGTTGGCCGGCCCTGCTCGTGGGCGTCGGCGTCGGCGTCAGCCGCGCCGGGCCGCCGGGTCCTGGCGGTAGAAGTCGGCGAGGCGTCGGTAGACCCGGGGCAGCCGCTCGCGCAGCTCGACCGGCTTGCTGAAGAAGAGCTCCGATGTCACCGCGAAGTACTCGGCCGGGTTGGTCGCGCCGTAGCCGCGGACGAGGCCGTCGGGGCCGCGGCGACGGAGCCGGCGATAGTTCGTGCCGAGGGTCTGCACCCACGCCTCGCGCGCCTCGCGGTCGGGGAGCGGCGGCATGCCGTCGGCGGCCCCGTCGAGCTGGTCGAGCTTGTGGGCGAACTCGTGGTAGACGACGTTGACGCCGGCATCCGGCCGGTCGATCTGTCGTCGGACGGTGCGCCAGTCGAGCAGGACCGGACCACGACCGTGACCCGACTGCCCGGCGAGGTACTGCGGCCCCGACGTGTAGACGCCGCGCACCGGTCCTGGCCGATGTCCCCGGGTGACGATCGTGCGGCCGTGGAACACGACCGACTTCACGTTGAGGAACGGCTCGGTGTGGATGTCGAACCCGGCGGTGAGCAGTGCGGCGTGCGCCGTGACGGTGAGCACCATCTCGTCGGTCAGGTCGACGCCGCGAGCCGCCTCCCACTTGGTGCGCCGATGGAGCCGGCGCGCGTGGTGCAGATAGCGCTCGCGTTCGTCGCCGTCGAGCCGCCGGTACTCCTCGGGCGCGTGGGCGACGAGCGACCGACTCCAGTCGTCGGTCCGGCGCACGTCCATGGCGCCAGTGTGCCGGGGAGTCGGTAGCGTCCGACCCCGTGAATTCGGTGGAGATCGAGGTCGATCGCGGTGTGATCGACGTGGCGGTCGGCGGGGACGGTCCGCTCGTGGTGTTCGTACCCTCGCTCGGGCGTGGTCGGAGCGATTTCGACGAGCTGGCGGCGGCCTGCGCCGACGCCGGCTTCCGAACCGCGCCACCCGAACCGCGCGGCATCGGCGCGACGACGGCACCCCTCGAGGACGCGACCATGGCCACGCTCGCCGGCGACGTCGCGGCCGTCGTGGACGGCCTCGATGCCGACACCGCGATCGTCGTCGGCCATGCGTTCGGCAACCGCGTCGCGAGGATGACTGCAACCGACTTCCCCGAGCTGATCCACGGCGTGGCATTGCTCGCCTGCGGTGGAGCGGTGCAACCGGCGCCCGAGATCACGGCCGCGCTCCTCGGCGTGTTCGACGAGTCGCTCCCGCCGGAACGCCATCTCGATCACGTCCGCACCGCGTTCTTCGCGTACGGCAACGATCCGGCGGTGTGGTTCGACGGCTGGCACACCGACGTGGCGATGCGCCAGATCATCGCGACGCGCGAGCAGCCCGTCGAGCACTGGTGGGAAGCGGGTGCGGCGCAGGTGCTGGTGGTGCATCCCGCAGCCGACGTGATCGCACCGATCGCGAACGCTCACGACATCGTCGCCCGGCTGGGCGAGCGGGCCGAGTTGGTCACGATCGACCGGGCCGGGCACGCATTGCTCCCCGAGCAGCCCGCGGCGGTCGCCGCGGCGGTGATCGAGTGGATGCGCCGCCGGTCGCGATGACCGTCGCCGAAATCCTGCTGGGTGGTCACGCCGAGGCGTGAGAGCCTGGTGTCGGGTGCTCCATGTCTGCGCGTCGTCGTTCTCGTCGGTCCAAGGCTGACCGACCTCCTGCGATCGACCCGGCGCGCCTCGAACGGCTGTGCGCCGCGCGTGCCGACACCCTCGCCGGCCTGCGGTCGGCCGGGCCGATCCGGTATCCGGACGATCTTCCGATCACGGCCCGTCGCGACGACCTCGTCGAGGCGATCCGCGAACACCAGGTCGTGATCGTCGCCGGTGAGACCGGCTCCGGCAAGAGCACCCAGCTCCCCAAGCTGTGCCTCGATGCCGGACGGGGGGCCGCCGGGATGATCGGTCACACCCAGCCGCGACGCGTCGCCGCGCGCTCGGTCGCCGAACGGATCGCCTCGGAGCTCGGCGGCGAGGTCGGTGACGCGGTCGGCTACACCGTCCGGTTCAACGACCAGGTCGCCGACGGCACGCTCGTGCGCGTGATGACCGACGGCATCCTCCTCAGCGAGCTGCAGCGCGACCGCGATCTCGCCCGCTACGACACGCTCATCATCGACGAGGCCCACGAGCGCAGCCTCAACATCGACTTCATCCTCGGATACGTGAAGCAACTGCTCCGGCGCCGACCGGAGCTCCGCGTGATCGTGACGTCGGCGACGATCGACACCGATCGGTTCGCCGAGCACTTCGCCGGGCCCGACGGCGACCCGGCGCCCGTCTTCGTGGTCGAGGGCCGCACCTACCCGGTCGAGGTGCGGTACCGGCCCTACGGCGACGACAACCCCGACGACGAGCACGACCGGCGCGATCAGGTCCGAGCCGTCATCGACGCATTCGAGGAGCTCGAGCGGGTCGGCGACGGCGACGTCCTCGTGTTCTTGAGCGGCGAGCGCGAGATCCACGACATCGCCGACGCGATCCGAGGCGAACGTCGCCGCGAGATCGAGTCGGGCGCCCTCGAGGTGCTGCCGCTCTACGCCCGCTTGTCGGCCGCCGAGCAGCACCGGATCTTCCAGTCCCACCGCGGCCGCCGGATCGTGCTGTCGACCAACGTCGCCGAGACGTCGATCACCGTGCCCGGCATCCGCTCCGTGATCGATGCCGGTACCGCTCGCATCTCCCGGTACAGCAAGCGCCTCAAGGTGCAGCGGCTGCCGATCGAACCCGTCTCGCAGGCGTCGGCCGACCAGCGCGCCGGCCGTTGCGGGCGCGTGGCACCGGGCGTCTGCATCCGCCTGTACTCCGAGGAGGACTTCGACGCCCGACCCGAGTTCACGGAGCCGGAGATCCTGCGCACCAACCTCGCCGCGGTCATCCTCCAGATGACCGCGCTCGGTCTCGGCGACGTCGACCGGTTCCCGTTCGTCCAACCGCCCGAGTCGGCGTCGATCCGCGACGGCTACCTCCTGCTCGACGAGCTCGGCGCACTGCGGGCCGGCACCACGGGCGAACCGCGCCGGCTCACCTCCACCGGGCGGAAGCTCGCGCGTCTGCCGATCGATCCCCGCCTCGGTCGGATGGTGATCGAGGCCGAACGTCTCGGCTGCGTGCGCGAGGTGCTCGTGATCGCCTCGGCGCTGTCGATTCAGGACGTGCGCGAACGACCGAAGGAGGCACCCGAGCGGGCCGCCGAGCTCCACCGTCGGTTCGCGGTCGAGGGATCCGATCTGCTCTCGATCGTCGCGCTGTGGGATCACCTCCGCGAACGGCAGCGCGAGCTGTCGGGAAATCGGTTCCGCCGGATGTGCCGCGACGAGTACCTCCACTACCTGCGCGTGCGCGAGTGGCGCGACCTCTACAGCCAGCTGCGTCAGGTCGCGGGGCAGCTCGGGATCCGGCCGTCGGTCGACGAGGCGCACCCCGACCACGTCCATCGTGCGGTGCTGGCCGGGCTGCTGTCGCACATCGGCGTGCGGGACGGTGACGGTCGCGAGTACGTCGGTGCGCGGAACGCACGCTTCGTGATCGCGCCCGGTTCGGTGCTGACGCGGCGATCGCCGCGCTGGGTCATGGCGGGTGAATTGGTCGAGACCAACCAGATCTGGGCGCGGCGGGTCGCACAGATCAAACCCGAGTGGGCCGAACCGCTCGCCCAGCATCTGGTGAAGCGGTCGTACGGCGAGGCGAGCTGGGAACCCGAGCAGGGGCGCGCCGTGACGTTCGAGAACGTGACGCTGTACGGCCTGCCGATCGTGTCGAACCGCACGATCGCGGTCGATCGGGTCGATCCCGGCCTCGCTCGCGAGATGTTCATCCGGCACGCGCTGGTCGCGCGCGACGTCTCGGCGACCTGGCAGCGGCGGCACGGGTTCGTCGCCGCCAACGAACGGTTCCTGGCGCGCGTGCGGCTGCTCGAGGCGCGGGTGCGACGGATCGACCTGCTCGACGACCAGACGCTCCACGACTTCTTCGACGAGCGCCTCCCCGACGACGTCACCTCGACGCGCCACTTCGACCGTTGGTGGAAGGAGGTGCGCGAGCGCGATCCGCAGCTGCTCGATCTGACTCCCGCCGTGCTCCGCGGTCGGAGTGGAATCGACCTCGCCGACTACCCCGACGTGTGGCGCGACGGATCGGCCGACTACCGGCTCACGTACCGCTTCGAACCCGACACCGCGCTCGACGGCGCGACGGTCAACGTCCCGGTCACGGCGCTCAACCATCTCGACGGCGGCGGGTTCGACTGGCTCGTGCCCGGCTATCGCCGCGAGCTGGTGGGGATGCTGCTGCGGTCGTTGCCGAAGGAGACCCGCCGCCACCTGATCCCGATGGCCGAGACCGCCGACGCCGCGTTCGAGCGGCTCGGTCCGCCGGCGGGCTCGCTGCTCGACCGGCTCGCCGCGGTGCTGGCCGAGCTCAGCGATCAGCCGATTCGGGCCGCCGACTTCGACACGGGCCGACTTCCGAGTCATCTGCGCCTCCACATCGTCGTGCTCGGTGCCGACGGCGAGGTCATCGATGCCGGTGACGATCTGGCCGCCATCCGGGAGCGGCAGGCCGGTGCCGCCCGCTCGGCGATCGCAGCGGCGGCCCCGATCGAGGAGCGGCGGGACATCGTGCGGTGGGATCTCGGCACCCTCGATCGCGTCGTCGAGCGCACGGCGAGCGACGGCCACGTCGTTCGGGCGTACCCGACGCTGCTCGACCGGGGTGATCGTGTCAGCCTGCGCGTCGTTGACAATCCGGCGCTCCAGGAGCGCGCGATGCGCGGCGGTGTCCGCCGGCTGCTGCTGATGGCCGCCGCACCGACGCCCGCCAAGATCAAGCGCTCGCTCGACTCGTCGGTCGCACTGGCGCTGGCCGCGGCCGACGTCGACCTCGACGATCTGGTCGACGACTCGATCCAGGCCGCGATCGAGGCGGTGATGGCCCGCTCCGACCTGCCGTGGGACGAAGCCGCGTTCGCCGAGCTCGAAGCCGCGGTGCGGCACGACGCGTTCCCGCTCGCGATCGACGTGCTGGCGACCGCCGCCGACATCGCCCTCGCCGCCGACCGTGTTCGCCGCCGGCTGGGATCGCTGACCGCGGTCGGCTGGAGCGAGACCGTCGCCGACGCGGCGGCACACGTCGACCGGCTGGTCGCACCGGGGTTCGTCACGCGGACCGGGACCGAGCGCCTGCCCGACGTGCACCGGTACGCCCGTGGCGTCGAGTACCGACTCGATCATCTCGGTGGCGACGTCGCGCGCGACCGGCGCCGGATGGACGAGGTGCGACCGGTCGAGCGCGAGTACGCCGAGCTGGCGGCGAGCCGCGAGGTTCCGCCCGATCGGCTGCGCGAGATCGCCTGGATGATCGAGGAATTGCGGATGTCGGTGTTCGCGCAACCGGAGGGCGTGCGCGGGCCGGTCAGCGCGAAGCGGATCCGCCGCGCCCTCGCCGACGTGACGATCTGACTCTGACACCGATCGTCACGCGCGCGGGTCGTAGGTTCCGCTGTCGTGACGGCGACGGTCGACTCCCGGCGGGCGTGGATGACGGTGGTCGCGGCGTTCCTGTCGTCGGCGGTCACCCTCGGCACCGCCTACAGCTTCGGGGCGTTCTTCGAGTCGATGAGCGAGGAGTTCGGCTCAGCGAGCGGCGAGACGGCGGTGATCTTCGGCATCACCACGTTCTCGTTCTTCTGGCTCAGCATCGCAACGGGCCGGATGGTCGACCGGTACGGCCCGCGAGTCGTGCTCGGCATCGGCGCCGCCGCGATGTTCATCGGTCTGATGCTCACCAGCCGGGTGGAGTCGCTCGCCGTGGGGTACGTCACGTACGGGGCCGGCATGGGCATCGCCGCCGCCTGCGGGTACGTCCCGATGGTGGCGATGGTGGGCGGCTGGTTCTTCCGGCACCGCGCGGTCGCGGTCGGGCTGGCGGTGGCGGGGATCGGCGTCGGGACGATGGTGCTCTCACCACTGTCGGCGACGCTGATCGATCGGTACGGCTGGCGCGACACCTATGTGATCTTCGCGATCGCCGGTGCCGCCGTGCTGCTCGGGTGCATGCCGCTCGCCGACCGGCCGCCGGGCGACGGTTCGCCACAGCCCTCGCGGTTCGGCGACGCGCTGCGCAGCCCGGTGTTCCGGCGGCTCCACCTGTCCGCGTTCGGTCTCGGTCTGGCGCTGTTCGTCCCGTTCGTCTTCGTCGGCCAGTACGCCAAGGACCGCGGGATCGGGTCGGTCCAGGCGGCGGTGCTCGTCGGCGTCCTCGGCGGTGCGAGCGTGCTGTCGCGCGTCGGCTTCGGCTCGCTCGTCCGGCGGTACGGGTCGTTCCGGCTGTACCGGCTCTGTCTGTCGATCCACGGGCTGGCGTTCTGCGTGTGGTTCGTCGCCGGTGACGCCTATCCGATGCTCGTCGTGTTCGTGCTCGTGCTCGGTGTCGGGTACGGCGGCTTCGTCGCGCTCGGCCCGATCGTCGTGTCCGACCGGATGGGCGTCGCCGGACTCGGTTCGATCCTCGGCCTCCTGTACACCGCGCCCGGACTCGGTGGCCTGATCGGACCGCCGCTGGCCGGCTGGCTGATCGACGGCACCGACACCTACCGATGGGCGATCGGCGCCTGCATCGTCGCGTGTGCGTTCTCGGTGGCGTGGCTCGCCGGCCTGCCCGTCGATGCCGACGGCCGACTCGAGCGCGCCGCCGACGCGATCGGCTGACCGTCCGGTCGTCGAGCTGCGGCCGATCGTCGGGAGCGGCGGGACGATTGCGGCACGAGTCGTTGTCCGGGCATTTGATCGGGGAGACTCTCGGCGGTCGGCGACCACGCCGCCACGTGGGGGACACACGAGCCGAGAGGGGATGCTCATGCAGACACCGGCGCCGTTCGGGTACGAACGGGCGACCAGCGTCGACCATGCGATCGAGTTGCTGGAGCAGCTCGGGTCCGACGCCCGACTGGTGGCAGGCGGTCACAGCCTGTTGCCGATGATGAAGCTGCGACTCGCGCAGCCCGAACACATCATCGACATCAATCCCCTGGCCGACGAGCTGGGGTCGGTCGCGGTCGACGGGTCCGACCTCGTGATCGGGGCGATGGCACGCCACAACGACGTGCTCCACTCGGCGGTCGTCGCCGAGCACTTCCCGATGTTGATCGACGCCGAGCGCGTCATCGCCGATCCGGTGGTCCGCAACCGGGGCACGATCGGCGGGTCGCTGTGCCAGGCCGATCCCGCCGAGGATCTGTCGGCAGCCCTGTCGGCGCTGCACGCCACGGCGACGATCCGCGGATCGGGCGGGGCGCGCACCGTTGCCGTCCGCGAGCTCCACGTCGGCCCGTACGAGACCGTCGTCGGCGACGCCGAGATCCTGACCGAGATC
>JAAUYD010299623.1_pt1 | contig 10075 bp, 11 predicted proteins | sample 7278101 | NCBI WGS metagenome assembly JAAUYD01 (sample SAMN14350128, study PRJNA611818) | marine sediment metagenome | isolation source: surface marine sediment (0.6m) | place: French Polynesia: Moorea | collected 2018-08
CGTCCGCCGCGCAAGGCCCACGCCAAAGCCATCTGTGCCAGGCTCTGACCGCGCGCCCGTGCAATCTCGTTCAATCCGTTCAGCCGTTCGATCATTTCGTCGTTCAGCATGCCGGGGTCCAGCGACTTGCCCTGAACCGCCCGGCTCTCCTCCGGCACGCCGCCGAGATATTTCGGCGTCAGCATCCCCTGCGCCAGCGGCGAGAACACGATCGACCCGATCCCCAGATCGTCGAGCGTGTCCAGAAGCCCGTCACGCTCGATCCACCGGTTCAGGATCGAATAACTCGGCTGGTGGATCAGACATGGCGTGCCGAGATCGTTCAGGATCGCCACCGCCTCCCGCGTCCGCGCCGAATTGTAGGAACTGATGCCCACATAAAGCGCCCGTCCCGACCGCACGATGTGGTCGAGCGCGGCCATCGTTTCTTCCAGCGGCGTCTCCGGATCGAAGCGATGCGAATAGAAGATATCGACGTAATCCAGCCCCATCCGCTTCAGCGACTGATCGCAGGAGGCAATCAGGTATTTCCGGCTCCCCCACTCGCCGTAAGGGCCGGGCCACATGTCGTAACCCGCCTTCGACGAAATGATCAATTCGTCGCGGTGGCCATCCAAATCCGTCCGCAAAACCTCCCCAAACGCCTCCTCCGCGCTCCCCGGCGGCGGTCCGTAATTGTTCGCCAGATCGAAGTGGGTGATCCCGTGATCAAAGGCCGCACGGCAAAGATCGCGCTTCAACTCGTGCGGGGTGTCGCCCCCGAAATTGTGCCAGAGGCCAAGGCTGATCGCGGGCAACTTGATCCCGGAGCGGCCGCACCGGCGGTACTCCATCCGCTCGTAACGATCTTCGGCAGGGCGATAGCGGGGCGGGAATGTGCGTTTGGGTCGTGCCATGGGCGGCAAACTCCGACCGCGTGCGCGGGTTGTCAATGAGCGCTCTCCCTTGTCGCGGGGATCGTCGCAGGAGTAGGGTCGGAGGACTGGCGCGAGAAAGAGCACCGACGTATGGAATTGACACTCGAGATGATGGTGGTGCTGGCCATTCTGGCCGCCACCGTCCTCCTGTTCATCACCGAGGTCTTCCGGATCGATTTCACCGCCATTCTCGTCATGGTCACGCTCGGGCTGCTTTCACAGTTTCCGGGTCTCGACAATCTTGCGGATCCGAACCGGCTCTTCGAAGGCTTCGCCTCGAACGCCGTCATCTCCATCATCGCGGTGATGATCATCGGCGCCGGACTGGACAAAACGGGGCTGATGAGCAAGGTCGCAGGCGCCATCCTGAAGTACGGTGGCAAGACCGAGTTTCGGATCATCCCGATCATCTCCGGCACCGTCGGCATCATTTCGAGCTTCATGCAGAACGTGGGCGCCGCCGCGCTCTTCCTGCCAGTGGTCAGCCGGATATCGCTCCGCACTGAGTTGCCGCTCAGTCGGTTGCTAATGCCGATGGGCTTCTGCGCTATCCTCGGCGGCACAGTAACCCTGGTGGGCTCCTCCCCGCTCATCCTCCTCAACGACCTCATCATCACGTCGAACACCGCCCTGCCGGCCGACGCCCAGATGGAGACGTTTTCGCTCTTCTCCGTCACACCGGTCGGTCTTTGCCTGCTCGCCGCCGGCATCCTTTACTTCGTGCTGCTGGGGCGTTGGGTCCTTCCCGATCACGGCAACAAGGAGGAAGGCAGCAGCCGCCAGTCGGTCCGCGATTACCTGAAGAAGATCTACGGCCTGAAATCCGATCTTGTCGAAGTCGTGGTCCCAGAAGGCTCCATCCTGCGCGGCCAGACCTTTCACGACCTCATGGTGGCCCACAACCTCTACATCGTCGGCTCCTATCACCGCGGCCAGCGCTGGTTCACGCCCGTTCTGACAACCCAGATCGAAGACCCGTGCCGCCTCGCCATCCTCGGGCGCCGCAAGGTGATCCAGCAGATCGCCAACGACTACGGCCTCGAAGTCCTGCCCGAACTCGACATCTTCGCCGAAGCCTACGCGCCCACCGTGGCGGGCGTCGCCGAACTGGTGATCCCGCCCGACAGCAACCTGATCGGCAAAAGCGCCCGCGACGTGGTGATGCGCAAGACCTACGGTCTCGGCCTTCTCGCCATCCACCGGGGCGGCGAAACCCTGAGCCTCGTCGAGACCGAGGAACATGAAGCGACCGATATCGGTACCGTGCCGTTCCGCGCGGGCGACACGCTCGTTGCCTTCACCACGTGGGAAGGCCTTGCGCGGCTCACCAAGGATCGCGATTTCGTCGTCGTGACCAGCGACTTCCCAATGGAGGAACTGCGCCCCCACAAACTGACCTGGGCGGTGATCTTCTTCATCATTTCCGTCTCGCTGATCCTCTTCACCGACCTCCGCCTGTCGCTGGCACTTATGGTCGGCGCGGGCGGCATGATCGCAACCAACGTGCTCCGCATCGACGAGGCGTATGAGGCGGTGAGCTGGCCCACCGTCTTTCTGTTGGCGAGCCTCATTCCGCTCGGTCAGGCCGTTCAGAACACCGGCACCGCCGCCTGGATCGCCGAGCAGATCCTCACCCTTCTCGACGGTTGGCCCATCTGGGGCCTGCAAGCCGGGGTCGCGGTCCTCGCCACCGTCTTCACGCTGGTCATGTCGAACGTGGGCGCGACGGTGCTCCTCGTCCCCCTCGCCGTCTCCATCGCCGTCGCGGCAGGCGGCGACCCGGCGATCTTCGCACTCACCGTCGCGATCTCGACCTCCAACTCCTTCCTGATCCCCACTCACCAGGTCAACGCCCTGATCATGGGCCCGGCAGGCTACAAGGTGACCGATTTCCTGAAGAGTGGCGGCGTGATGACCGTCCTCTTTCTGGTAGTGTCGCTGGTAATGATGAACGTGGTGTTTTGACAGAACGGTGGGCTTCGCGGGACGTTACAGACATCTAACCCGCGTTCGCAAGGGACTTAACGGAAATGCCAAAAGGCCCTACAAGCCCATGTCGCAGGTCACAGTTCGAACGAGGTCACGAACGACTGTGATCGGAATTTTGAATGCGAATCCAAGGGAGAACACCATTGCCGGCCATAGTCCGCAGTGCAACACCCGAAGACGCGCCGATTTTGATCCGCGTTATCGACATGGCAAGCGACGGGCTCATACCTGCTCTATGGGACGGAATGGCGTCCGAAGGCTTGGACGGGTCTGCGGTTGGCCAGGCACTTGTATCAGCCGAAGATGGCGAATTCAGCTATCGGCATGGGTTTGTTCTCGAACAGGACGGCTCACCAGTTGGCGGGATGATTGGATACCCCCTTCCGACAACGGCCAAGCCCGTTGGACCCGAGGTTCCGGACGCCTTCGTGGCAATCGAGGAGCTTGCGAACCTTGTTCCGGGTTATTGGTACATCAACGTGGTGGCCATGATGCCGGAAGCCCGCGGCAAAGGACTGGGGGCAGCCCTGTTGCAAGAGGCGGAGGCGCAGGCACGCAGTAGTGGGTGCCCTGGCCTTGCGCTGATAGTTGTCGCCACAAATGTCGGCGCAATTCGCGCCTACGCTCGTGCGGGTTATCGGGAAGTCGCCCGGCGGCCTTTCGAACTGGAAGAGTTAGGTGTGGTGCCAACCGAGGCGCTCCTGATGACCAAGGAAACAACCTGACCAGACCCCACGCAATTGTGCTTACTACAAGGTCGGTCTGGCCATTTTCTGAATGCCTGGTTTGGGTTCGAAGGAGACATCTTTGGGCTTCAGCAGGCCTTGTCGTTGTTGGGAGGTGCTCGAATGCCGGCATTGCGGACGGCGCCGGCTTTCACGCTCGCTGTCTTTTTTGGCCGCTAAGGATCCAAAACCAACCAGACCAGACACGTTCCAATGCAACTGTCTGCAAGACACGCATGCAGTCCTCTGCGCACCGGTAGCTTTGCGCAAGCCAACTATCACAGGGCCGTTTTTGAGGCGCGCAAGCACATTTGGGTTGGTGACACCGAAATCGCTAAGCGCTTTGCTCCGCTTGAAACGTCAGTGTCTTTACAGGGCCCCTTGAAGGTTCCTCGCGGTGCCGGGCAATACGCTCCGCCAAATGTGTAGCGGATACTGTGATGATCCAGGTTGCCCGAGTAGAGGGCCGGATAGTCGGCTGCCCCTGTGACCAGGATCATTGTGAAAAGCCGACCTCGGTACATATTCGGCTCTACGATACCTTCATACCCCGGGACGCACTGAGTTACTTTCTCTACCGCATGCGCGATAGCCTCCCGCGTAGCGGCCAGATCGGGCGCGTCGGTCAGTGCTGAGATCGCCGTTTGCATGTAAACGTTTGGTTTCGCGGGGTTGATGTTCAGGATCGATTTGACTTGGTCACAATTGGTGAAGCGCGCCTAGGCGGTTTCCGTCTTTTCCAAGTAATGACTTATGTTGAGCCGGGTCGCCGGATCAGCGTTCTCCGCGCTGATCGAGGAAACGACTTCAATGTAGCGTACATCTGAATTCGCCTCCGCCATGGCCTGCGCGATCGGGATCGACGCCTGTCCACCGCAGGTAATCATATTGATGTTGGAAGCTGTCAGCAGCGGCTCCGCGTTCAGCGATGGCACGCAAGACACGCCGTCGGGCGCGGGGGTAAGATCGATCAAGGTCTTGCCAGCGGCATCTAGTAACGACGCAGGCGCCAAATGCGCCATCATCAAGGTGCCCTGGACGTATCTGCCCTGCTTACGCGCATATCATAAATACGTCTCCGTCAGGTTCGCCTCGGTGCAGTGCGACGCGATGCTGAAGACGTCGACGCCCAACTCGATCGTCGTCCGGATGTCTGAGATCTTTGCGAAACCGGGGATCGCGCGAATGCTGAGCTTCGTCTTTCGAAGGCTTGCGCGCGCCGTCTCCAGCATCTCAGTATCGAGATGCGGGGCCAAGCCAAGTTGCAGCGAAGACGCGCCGACCCCGTTTCCCTGACCGACCTCGACAGCGTCGAGACCGCATCCATCCACGGCGTGGCAATACGTGGCGATATCTTTGAGCGACAGATCATGCGCGATCGCATCATTGCCGTCCCGCAAGGTCGGATCGTGGACCGCAATTGGCATTCTCGAATTCCCGTCCAATCGTAGAACTTCGTCGGATACAGACGTGAGGCGCCTAATCCTTCGACCCCTCGAGCGGAGCCACAATCATCTCCTCTGAGAATTCCTCGCGCCCGAGGAACGGCGCCATGTCTTCGGCCGGGCGGGCGACGATCTTGCCGTCTGCTGTCTCTTGTGTGCCGAGCGTCTGCACGATGTCCTGCCATTTCGGACAGATGATCTCGCAGATGACCAGTCCATCATGGGTCAGCACGGGCCTGATCGTTTTTGTCTTTCGCGTAAGCCACCGCACCCATGGCGAAGTCTGATCATGATGGTTGCATACCGCTTCCAGCCTCGGATGAGACGCGATGTCATCGTTGAGGAACATCGCACCGCCGCTAGTCATCGTGAAAACGTGACGCACACCTAGCTCGTGGATGCGGTTGGAAATATCGTCGACGACATGCAAGGCGCTGCCAGAAAACGGCAGACTTCCATTCATTCTCTAAAAGCCTCAGACGACGAACATACTTTCCACCAGGTGAGCGCGATCGGCGTTGATCTTGGTCAGTTGCTAAGGCGTGACCTGACGCAGACTACAGCCGACCGAGCTATCCGGCACGCGCCGGCTCTCCGCAGCCCGCGGCGAACCGAATGCCCGATGATTTCAGGTGTGGCATACCCGCCCCGCCTTGATCAAACGTCGCCGGTCTGCCTAGGGTGTCGCTTGAGAGGCGGTCCGGCGAGATTGAAGGTGGAGAGGGTGTGATGTGCCAGAAGGAAGTCTTTGCGAATGAACTCGGCACCGCTGCCCTGTTCTCCTCCCGTTAAGTTGCCGCGTCCATGAAGGTCTTCCTCTTGGCTGACGAAGCGACTGCCGAAGGGCCGGCCTGGCTTAACACGCTCTGGCCGATCTACCACGCCATCGAACGCTCGACCGATACGACGTTCCTCGTCAGACCCCGCCGCGACACGAAGCGCAGAAACTTCGCAGGCCGCATCCTGCAAAGGAAGGCGAAGCGCGAATACGGGGCCCTGCTTCGGGACAAGGTTCTCGCGAACCTCGCGCCGACCGAGCCAAACATGCTGATGGTCTGTGCGATCCGCGCAAGCGACGTTATTTTCTCGGCCGCGCTCCACCCTATCTGGTCCTCCTTCAGCCACCGGGTCCTGCATCTTTTTGAGCAGATCCCTCCAGAACATTTACCCGAGTCCATCATAAACAAATTCGATTGCATTACCTGTATCTGCGAAGACCTTGCTGCCGAATACCGTCGGGAATTCGATATTCCCATACTCTTCTGGCCCTCCCACATGGATGTCCTGAAGTTTCATTCCGTGTCCGACTATCGACCGATTGACATTATCCTTGTTGGTCGTCGTCAGGATGAAGCGTTCATTCCCCTGCATCGACACTTCAACCGCATCGGCGCTGAAACTGTTTTTCTTGATTTCGTTACGCGAACGCAAACGCCGATTGGTGGACAGGACGAGTTTGGCATCCTCTTTTCAGCCTACACAAAATCGAAGTGCTCCTACTGCGTAGAGCCGAGTTACCTCCAAAGATTTCGCGGCCGATCACAGCTGACAGGGCGATGGACACATTCCATGGCGGCAGGTTGCACAGTCATTGGCCGCGCCCCGACCGGCACCGGTGTTCCCGAGCAGTTGGATTGGGACGAAGCCACAATCGACCTCCCATCTGAACCTGACGCTGCAATTGCCCTGGTCGAAGAAATCCTTTCTGACCCAGACGGCCTGCGTGTCAGGCGACGTCGGAATGTGGTCGAGACACTGCGGCGTCACGATACGCGTCACAGGCTCAGGGACCTGCTAGAGTTTCTTGATCTGCCGCTCACAAGTGCGCACACCAGTGACTTAGAGAAACTTGATGAGTTGGCGCAGCGATTGGACTCGAAGAGTTGATTGCCAAAAGATAGCGGCGCGTTTCAAGGGAACTGCGAGGGTTAGGATCGAGCGTATTGGCGGAGGCTTCATGATCGGAGCGGCCTTTTTTTGGGCTTCCAGCAGATCGCAGAACGATAGGCCCTGTGGGTTGAACCTCGCAGCCGGATACCAACCAAATTGATCTTCTCCGAGTGGAAAGGGTTGCATCTCCGGCGCTCCGACCAAGTTGCGTTGCCGATTACGGCGCCTATCTTTGAGCTGAGGAGCGCCAAAATGCCGCGCAGATACAAAGACGTTTATCCAAGCCTGCCGTTGCTGAACAGCGATGATCTTGAGCACCCGTCTGCGGCCGCGCTCATGTCGGTGCAGTACTTCCGCGCTGAACCTGACAGCATGCCGGAAGATGTCTTCGCTGAGCATCATGTACTTCTGAACCTTTGCGAGGAACCTCATCGGGTGCAGAACACGCGGGACGGTGTTCTACGAGACTTCATGTTCCACAAGGATGAGATCATCGTAACGCCGGCGGGCATGCGATCCGGGTGGCGCTGGTTCGCGACGTCGAATGTCATTGTGGTCACGCTAGATCCAGAGAAGGTCGAAAGGTTTGCTCAAACCGAGCTTGGTATGCTTCTCGATCCACAGCAGTTCCGGGACCTGCCGCAATTCGTGGACGCCGACCTTTGTGCCGCCGGCGTGATGCTGCGCGACGCACTCGAGGGCGATGACATCTCGTCCGGCGTTATGTTCGAGGCGATGAGCCGGGTTCTGCTAGTCAAGCTGCTACAGAGATATGGCCAGCGGCGCCCTGAGGAGATCGAATTGTCCGCCCGTTTCACTTCAGCCCACTACCACCGTGTTCTGGCCGTGATGCGCGAGAGGTTAGACCAGACCATCACCGTCGAAGAACTGGCGCGCGAAGCGGGCATGAGTGCATCGCATTTCAGCCGGGTATTCAAGGAAACGCTTGGAAGCTCACCGATGCAGTACCTGCTGGCCTATCGCATCGAACAGGCAATAAAGATGATGGGCAACCCAGCGCGGCCCCTGGGTGACGTCGCGCTCGCCTGTGGCTTTGCCGATCAGGCGCATTTCTCGCGCAGTTTCAAACAGGTCACCGGTCAGACTCCCAGGCAGTTCCGCGCTGCCGCCTGAGCGGTCCAGACGCGCAAGCATAATCATTCAAAAAACAAGCAGCTCGGTTCAAGTCCAAGACGGGCGTCTTCGTTATCTCTGAGGTCATCGGGGCAACAAGCCCACTACATACATCATTGGAGAGACCGAAATGAAAACCTTCGCACTTGCCGCCACCGCGGCGCTTCTGGCATCCACCGCAGCCATCGCTCAGGTCGAAACGCGCAGCGTCACCTTTGAAAACGAAGGCGCGATTCTGTCCGGTACCCTTTTCCTGCCGGAAGGCCATGATGGGGCGAAACTGCCCACCGTCGTTGTCACGGGTGCCTGGACCACGGTTGAAGAACAGATGCCGCGTGTCTACGCCGAGCAGATGGTCGAGCGTGGCTTCGCCGCATTTACATTCGATTTTCGAGGCTGGGGCAAGTCCGGTGACCTGCCTCAAAACGTGCGTTTCGTTGAAAGTCCGGAAGCCAAGACCTCGGATATTCGCGCCGCCTTTGAGTTTGTCGCCACGCTTCCGGAAGTTGATCCGGCCCGCATCAACGGGCTCGGGATTTGTGCCTCGTCCGGCTACATGATCGATGCCGTTTCCGGCAATGATCTCGTACAGCGTGTTGGGCTCGTAGCACCCTGGCTCCAGAACGCCGAGATCGTCGAGGCGGTCTATGGGGGGCGTGATGGCGTTGCTGGTTTGATCGACATCTCGCGCGCGGCGGAGACCGAGGGCGGCGAAATCATTCCGGCAGCAGGTCCCGAAGGCGCGGAAGGCGTATTGATGCCCATCGGCGGCTACTACTACGATGCCGATCGTGGGGCGATCCCGGAATATGACAACCAATGGAACAATGCCGGTTGGGAAGGCTGGCTGACATATCACCCGGCAGACAACGCCGAGCGCCTCGACAAACCGTTGGCTATCGTCCACTCGGAAGCAGCCGCAATCCCGCAAGGAGTGCGCACCTTCCTCGAAGGCTTCAACGGAGAGGCGACACTGCAGTGGCTTGAGGACGTCACGCAATTCGACTTCTACGACAACCCCGAAGACGTCACCCGCGCCGCGGATACGATGGCACAACACTTCGGGACCCCAAATCAGCAAGACAGCTGACCAATCGCTCCTGAACAACCGGAGTGGCGAAGCGACATGCCTTCGCCGCTCCCGCCCTTCTAACTCAAGCCATCAAAGGATGAGAACCATGAAAAACCTTGTGTTTGCAGTCACCCTTGCCGCCACACCTGCTGTAGCCGACATCACTGGCGATCCAATCACCGTGGACACACTAGTCGATCATGCAGAAATGATCCGCATCGCGGACGCGATCGACGCGGCCGTAGATTCCAAAGACTGGGCCACCGCGCGGGCTCAGTTCACGGACGAGATCGCCGTTGACTTCACGTCCCTCGTCGGCGGCGAACCAGCAACCATTCCCGCTGACGCGCTAATCGCCGGTTGGTCCGGAAACCTGACTTCCGAAAAGCAGAGCTTCCACCTCCGTGGCAATCACCGCATCTCTTTAGACGGTGCCGACGCCGCCACCATGCAGAGCCACGGCTATGCGTGGAACCGCATGGAGCGCGGTGCGTTGCCCGAAAACGGCGGTGAGGCCATGTGGGAAGTGTGGGGCACATACATCCATGGCTTTGTTCGCACCGAGGATGGTTGGCGCGTCAACTCGATGACGTTCACAGCGACCGCCGAGCGCGGAAGCGAATTCGTCCGCAACACACCTGGCAGCTAGTCGGCCAAATGGAATGAGCAGACACTAGCTTCATGGCCGTGACGGGGCACCCGTTGCGGCCGCTGCCGGTCAAATCAAAGCTGCTCCGAAAGTCCAGGGAGGAGCGGCTTTGGGCTCGAACCCGACCTTCTCTGCAGCCGGCTGCGACCCAGTGAAGCTAAAGGTTGCCGATGTCTACGCCCACGGCCAAGTCAAAGAGCGTGCATCTTTCATTCAGAGCAAGACCCGTAAGCCGATCCGGTTTGAGATCACAG
>JAAUYD010190829.1_pt1 | contig 10074 bp, 7 predicted proteins | sample 7278101 | NCBI WGS metagenome assembly JAAUYD01 (sample SAMN14350128, study PRJNA611818) | marine sediment metagenome | isolation source: surface marine sediment (0.6m) | place: French Polynesia: Moorea | collected 2018-08
TATCATGCGCTAATCTCATCAATTGGTCAAAAGACTCGTTTTGAATAGAAGCTTTTCTTTTCAATTGATCTATGCTTTTAGCTGTAGAAGCTACTAAAGCCTTATCTTTCAGTCCTTTTTCCATGATGACCTTGTAGGTTTCTGCTCCACCTGAGCTCGCCAGTCTCACCTCTGGCGGAAGCGGTTCAGCCTCATAGATTTTCCTGTAAATGTTATTGTCCCTTTCTTCTAGGGCGCTTATTACATCCTTTACCTCCGATAGCTCATTTTGAAGCACGTCATAATGCTTAACAAGCTCAGCGTTCTCATCTTTCAGCGATTTTTCAGCAGCTGATTCGAAATAAGTATTGTATATCAAAACCATAACCAGAGACATGATCAAAGCCACCGACAAAAAGCCAAAGAAATTGGCTAAAATATCAGATTTAGTCACTTTTGCGCGCTCATAGCGGCACGTCTCAGTATCATAGTAATATTTTATTCTGGCCACTAATGTTCTGTGTTAAAAACTACTATTTTTGTGCTCTTGTATTAAAAAAGTCTAAAAAATGGACATTTAAGCAAATAAGCCAACAATAGACAGATTGCAATTTATTAAAATTCTTGAAAATAACGGCTATTTTATAGGTATTAAATTTTTTCATAACTAGATGGATTCCAGGTCGATAAGGAAAAAATTCCTTGATTTTTTTGTAAGTAAAAATCACCAAATTGTAGATTCGGCACCCCTCGTGAACAAAGATGATCCTACCTTGATGTTTACCAATGCGGGCATGAATCAGTTTAAGGATTATTTTTTGGGTAATCAAAATCCTGATAATAAACGAGTTGCGGATACGCAAAAGTGTCTGCGAGTGTCAGGAAAACACAATGATCTTGAGGAGGTCGGCCTCGATACCTATCACCATACCATGTTTGAGATGCTTGGAAACTGGTCTTTTGGTGACTATTTCAAGAAAGAGGCGATAGCATGGGCCTGGGAACTCCTGGTGGATGAGTATAAACTTCCAAAAGATCGGCTCTACGTATCGGTATTTGGTGGAGATAAAGAGGATAATCTTCCTGTAGACCAAGAAGCCTACGATTACTGGAAGGAGTTTGTGCCAGAAGATAGAATCTTATATGGATCAAAAAAGGATAACTTTTGGGAAATGGGCGATACAGGGCCATGTGGACCGTGTTCAGAGATCCATATTGATTTGAGAGCAAATGAGGAGTTAGTAAAAGTTCCTGGAAAGGACCTGGTTAACCAAGATCATCCGATGGTCGTGGAGGTATGGAACCTAGTATTTATGGAATTCAATAGAATGGCGTCGGGAGAGTTAAAGAGCCTCCCCGCTAAACATGTTGATACTGGTATGGGCTTTGAACGGCTTTGTATGGCCATTCAGAATAAAACCTCGAATTATGAGACTGATGTTTTTAGCCCTTTGATCGATTTTATTGCAAAAAATACGAACACTAAATATGGCGTAGATGAAAAAGCTGATGTAGCCATGCGTGTGATGGCTGATCATATCAGGGCAATAAGTTTTGCAGTAGCCGATGGTCAACTTCCGTCCAATACAGGGGCTGGCTATGTTCTACGCCGCATTTTGAGACGGGGAATACGGTATGGATTTACCTTTTTGAACATAAAGGAACCCTTTATACATAAGTTGATCCCCCTCTTGGTGGAGCAATTCCATGATGTCTTTCCTGAAATAAAGGACCAGCAGGATTTCGTTATGAAAGTGGTAGAGCAAGAAGAAGTTTCTTTTTTGAGAACACTCGAAAACGGTTTGAAAAAGCTCTCAACCATTACGAAACAAATGGAAAAGACGGGTAATAAGATTATCCCTGGGGTCCTTGCATTCGAACTTTACGATACTTACGGCTTTCCGTTCGATTTGACCTCACTTATCGCACGAGAACAGGGTCTTAGTGTAGATGAGTCGGGATTTAATGCTGAAATGGAAAAGCAAAAGAACCGTTCAAAAGCTGACGCCGCGAAAGAAACCGGCGACTGGGTTATTATAAATGCCATCGATACTATAGATTATGTAGGTTATGACCAAACGGAAATCACCTCAAAAGTGGTGAAGTACCGTAGTTTGAAGCAAAAAGGAAAAGAGATCTATCAGCTTGTGCTTGAAACTACACCTTTTTATGCTGAAAGCGGTGGCCAGGTGGGGGATACTGGTATCTTACAATCTGACATGGAGAACATTAAGGTTATTGATACCAAAAAAGAGAATGATCTGATTGTCCACTTTGTCGATAAACTTCCGGAAGACTTGGCCGTGCCGTTTACTGCTAAGGTAGATATGGCCAAACGAAAGATGACGATGAACAATCACTCTGCTACACACCTTTTACACGCTGCTTTGAGGCAAGTGTTAGGTTCACACGTGGAGCAGCGTGGTTCATTGGTTAATGATAAAATTTTACGATTCGATTTCTCTCACTTCCAAAAAATGACTGATGAGGAAATTAGTGAGGTCGAAAAAATTGTGAATAAGAAGATTAGAGAAAATATCAGCCTTGATGAAAAGAGGAGGGTTTCCATTGAAAAAGCCAAAGAAATGGGAGCCATGGCGCTTTTCGGAGAAAAATATGGAGATGAAGTAAGAGTAATTACCTTTGATCCGAGGTTCTCCGTTGAATTATGTGGGGGAACACATGTTGATGCTACAGGCCATATTGGTATGTTCAAGATTGTGTCTGAAGGTTCTATAGCTGCCGGTATACGAAGGATAGAGGCGGTAACAGCAGATAGGGCAGAGGCTTTTGTCAATGATCAACTCAACTTAATCGTTGAGCTCAAGGAGCTTTTGAAGAACCCCAAAGACCTTAAATCGGCAATAAATTCACTGGTGAATGAAAAGAATTCACTGGAGAAAGAGATTGAAGCTCTACACAACGAACAGGCGCAGGCTATTAAACGGCAACTGCTCCATGAGGTCCAAAATGGTAATGGCGTAAATTTGATCATCAAAAAAATAAATATTCCTGCCGCTGATACGCTAAAGCAGCTTTCATTCGCTATTAAAAATGAGGTGGATAATCTTTTTATGGTCCTTGCTGCCGATGTAGCAGGTAAACCACAGATAGCAGTTACTATTTCTGAGTCATTGATAAAAGACAGAGGCCTAAATGCTGGTACAATTGTTCGTGAATTAGCCAAAGAAATTCAGGGCGGTGGTGGCGGGCAGCCATTTTTTGCAACAGCTGGCGGGAAGAATTTGGAAGGCCTTAACCAAGTGGTAGAAAGGGCAGGATCCTATATGGAACCATGAGTGGATTAAAGGATAAATACATTGCCGTTATAGGCCTTGAGGTCCATGCTCAGCTATTGACCAAATCGAAGATCTATGCTTCAGACTCTAATGAATTCGGTCAAAATCCGAATACTAATGTGAGTGTTATTTCTTTGGCCCATCCAGGTGCTTTACCGAAGTTGAATAAAAGGGTAGTGGAGCTAGCCATAAAAATGGGGTTAGCCTGCGATTCTGCTATTTCAAGGGAGCAGATCTTCGATCGCAAGAATTATTTCTACCCTGACCTGCCGAAAGGCTACCAATTGACTCAGGACAGAACTCCAATTTGTGTAGGAGGAAAGGTGGATGTTAATTCAGGGAATGACAAGTGGAGGGAAATTCGACTCAATCGCATACATATTGAGGAAGATGCAGGTAAATCGGTCCATTTGGAGGACGAACAAGATACCCTGGTAGACCTAAATAGGGCGGGTGTTCCTTTGATAGAAATAGTGACAGAACCGGATTTGTGTTCTTCTACCGAAGCGGGATCGTTTCTTACGGAGGTGCGCCGATTAGTGCGTTACCTTGAGATTTGTGATGGAAACATGGAACAAGGCTCCATGCGCTGCGATGCCAATGTATCAATTATGCTATCCGATAGTACCGAGTTTGGGTGCAAGGTGGAGATAAAAAATTTGAACTCTATCAAAAATGTGCAGAAAGCGATTGATTTCGAAATAGCAAGGCAGATAAAGCTGGTTGAGAATGGCGATGAGGTCATTAGCGAAACGAGGCTGTACAATGCGGATGTGGGTAAAACTTATGGCATGCGTACTAAAGAAGAGTTAAACGACTATCGTTATTTTCCCGATCCCGATTTGAGCCCACTGTATGTCTCGGAGGAGTGGTTGAGTCAAATCAAGTCCGAAATGCCGATTTTGCCATGGGAATTGAGAGCAGAGCTTACTGAAAAGTATGGTCTGCCCGTTTACGATGCCGGGGTTATATCCGATTCTAAAATATTGGCACTGTTCTTTTTGGATACTGCAAAACGTAGTTTTAACTATAAATCCATATCCAATTGGATTATGGGGCCAATTAAGTCCTATCAAAATGATAAGTCTACAGAGAGTTTGCCGCTCACATCAATACAACTTCAGGAGCTTATTGACTTGATTGACTCCGATAAAATAAGTTTTACCATCGCCTCACAGAAGTTATTTCCAGTCATTGCCGGTGATGGTAGTAAGTCAGCGATTCAGATGGCTGAAGAATTGAATTTATTTCATGATAAGGATTCGAATTCTATTGATCAGCTTGTGGACCAACTTATTCTGGACTTCCCGGATAAGGTAAAAGAATATCGGTCTTCAAAAAGGGCCAAAGGTCTCATAGGTATGTTTATGGGTGAGTTAATGAAGCGTAGTGGTGGAAAAGTCGATCCTAAAGCGGCCAACCGAATTTTGGTGAAGAAGCTTGGTTAACAAGGTTAGGATGCATAATCACACGAGCCCATTTCAGAGTATGAGATGTAAAAGATCGGCTACTTTATCCTGTTTATTTAAATGATATGGTTATCAAGCTTAATTGTATCTTTGTTTTCAAGAATTATATTTGATCTAATCCAATTATTGAGGTATGAGAAATTTCGTTTTTAGTGTAATTGGCTTTTTGCTTTGGAGTTGCGGTGGGTCCGCGGAGACGAAACAGGTGGATGGAAATAGTATTAGCCTTTCAGGAACAGTAGGTTACCCGCAATCCGGATATATTATTCTCGAAAGGTATGAAGGGAACCAGAATCTGACCGTGGTGGTGGATACTCTAGATTTTGATCAAAATACATATTCATTTTCAGGACAAGTTAATATTGACGTACCTGGTTATTACAGACTTAATTTCTATAATCGTCAAATGGTTAATCTTATTCTGCACAAGGATGATGTTCGCGTTAACGTAGACGGAAATTCTCCTAATGGACACGTCGAGATCTCCGGTTCATCGGATCATGATTTTATTCTTGAGATGCAGCAGATGAATCAGGCCTTTCAATCATCCCCTGAAGTAGTAAAATTAAATAAGGAGTTCATGACAGCAAATCAGACGGGGGATCAGAAGGCGATGGAGGACTTAAGAGCCGAATTCATAAGAATGGATGCAGACTTTAAACAACAAGTTGCAGAAAAAATAAAACAAGCGGGAGCCTCTCTTGGTGCCTTGGAGATTCTGAGAAATGGCAAAATGTTGGATCCAGATGAACATTTTGATATCTATACTGCTATGGCAGAACAATTTAAGGCTGAAATACCAAATTCTACCATTGCACAGAGTTTTGTTAACGAAGTTGAGCAGATGAAAACCCTAGCCATTGGTCAAATAGCTCCAGATATTACCTTACCTAATCCTGAGGGTAAAGAAGTGAGCCTCTCCTCGCTTCGTGGCAATTATGTTTTGGTGGATTTTTGGGCCAAGTGGTGTAGGCCATGCCGGATGGAAAACCCTAATGTAGTTAGAATGTATAAGAAGTATAACAACAAGGGCTTTGAAGTTTTTGGAGTTTCGTTAGATAGAAGGAGAGAGGACTGGCTACAAGCCATTGAAGAAGACCAACTGCACTGGACCCAGGTTTCTGATCTCAAATATTGGCAAAGTGAGGCTGCCAGGCTTTACAATATCAGCGCCATTCCATTTGCCTTGTTGTTGGATCCGGAAGGTCGTATTATCGGTAAAAATCTGAGAGGCAAGCAACTTGAAAACAAGTTAGAGGAAATTTTCGACAAGGGATAAAATGGGTTATTAATTACTTTACAACTTCAAATCCAGTCATTTTTGGTAGGGAATCAATAATTCAATGGGGGCAAAAAATCGAAAACCAGCTACTAATTGAGTAGATGACCCCGTCAGAAATGAACGTCGAGGTGTACGAACAGGTTTCGTATAGAGGGGTTCACTGAATTTTAGGTTTGAACTTCAATAGTCCATCATACTTTCGTACCTTTTCTTTCAATGTCGGCAAAAGGTTATTGTAATACCCAAAATTGGATTCTTGACCACTGCCTATACACCCACTCTGGTTCTACTCCAGAAATGAGCCCGTCCTTGTTTCACACCTTCCCTCAAGGGCCGGAGAGTGAGGTTAAAAGTTTTTTGTTTTGATGTAGTGACTCAACAATAACACATCTCCTTTCTATAAGAAATAATAGTTATCAGTTGGCTAAACTAAGTAAAAATACTTAGCACAAATTGGCAATTTCTACCGATTGATTTTGAGCGACTTCCCGACCTAACTTTACTTGTCGTTTAAAAACTACCTTATGTTCACCGAATTTTTTGAAAATATTAAACTCTCAAAAAAATTTCTGATCAGCTTCAGTTTCGTGTTTCTTATCATTCTGATCATGGGGTTTATGGTCTATTCCTCGGTAAGGGGTATACAAGTACAAAATGAAAGTCTTGAATCTGATACCAAGCTACTGACCATGATCAACGAAATAAAAATAGGTATTGCTGAAGATATGTTGCTCATGAGAAACATGGTGGAAGAAACCGAATCATTCGAAGTCTTAGGCAACTACATGAAGGGCCATCAGGTACATGATACTGCCTTTCATTTCTACGTTAACGAAATTAATGCCTTGTTAAGCCAACAAGAAGCTTACCTGGATAGAATAAAGGCATTAAACGACGCCTACAGCAAAAATTTCAAATATTACTTTGCTCCTACCTATGATACTATGAAGCAGTATATCTATTATACGTTACAAGTTGAGACAGGTGAATACAAGGAGGACAAAGATTTTGTAAAGAAGAGAAAACGTCAAATAAAGAAGATAAGGAAAAATAATGCCTTTGTAGCGGAGAAAAATGGTTATAAGCTGCTTGAAACTTTAAGTGGATTACAAGGCGATTTTGGGCAAAACCTGTCCGCATCTCAATCTCGTATAGATGCTATCATTGACGGCACATTGACAAAAATCCTTATTATACTATTTGTCGCAGCAACAGCAACTTTCTTTATATCGCAAGGTCTAACTCGCTTGGTTAAGGGACCTGTGATGAAAGTAACTAAATTTTTAGAAGAAATAGCAGGCGGTAATATTCCTAAGCGATCGTTGAAAGAGACCCGAGACGAGATTGGGATAATGTCCAAAAAGATCAATACTCACAAGAATAACCTCTTAAAGAGTGTTCAATTCGCCGAAAATATAGGCAATGGTGTTCTCGATGCGGATTTCAAGGTAACAGATGCCATTGGAGCCGTACTAATAAAAATGCGAGATCAGCTGATGAACGTTTCAATGGAAGAGAAGAAGAGGAAATGGGTGTCAGATGGACTTAATACCCTGAACGATCAGATAAGGGATGCGCAGAACGATATTGATAAGTTGGCAGATGAAGTGCTAAGTTCTCTGGTAAGATATATGGAAGCCAACCAGGGATCAATGTTTATATTAAGTGAAAATAACGAATCGGAACCACAAATGGAGATGAAGGCATGTTATGCCTGGGAAAGAAAAAAATTCAATGAGAAGATAATTAAACCCGGCTGTGGGTTAGTGGGAGAGTGCTGGCTTGAGGGTGATATTATCTATATGACCCAGGTTCCTGACAGCTACATTAACATCACTTCAGGGTTGGGATATGCGAACCCTAGAAGCATTATACTTTTTCCTATTAAAAGTGATGATAAAGTATTTGGTGTCATCGAAATGGCATTCTTTAAAGAGTTGGAAGAATATCAGTTGGAATTCATGAAACAGTTGGGGGAAAACCTAGCTACAGCCATCAGATTTACTACTTCCAACGATAAAACGAGAAAACTACTTGAGAGATCTCAGGATCAGGCCGAAGAGTTAAGGGCACAGGAAGAAGAGATGAGACAAAACCAGGAAGAATTGCTTGCTACACAGGAGGAAATGAAACGTCAAAAAATGGAAATGGAAGATAAGGTTGTTCAGTTGGAAGAACAATTAGGCTTGCTTGAAGAAAGAACCTTCTGACACTCAAATAAGACTACAAAAGTCTAAGAGACTTTTGTAGTCTATAGGGATTAACAATATTCCTTAAAAACCTCTAGTAAATGGTTTCCTATCATTTCGGCAGTCCTACCCTCAATATGATGGCGTTCTACAAAATGAACCAGCTCACCATCCTTAAATAACCCAATAGAAGGTGATGATGGAGGATAAGGTAGTGTGTACTCTCTGGCTTTCGCCACAGCTTCCTGATCAACACCCGCAAATACTGTGGCCAATGTGTCAGGCTTTTTCTCACTATGTTGAACCGCCCATTTTACACCAGGGCGCGCCGCACCTGCAGCGCAGCCACACACTGAGTTTATCACCATTAGGGTAGTACCCTTATGATCACTTAAATGACTATCTACTTCTTCACCTGTTTTGAATTCAGAGAAACCCACCGAGGTTAAATCGGTCCTCATAGGTGCTACTAATTCTTCTGGATACATATTTATTCAATTAACAATTTACAAATCAACAATGTGTAATTAACAATTAGCAATGAACAATGATTCATCTGCCGTTACAAGAAACCTAATTCAAGTTTTGCAGCCTCGGACATCATGTCTTGAGAATAAGGAGGATCGAAGGTAATCTCTACGCTTACATCATTAACACCTTCAATTTGCTTCACATTATGTTCCACCTCTGCGGGGATAGACTCAGCGGCGGGACAGTTTGGTGAAGTCAAAGTCATTAATATATAGACGTTGTTTACAGGAAATACACTGATTTCGTAAATAAGCCCAAGTTCATAGATATCTACAGGTATTTCAGGGTCGTACACTGTTTTTAGTGCCTCAACCACCTTATCCTTCCGTGTTGCCTCCTCTGTTTTTACTTGCTGCTCACTCATTGTTCTCCTATTTACTATCTACTAATTTCGTCTTCAATGCCAGGGCGTATAACTTCATCTGTTTGATCATAGCGGCAAAACCGTTAGATCTTTGGGTGCCAATAAACCGTGACATCCCTATTTTCTCAGGGAAATAGAGATTTGCATTGATCACATCATCAGGAGTTTGGCCAGATAATATTCTGACCAGCAAACTAACCAGTCCCTTGGTAATGGCTGTATTACTGTCGGCGCTAAATTTAATAACGCTATCTTCAAGCTTTGCCGTTAACCACACTTTTGACTGGCATCCCTTTACAATATTGTCATCTGTCTTATCTTCTTCTGGCATTTCGGGTAGCTTTTGCCCCAATTCCATGATGTAGAAATTTGTCATTTCCATGTCACCATCAAGAATGGAAAATTCTTCTATGACGCTATCCTGTATTTCAGCTACTGATGCCACTATTTCATGAATTTTATGATGCGGTCTAACCCCTCAATCATTCGATCGATTTCCTCTTTAGTATTATAAACGGCAAAAGAAGCACGGACTGTTCCTTCTATGCCGTAATGATCCATCAAAGGTTGCGTACAATGATGCCCTGTCCTGACTGCGACACCTCTCGCGTCAAGCATTTGCCCAATGTCGAAAGGATGGATCCCTTCAATAAGAAAGGACAAAACACTCACCTTACTTTCTGATGTACCGTAAAGTTTTATACCCTTCAGTGATCTTATTTGTTGTGTAGCATATTCCAAAAGGCTGTTTTCATGATCAGCCATTTCACGTTTGCCCGTATCATTTACAAAATCAAGTGCTCTTCCAAAGGCGATCACATCCGCAATGTTCGGAGTACCTGCCTCGAATTTGTAAGGTATATCGTTGAACGTGGTTTGATCAAACGTAACTTCTTTAATCATTTCGCCTCCACATTGGTAAGGCGGCATACTTTCAAGGAGTTCACGCTTTCCATAAAGA
>JAAUYD010030378.1_pt1 | contig 10073 bp, 11 predicted proteins | sample 7278101 | NCBI WGS metagenome assembly JAAUYD01 (sample SAMN14350128, study PRJNA611818) | marine sediment metagenome | isolation source: surface marine sediment (0.6m) | place: French Polynesia: Moorea | collected 2018-08
CACCGCCGTCGGTCGCGACCATGTCGATCGTCGTCTCGTCGCACGGGGACTTCGCCGGTTGTGGCGTCTCACCGTCGAGCGGCTCCCAGCAGATCAGGTTCGGCCCGCGGCTCGAGAACTCCTCCGGCGTCGACGAGTCGTCGAAGGGCACGGCACCGAGGCTGATCGCCGAGTCGGTGCCGGCATGTCCGAAGATCGTCGGCCCGACGATGTCGCCACCGCTCGAGGAGTCGCGCTCGACGCTCGTCACGCCGCTCGACCGGAGGAACTGATGACGGAATCGGGGTGTGCCGGTGCCGTCGAACCGGCCGACGACGATGTCGAGGGTGAGCGCTCCGCCGGTCGTGTTGACGAACGTGATGAACTCGTTGGGGCGTCCGGCCGCCACGCTGCTGAGGTTGCCCCGGGCGACGACCGTTCCGGTGCCCTTGTTGACGAGGACCAGATCGAAGTCGGTCGTCACGCCGAACTGGGGCTCGCTCCAGCCGAACGCGATGCCGACCTGGCCACCGGGTTCTAGCGTGAAGCCGTTGCCGTTGTCGGTGCCGCCGCCGGGGTCGAAGTCGTGGCAGCTCGCCGCCTCGCTCGACACCGCTGCGGGACAGGCCATCGGCCGGTAGCTCGGCGCCTCGTACGACGCCACGTCGTCGCCGCCGATGATCAGATTGGAGTTGCCGGCGGCGGTGAAGTGCGGGACGCCTCGCTCGGTCAGGTTGTCGTTGATCGCGGCGCCGATGTAGCCGTCCTGGAAGATCGGCTCGTAGAGGTACGCGATGTCGTCGGTGACGATGTGGGCGCCGTTCGTCGCGAGGTCGGTGATGTGCTGGGCCATCACGAGCTCGCCGCCGACCGCGGTGGCGAAGCTCAGCGCCGCGCCCGGCGCGAGGTCGTGGACGATCTGCGCCATCGCGCGCCCCTCGTCGATGCCCGACTCCCCGGGATCGATGTCGTCGATGTCGGCGAGCACGTCGACGGGCGTGGTGCGCCCGCAGGGGTTGCCCGGCCCGGGGAGCTCCGAGGCCGCGACGTCGGCCGCCGCGCCGCCCCGGTCGTCGAACGAATCGGAGACGACACCGACGTTCACGCCGGCACCGTCGACGCCGAACGTGGCGCGGGCGTCGTCGGCGTCGAGCTGTGCGTCGCCCTCGGTCAGGATCCCGGTGCCGCAGATGGCGTTGGAGACGAAGTCGTCCGGCGTCGCGGGCGCGCCGCCGCGGCTCGCACCGGTGGCTGGATGAGCGGGCTCGCCACCGAGTCGCATCGGGCTCAGCACCTCCATGACGTAGCGGATCCCGCCGAGGCCGGCGAGCTCGCCGAGGCGCGTGGCGGGCGCTGCGATCGTCGCCATCCGTTCGTCGGGCGCGACGGCGACGAGCTCGGCGCCGACGTCGGCGAGTGCATCGGCGTCGGGAACGCGCCCCGGGACGAGCGTCGCGTCGACGAGGATCCGCCCGAGTCGATCGTGGACGAGGCTGCCCGGACCGGCCATCGGCAGGTTCGCCGACGCGGCCTGGGCGATGTAGGCGTCGTCGTGGGCCGCCGTGTCGGCGATCGCGGCCAGACGGGGGCTCAGGCGTCCGGCCTTGAGGGCCGCGATTGCATCTGCGGCCGTCGCTCCTGCCGGCGTCGGCGTCGGCGATGCCTGCGCGACGATCGGGGTGACGGCGATCGCGCAGGCGGTCGCGAGCCCGACGATCGACCGGCGTGCCCTTGCGGAGGTCATCCGCCGAGCCGCGAGCGTCGTCGCCTGATTGGGATCCTGGTGCCGCACGTCTCCTCCGTTCCGCCCCGCGCGAGGTCGTCCGGGTCGATCGTACGAGAACCCCTGGGCCGGCGATAGTGGAATACGACGAGGTCTCGACGGGTCGTTCGCCGGTGAACCCGACGGCGATGTCGGAGCTCGCGCCGGTCGGCCGACGAGGGGTGAGCGGAACCCCGTCAGGGCGAGGCCAACTGCACGGTCCGGGCGACGAGTCGACGACAACCCTCGTCGAACACGTCGTCGGGCCGGGTCAGCGCGATCCGGATCCAGTTGGCGATCGAGGGGCCGAACGACTCGCCCGGCATGACGGCGACGCCGGCGTGGTCGAGCAGGTCGTCGGCGAACGCGGTGCCGTCGAGGCCCGTCGACGAGACGTCGACGAGCGCGAACATGCCCGCATCGGGGACGTGCACGCTGAGCGACGTCTCGGCGTGCAGGAGTTCGGCGAGACGGTCCGCCCGGGCGGCGAACCGCTCGGCCATGCCCGGCGCGACCGATGAGCGTTCGCGGACCACGGCGGCCGTCGCATCGGCGAGGAACGGTTGACTGCCGAACAGCATCGACTCCGACAGCGGCAGCACCGATCGACAGAAGTCGACGGACGCGACGCACCATCCGCAGCGGTAGCCGGGCGCGGCGTACGACTTCGAGATCGAGTTCAGCACGACGACCCGCTCGGCGAGCTCGGGGAACGCGAGCGGCGAGACGAACGCTCGGCCGCCGAAGACCAGCTCCTCGTACACCTCATCCACCAGGAGCCACAGGTCGTGCTCGCGCGCCACCTCCCCGACGGCGAGGACGTCGTCGGTGGCGAGCACGGCGCCGGTCGGGTTGTGGGGCGTGTTGAGCAGGATCGCCGTGGTCGCAGGAGTGACTCGGTCGGCGAGGTCGTCGGCGTCGATCCGGAAGCCGCGCTCGGGCCGCAGCGGGACGCCCACGATCGTCGCTCCCGCAGCCGCAGCCACCGGTCCGTAGGTGGCGTACATCGGATCGCCGACGAGGAGCTCGTCGCCCGGTCCGGCGACGGCGCGCACGGTCGCGTAGAGCGCCGTCTGGGTGCCGGGAAAGCAGAGGATCTGGTCGGTGTCGATCGTTCGACCGGTGCGTTCGGAGTACCGGGCGGCGAGGGCGTCGCGCAACCCGATCTCGCCGCGGCCCGACGAGTAGTTCGTGCGCCCGGCGCGGAGCGCATCGATCGTGGCACCGATCAGCTCGTCGGGTGCCGGGACGTCGGGTTCGCCGATCGCGAGCTCGACGATGTCGCGACCCTCCTCGATGAGTGCCTTGGCGCGCCGGTACACCGCCCAGTTGTCGGGCCCCGACGAGGCGAGTCGGGCGATCGTGTCGCTGTAGCGCAAGCCGCCGAGGGTAGCGATCGAGAAGGCGATCGTCCGCTGCCGACGTGTCGGAGGGCGGTCGCTACGGTCGGCGGGCGGGGCGACGACCGAGGAGGAACCCATGACCGACCAGGTCGACTACGAAGATCTCACATCGATGCGGCTCGACGACGCCGAGCTCGAGAAGCTGCTCGAAGGGCCGGCCGAGTGCGTCTTCAACTGGACGACCAAGGACGGGCACCCGGTCGGCGTCGTCGTCGCGTTCATCCACAGAGACGGCAAGTTCTTCACGACCTGCGCCGAGCGTCGCAAGCGCGTGCCGGCGCTCAAGGCCCGTCCGCAGTCGGGCATCGTCATCAACCTCGGTGGCAAGACGGCCACGTTCAAGGGCGAGTCGGTCGTGCACTCGCCGGGCGATCCGGGGTTCGACGAGTTGAAGAGCTGGTTCTATCCGAAGCTGTCGCGCCTCGACGTGATGCCCGACGAGCCGTACGTGCAGGCCTTCGCCAAGTTCCTCGACTCGGAGCATCGGGTGATCATCGAGACCGATGCCCGCCTCGTGGTCGCGTTCGACACCGAGAAGTTCCGCGCCTTCACGAACGAAGCGATGCAGGCGCAGGGGCTGATCTAGCCGGCTCGGGGTCGGGTCCGATGCCGGGCGGCAGCAAGTATCCGGGGTCGCCGGACGATCTCGCGGCGTATCGCGAGCTGATCGATCGACATGCGGAGGCCGAGGTGTCGGGCGCCAAGAACCCCTACACCTCCCGCAACGGTTGGATGACGAGCTTCCTCGACCCGAACGGTCTGATCTGCCTCCGGCTGGCGGCCGACGATCGGGACGCCGTCATCGCCGCCGGCGGCGCCGCCGTCCAGCAGTACGGCAAGAACATGCCCGACTTCGCGAGCGTGCCGTCGGGAGCGAGCGATGCCGACCTCGACACCTGGTTCGCGACGAGCTGGGATCACGCCGGAACGTTGACGCCGAAGTAGGGAGCTCAGCCGCTTGGCGCGGTCATCGGAGCGGCCATCGGCTCGGCATCGACGAGCGGTGACCGGTCGTGGCCGACGACGGTGTTCCGGCCGCTGCGCTTCGCCTGGGAGAGGGCGGCCTCGGCGGCGACGAGCAGGTCGCCGACGAGCGTCTGGCCGTCGTCGGTTGCCGCGACGCCGATGCTGATCGACATCGCGACGTCGACGTCGTCGACGACGAACGGCTCCGCAGCGAGCTCGAGGAGGTCGCAGGCGATCCAGGTCGCGTCGTCGAGCGATGCCGAGCACAGGACCGCGAACTCGTCGGCACCGAGCCGGGCCGCGACGTCTTCGTCCCGGACGCGGCCTCGGATGCGCCGCCCGAGCTCGGCCAGCACGGCGTCGCCGGTCGCGTGTCCGTAGGTGTCGTTGATCGGCGTGAAGTGATCGATGTCGATGTGCAGCACCGCCGTCGGTTCGCCGACGGCCTCGGCCTGATCGGCTGCTCGTGCGAGCTCGTCCATGAAGACCGACCGGTTCGCGAGTCCGGTCAGCGCGTCCTCCGAGGCTCGGCGGGCGAGCTCGATCTGAGCGTGTTCGCGCCCCCGGGTCGCCGTGGCGAGGCGCACGAACGCCAGCGCCGATACGACGAGCCACAGCACGACGGCGGGGGTGTGCTCGCCCTCGGCGGCGAGCAAGGTGACGGGAGCGGCCATCACCGCCCCGGCGAGCAGGAGCAGGCGAAGCGGGTGCATCGCCTGCTCCGAGCCGAGTCGACGGGGGCCGCCCTCGACGAACGGTGCCAATGCGATCAGGCCGTACACGAGTTGGTACGAGCGATCGATCGTCGTTTCGAGATCGAGGCTCCGCTCCTCCAAGGTGAACCACGTCGACACGACCTCGACCGCGATGAGCAGCGCGAACGCCGGCGCGAGGAGGTTGCTGCTGCTCGGCAAGCGCGACCGCTGCGGATGGAACCACATCCACGCGAGCGCCGCCAGGAGGAGCACGGCCGACGCCGGGGAGGCGAGGGCGACCGCTTCCGACCACGTCGAGCCCGACTCGGCTGCCGGGCGGACGAGCGTCAGCCAGACGACGAGGCCGGCGCTCGCCGCGACCATCGAGCCGTCGAGCAGTGCGTCGCGCCCGAGCGGGCCGCCGACCGACGCGGCGAGCGCCACGGCGGCGGCCAGGAACCCGGCGGAGCCACCGAGGTGGAACGCGTCGACGATCGAGACGTCGGGGAGCTCCGACGACCACGACAGCACGTCCACCGCGATGTCACCCCCGACCCAGAGCGTCAGTCCGAGGGCGGCGAGCACGGGGAAGCGTCGCTGACCGGGCGACGATCGGAACGCGCCGGTCCAGGCGATCGCCGCCGCCACGACGCCGAAGCTGTGCCACGCGGCGGACGCGACCAGGTCGTGCGTCCACCGTCCCGCGCTGAACGACACGGCGAACGCCGCGGCGAGGATGCCCAGGACCAACCGGTGGGTGGGCACGCGCAACTTCCTCATCGCAAGCTCTTCGGCATCGCGCGGGCCGAACCTGAGGGTCGCGGCCGTCTCGCCGCAGGGTGCGGGGGCGGCGGTTCAGCCGGTCTGGTCGGGCCGATCGGTGATCGGACCGAAGAAGCCGTCGATGCGTTGCAGCATGCCGTGCTCGTCGACCGTCGTGACGTCCATGCCCTCGAGGACGGTCTCGCCGTGCTTCACGACCCGCCACCGGTAGCGGTAGCGGTCGTGGTGGTGGTCGAACCCGGAGGCGATCTCGAACTCGAAGTCCGGCTCGGCGGCGTTGAGCTCGGTGGCGTTGTGTTCGAGCGCGTCGATGCCGACGTGGTGGTTGGCCGGATCGCAGAAGATCACGTCGGCGGTGACGGCGCGTTCGAGGTGGTGACGCCGCGTCGCCGCGTCGCCGGAGTTCCACATCGCGAGGTAGTGCTCGAAGGGTTCACTCGGAAACAGACTCATAGTCGGTAAGTTAGTTACCGACTGCGAGTCTGTAAAGTGGTGGACGTGGTCTCGCAAGCGGAGCGACGGGCGCGCACCCGGCGACTGATCCTCGACGCGGCGCGTTCGCGATTCGCGTCCGAGGGGTTCGAGGCGACGTCGATCTCCGAGATCCTCGACGACGCCGGTGTCAGCCGCGGGGCGCTGTACCACCACTTCGCCAGCAAGGAGGACGTGTTCGCGGCCGTCTACACCGAGGTGTCGACCGACGCGGTGGCCCGGTCCGCAGCGTCGTCTCGCGACGCCGGCGGTTCGGCGTTGGAGAGCTTCGTCGAAGGCTGTGCGGCCTGGCTCCGGATCGTGAGCGAGCCGGACGTGGCGCGTGTGCTCCTGCTCGACGGTCCGGCGGCGCTGGGCTGGGAGCGGTGTCGCCGCCTCGAGCAGGCGACGAGCCTCCACGTCACCGAGGCGGGCATCGCAGCGGCCGCCGACGCGGGCGAGATCGACCCGCCGTCGGTGCGCGCCGCCGCATTGCTCGTGAACGCACTCCTCGCCGAGGCGGCGCTGGCGGGACGGTCCGACGGCGCAACGACCAACGACCTCTTCGCAACGATCGTCAGGATGATCGACGGCCTCCGCCGCGACGACTCCTGACGGCTGGCCGAGCTCGCCGCCGGCGAGCGACTCAGAGCCCGCTCCCACCCCGAGCAGCGAAGAACCCTGCGCCCGTGGGACGCAGGGTTCGAACTTCGGTGTTCTGGTCGGGGTGAGAGGATTTGAACCTCCGGCCTCGTCGTCCCGAACGACGCGCGCTAACCAAGCTGCGCCACACCCCGTGGCAGACGGAGATCCTATCCGGCGGGTGCCGGTTCTTCCTCCGTCGAATCCGCTGCGTCGTCGGCCTCGTCGACGACCTCTGGCTCGGGCTCCGGCAAGCCCTCGAAGTACGTCTCGCCGGCCCGGATCGCGAGCGCCGCACGCTTGAGCCGCAGCGCATCGAGCGGCTTGATCAGCCAGCCGTCGGCACCCGAACGCTGGGCGAGGAAGAGGTCGGCGGGTCGGTCGAGCAGCATCAGGACCGGAACGTGTGGCAGCGCCCCCGACGTCTCGTCGAGCCGCATCGCCATCGTCACCGCCATGCCGCCCATCGACCCGATTTGGAGATCGAGGATCGCGAGGGCGGGGAGATGGTTCTCGATCGCAGCGACGACGGCCCGGCCGTCGCGGCAGACGGCGAACGACGTCTCGTTGTCGCCGAGCGCCGCAGTGACCTCGTCGACGACCCAATCGGCATCGGTGGCGAGCAGGATGTGCACGGCCCGCACGATACCCGCACATCATCGACGGGGTCAGACCCCGTCGATGACGACGCCGTCGGTGATGGCTGGTGTCGTCAGGCGGCGCGGTCGGAGGCGACGACGACCGGACGGCCGACCCGACGCGAGAGCTTGTTCGCGCCGCGGGCGCTCAAGAAGCCCTCGGGCACGGCGACGGCGGTCACCTCGTCGGTGATGTACCGGCGGATGTCGGTGCCCAGCCGACCGAACCGCTCGACGATCGTCGGCACGTCGTCGCCGACGCGCTCGGAGCAGTAGGCGGTGAGCTGGTCGATCGCGTGGGCCTCCGCCTCGCCACGGCTCAGTTCCTCCGACGCGGCGAAGTCGCGGATGTCGTCGTCGACGCGATCGGTGATCACCATGACGATGCTGGCGCGACCGCCGCGGGCGACGACGTCGCGGGCGATGTCGAGCGTGGTGTCGCCGCGCCCGCTCGGCTCGACGATGGTGAGCAGGTGCTCGCCGGCGGCGGGCGACTCGTCGTTCGTGGTCGGGGCGGTTGGGGGGAAGGTGGTCATCGGATGCTCCTGGAGTGGGAGTGGGAGTGGGAGTGGGGGTGGGGGATGTCGGGATCGGCGCCGGTCGTCCAGGGGAGCTGTCCGACGAGATCCCAGAGGTAGGCCTCGGTGATCTCCTCGCCGGTCAGCAGCAGGCGGTAGTAGATCGGACCGAGGAGGCGATCGAGGTGGGCGTCGAGCTCGTCGTCGCGGATCTCCGGACCGACGACGGAGCGCACCAGTCCGGCGGCGAGCTCGCGCCGGCGCGCCCAGAAGGCCTGGAAGCCGGCGGCGAGCTCGGGGTCCCGCGACGATGCACCGACGACGGCGCCGACGATGCGACCGAAGTCGGTCGACCGGTTGAGGCGGACGATGTCCTTCAGGAACAGGAGGAGATCGAAGCGGGGGTCGGGGTCGAGCGGAGCCGGTCGGACCGCCTCGCCGGCGACCGTGTCGATGACGTCGAGCACGAGCAGCTGTTTGGTCGGCCAGCGGCGGTACAGCGTGTCCTTGCCGGCGCCGGCGCGCTTCGCGATCTCCTCCATCGTCGCCCCGGTCACGCCCCGCTCGGCGATCACATCCCGGGCCGCCGCGATCAGGGCGCGATCGCGACCCGGGTCGCGCGGCCGCCCCCGACGAGGGGATTCGGGGGCGGGCTCGCGCATGGTTCAAGATTACCAAACGAGAGCGTTTGGTAATCTGCGACATCGGTCACGCCGGCGGCGGATCCGTCGTCCGCCGAGCGCGCTTGCTACAGATGGACCCAGGAAGATCGACCGAGGACGCCGTTGCGATGAGGAGGCCGTCATGATCGAGTTCGTGGACCCCCGGGCCGAGCCGGGTGCGCCGGTCGAGCCCTACGCACTGTCGATCGAGGTGTCGACCGACCCGGCGGCGGCACCGATCACGATCGGACTGGTCGCGAACGGGTTCCCCGACAGCGAGGCGTTCCTCGATCAGGTGGAGAAGGCGCTCGCCGTCGCGGTCCCACACGCGTCGTTCCGGCGGTGGAACAAGCGCAACGCCTCGGCGATGATCAGCGACGCAATGCTCGACGATGTCGTCGCCGAATCATCGGCGGTGGTGGGGGCGTACGGCCATTGAGGCAGCTGCACCACCGGCACCGTGCGTGACGGCGTCAAGCTCGCCCGCCGGGGCATCCCGGCGGTCGCCCTCGTGACCGACGACTTCTGGGCGCAGGGCGACTTCGTCGCCCGGTCCGTGGGCATGCCCGATGTCCCGCGGGTTCGACTCCCGCATCCGGTCGCCGGCACCGGGGTGGAACGGATGGCCGAGGTCGCCGACGAGATCGTGCCGCAGATCCTCGAAGCGCTGCGCGGATGAGCGGCGCCGACCTCCTGGCGGCGCCCGACGAAGCGGCCGCGGTCGAGCAACTCCACGAGCTGGGCTGCACCGACGGGCTCCCGGTGATCGTCCCGACGCCCGAGCGCGTCGGGCGGATGTGCCTGGCGATGGGCTACGACGGCGACCTCGAGCTCGGCGTGATGGGTCCCAACCTCGGGTCGTGCACCGTGGCCAAGCTCGCGGCCGCGGCGGTGATGGCCGGATGCCTGCCCGATCACGCCCCGGTCGTGCTGGCCGCCGCCCGTGCGGTGATGGACCCGCGGTTCGACCTCACCGAGATGCAGGCGACCACGCATTCGATCGCGCCGCTGATCATCGTCAACGGACCGGCCCGGCAGTGGTGCGGTGGGGTCCACGGCGGATTCGGTGCGCTCGGGCCCGGCTTCCGCGCCAACGCCTCGATCGGTCGCGCGCTGCGGTTGGCGATGATCAACATCGGCGGCGGCCGGGCGGGAACGTCCGACATGGCGCTGCTCGGCCATCCGGGCAAGTTCACGATGTGCCTCGCCGAGGACGAGGAGGCGAGCCCGTTCGAGCCGCTCCACGTCTCGCTCGGCTTCGATGCGGAGCAGTCGACCGTCACGGTGATCGGGACCGACGCCCCTCACTCGGTGATGGGTGTCGCCGATGCCGACGACCACACGTCGCCCGATCGACTGCTCGAGTCGATGGCCCGCGGCTTCGCCCACGTCACGACGAACAACACGGCGCTCACCGGCGGGCAGGCCGCGCTCGCGATCAACCCCGATCACGCTGCGGTGCTCGCATCGGCCGGGCACGATCGACGGTCGATGCAGGAGGCGATCGTCGAGCGCGCGGTCGTGGCCGGTGCCGATCTGATGACGACCGCCGGA
>JAAUYD010084737.1_pt1 | contig 10073 bp, 7 predicted proteins | sample 7278101 | NCBI WGS metagenome assembly JAAUYD01 (sample SAMN14350128, study PRJNA611818) | marine sediment metagenome | isolation source: surface marine sediment (0.6m) | place: French Polynesia: Moorea | collected 2018-08
AGCAGGTCGGTCACGCGGATATGCTGGGGGCATTGCTCCTGGCACTGGTAACAGGTGACACAGGTCCAGACCATGCTCGAGGCCATGGCCAGGTCCGGCTGGCGCATGCGCAAGAGGTTGGTCACCAGGTGCGGGCCGATTTCGGGATCCTGGTCGGGTTGAGAGGCGGCGGCGACCACCGGACAGACGCTGGTGCACACAGCACACTGCACACAGGCCTGGAAAGTGATCGGATCGTCACACAGATCCATGCACGGTTCCGGTTCGGGGGCAAGACCGGTGGCCGGCGAGCCCACAGCACCATCATGGCCGGCCACGATTGCCTCGAACCGTTTATCCGGCGGCAGCTGCAGCGCCTGGGCATGCAGGTCGGGTTGCCCCTGCCGGCGCAGATCCGCCTTACCGGCCCGCCAGAGATCCTGGAGGTCCAGCCCCGAAGGACAAATGCGCGTGCAGCGATGACATTCGGTGCAAATGAAACTGCCTTCGACAAAGTCGGCCTCAGCCGATCCGACCAGGCTGCGATGGGTGGCGTGGCGCAAACTGAGCATCTTTTCCGAGGGCAGAATCGTCGGGTTGGCGATGACCGCGGCACTGGGTGCTACCGAGCAGTGCAGGCTGCAGGCGCCACAATGGGTGCAGGCATCCAGGGCCAGGGCCCGCCGGGTCTTGCGATTTAGTGCATTACCGGCCCCGCCGTCGGGAACCGACACGGATAGGGTCGCCTTGAGGGCCAGACTCAACGGGGTGGTCACCAGATGGAAGAGTTTGCTGAAAGGCAACAGGGCCAGCCCGGCGAAGCACAACAAATAGTGCAGGTGCCAGAAAGCGACATCGGCGCGCACCTGATTGAGCAGCGATGCGAAGGGTTTGGCCAGTTGGGCCAGAATAAAAGAGCCGAAAGCAGCCGTGGGACGGGTGTGGCAATCCACACAGCTTTGGGTGTTGAGGGCAGCCCCTAGATCCAACAGATCGGTGGTGATCGATGCCGGGGGATCGAAGACCACGTGGTAATCCTTGGCCCAGATGGCTTTGAGGGCGGCCACCTCATCGGGGTCGTCGTCGCCGTGGTAATCTGCTACCATTTCGACGAAAAGGGGTTCGGAGACGATCTGGGTCGCTTCGAGCACGAAGCCGGATAGGGTAATGGCAGCCAACAAGTAGAGCGGCAGTCGGTCAATGCGACCGGTCACCCGCTTCTGGGCGGCGATCAGACGGCGTCGACCCATGGCGATGAGCAAGCCGGCCACCACCATGACGCCCAAAAGGTTGCGCAGGAAAAAAAACGGATTGAGGGTCGACACGTAATCGGGGAAGAGCTTTACGGTGACCAGATCATCGCAGGCGTGCAGAAGCACCAGCAGGCCAATGCCTGCGAAAATGAGCATGTGCATGATCCAGCGCATGGGGTGCGCTTTGAGAAGGTGGAGCTGCAGCAGACCGTCGCGCACGAGGGCACGGATCGCCACCGGCAGACGACGGCTGAACAGCAAGGCTCCCAGTGCTTTTAGGGCCGCTGCGGCACGTTGGACGACATTGCCTGCTGCTTCCGGGCCGATATCGGTGGTCAACCAGCGCACCGATCGCCAGAGCACGCCGACCAGGCAGATGAGCAGGGAAAGGTACAACCACGCTTGAAAGCTCATGGCATCCTTTGGGGCTGGGGTGATGGTCGGTAGATGTGGATTCCCCTCCGCCGATGGTGGGGTCGCCATTGGTGCATCAGTGGCGCCCCGGTTTGATCCGAGTGCTGTATGGGCCTTACCGGTCTGGGCCGCGGCGGTCGTGACGCGGTCGGCGTCAGATCTGGCTGCTGTTCTGGACGATGGTCGACACCGCCCCCCAGGCGCTGGCCACGGCCAATCCGACCCCAGATTTGGTTCGCATCCAATCCTGATGTGCCAAAATCGAGCCTGCCGCGAAGAGGTTGGCATCTACGACCAGGCCATCGGTCGCCACCGGCCGGAAATGGTCGTCGATTTCGAGACCGGCCCGACTGACCGCATGCCCCTGGGGGGCCAAGAAGGTATTTGCATACCAACGATCCCGGTGAGCGGGTTGGTGGACGGGCAGATCGAAAAGCGATTCATGGATCCCGTCCCGCTGTGCGGTGAGGCCCTTGCCGATGAACCGGCCGGTGGCCAGAAGTACCCGCTGGGCCCGGACGGTGCGTTCGGCTTCGGTTTTGCCGACGGTCAGTTCGAAGCCCCCCGCGCCCAGCGAGCGGGCGCCGAGTACCTGATGATGGTAAAAGGCTGTCACCCCCAGGTCCGGCAGGTGGTTTTCGAAGGCCTCCTTGAGGCGCAGACCAGTGATGGCCGGCGGCATGGTGGGGATCTCGAAGACCGACACCCCCAGGCGATCCTCAATATCGGCGAGGATCGTCGGTGTCGTATAAATACCCAGTACCGCCGGCAGGCCAACATATTGGGCATTCTTGACATGAGGCGCGATCACTGCAGCGAGGCGTTCACGCGCAGCCTCCACCTCAAGTGCGCGGGCCACGTGTTCCGGATATTTGGGCCCCTGCACACTGGCATCGGGCACCTGAATGGTAGCGGCCCGAAGTGCCGGCCAGGTCTGGGACAAGGTGGCCACCATCTGGCGGGCACTGAATCCCCTGAGACCGTCGAAATCCACGATCAAGCACGGCGCCTTGGCCGCCAGGGCCTGACTGCCGGCCGCCATGCTGGTGGGCACCCGGTAGGTAGGCTTGACCGTGCCCACCGAGGTCAACAAAGCGGTATTCTTCGCCGTCTGGCCCGTATAGGGCAGGCCGATCCGCCCCAGGTAGTCGGTGAAACCGTCCATGGCCGTACGAATCTCGGCCACCGTGAGACGCGAATAGGGATGGTGGGGCTCGGCAGCCATCAACTCTTTCAGGGCAGCCCACGGATCGCTGCGCACCCGGCGCTGTTCCGGGGGGTAAACACCCAACAGGTCGAAAACGCCGCTGGCATAGATCACCTCGCCGGTGAGGCCGGCCTGCACCACCTGCAGGCCGCGCTGGGCGGCGAAGAGGGTGGCTGCCATTCCGGCCATCCCGGCGCCAATGACCATCAATTGGCAGTCGATTGTGTGTGCTGGCTTCTGCATTTGAAAATTCCACAGTGACGAATGGGGACGCGTAACTGGAATATCGGCGTTTTTACGAATTCGTCATTTATCGATTAGCTCCAACCCGTAAAGGCCGCAGTGCAGGGCTTCCTGGAGCTCTGCCTGGGAGACGGCCTGGCCCCATAAAAGCGGATGTACGCCACGCCAGCGTTCGTTGAGAAAATCACGCAACTCGTCCAGCCCCTGCTCGGCGGTCAATTGCCCCTGATTGTATAGATTCGCCGTCAGACGCAGGCTGCAGAAGGCGCCCTGACAAGGGCCCTTGCCCACCCGGCTGCGCTGTCCCAATTCCCGCAAACTGGGCCGGCCGCCCCCGGACTGAATGTTGGCTGTGATCTCATTGACCACGCTGGTGGGCACCATCTCACATTCGCAAAGCAACAAGTCGGAAGGATCTTTTTGTTTGAACCACATCTTGGGGGTCAGCCCTGCCTCGGTCCATTTTCCCGACCGGGTTGCCGGCAGCGGCGTGTCACGGGTCAGGCACGCGGTGGCAACCCCCAAACGCCGGCAGATCCGGTCGGCGGTCTTTTCGGCCATCAGGCGGAAGGTGGTCAGTTTGCCGCCGGTGATGGTCATGAAGTTGTCGATTCCGTCGACCGCATGGTCGATCAGCGCGAACCCCCGGCTGACGGAGCGGTCGTCGCTGGAAGGCGCCGATTGGACCAAGGGGCGCACCCCGGCGTAGGCACGGATAAAACGCGTCTCGGCCAACTTGGGTATCATGGCGATGCCGTCGGGCAGCATGGCGTCGATCTCGGCCACGGTCGGGCGGGCGTCTTCAGGATCGTCCAGGCGCACCGAGGTAGTGCCGAAAATCGACACCGTTCCGCCGGGCACCAGGATGTCGGCGTCGCTGGCCTGGCGCAAACGATTGATCACCCGGTGGGCCATACGGTTCTGGGTGATGATCAAGCTGCCCTGGGAACAGAGCACGTTGATGGTCGCGCCGGCCATGGCGGCCACCTTGCCAGCCCAGGCACCGGTGGCATTGACGATCTGTTCGGCTTCGACAACCAGGTTTTCCCCGGTTCGGCGGTTGACCAGGTGCACCTGCCGGATCTGACCAGCGCGTTTGTCGAAGGCCACAATATGGGTATTGCGTAGCACCTTCGTACCGTGAGCCTGGGCATCAGCGAGGTTGTCCAAAGAGAGCTTGAAGGGATCGATACAGGCATCGGGAACGCTGAAGGCGGCAATCGTCTCCGGAGAGAGGATCGGTTCCATGGCCAGTGCGTCCTTGACGTCCAGGGCCTTGGCGTGGATGCCACACTGCCGGCAGCGCCGGGCGAAGTCGGCCACGTAGTCCTCGTCGTCGCCGGCCACGGCCACGAACAGTCCGCCGGTCTCTTCCACACAATGCGGTGCCAGGCGTTTGATCAGCTCGCTCTCTTCGCGACACTCGCGGGCGGCCGCCGGATCGGAGGCGATGTAACGCGCGCCGCTGTGCAGCAGGCCGTGGTTGCCTCCCGATGCACCGGCGTTGATGTCCTGTTTTTCCACGAGAATACAGGCAACGCCACGCAAGGCCAGGTCGCGGGCCAAACCGGTTCCGGTGGCGCCGCCGCCGATGATAAGCACCTGGGTTTGCATGCGATCCTTCCCCATAACACCTTCCGAATGGTGGGAGCCTCTGCCGTTAGGATGCTTTTGTTTGATAGTACCCGTCATAATTTGCGCGAACTTCCTCTCCAAACCGCTTGTCACAAGCCTCAAACAGTGGTTCTTTATTATTTATCTGATTCGCTGAGTGTCGTTTTGGAATGCGTGTTTGACCTCGGTATAGCAACCAGTAAAGCCAGGTGCCTGCCCACAGAAACAGAGGGTTGACATGGGATTTTTTAATCCAGTGGTGAGGAAACGGATGTCTCTGATCGTTGAAGGAAAGCTTCTCAGCAATTCATTTCTCGACTTACAGAGATCTTAAAGCAGTTTGAACTCATCGCTTTCCGAATACTTTATTGCGCCTCGAGGTTTTGGATCTTTTGTTGTCTCTGTTTCATCGCGACGAAAGAGATGTTGCACCGTCGCTAAACTAAACGAACCTGAACACAAAAATAAACCAGACAACTGTCAGAGCTAAGCCTCCCCATAGGGGAGAACCGAATAAGGCGAGCCAGCCCAAGTTGACAAATCCACTGCCCAGCCACGAGATGAACAGGCGGTCTCCCCGGGTTGTATCAAGGCCTAAGATACCCCTTCTCGGTCCGCCACCTGGACTAAAATGTTCCCATACGCCCATAGCCACGATTGATAGCGCGACAACAATGAAAAAAGTTGCTGTTGGCCAGGTCCATGCCATCCAGGACAAGCCCATGTTTTTCCTCCTCTTACTAAAAAGCCCGCTTCTGAATCAAAGCGGCCGGATAGCTTTCATCTTGCTCATTACCAACTTCCAAAATGTGGTCCAGTCTGTTTGTTAAACCCGCCCGAGGGCAAACCCTTTGGCGATATAGTTGCGAACAAAGTAGATGACAACCGCTCCAGGTATAATGGTCAGAGACCCGGCCGCAGCAAGCAGGCCCAGCTCGTAACCCGAACTGCTCGCCGTGCGGGTCATGGTCGCGGCGATGGGTTTGGCTGCAACCGAGGTCAGTGTTTTGGCAAGCAACAACTCAACCCACGAATACATAAAACAAAAAAACATTGTCACGCCAATACCTGCAGCTATGGTCGGAATAAAAATACGGATAAAAAAGCGCCAGAATGAATAACCGTCCAGATAGGCAGTTTCGTCGAGTTCTTTGGGAACACCGGACATAAAGCCTTCCAGAATCCATACCGCAAGGGGAATGTTAAACAGACAGTGAGCAATGGCCACTGCGATATGGGTGTCAAATAGACCGATTGCCGAATACAACTGGAAGAACGGCAGGGCAAATACCGCCGGTGGAGCCATACGGTTGGTCAGCAACCAGAAAAAGAGATGCTTATCGCCAAGAAATCGGTAGCGGGAAAAGGCATACGCTGCCGGTAATGCCACCGTCACCGAGAGTATCGTATTGATTAGAACATAGATTATTGAATTAATATAACCGTTATACCAAGTCGGATCGGTGAAAATAACTTTGTAGTTGGCAAGGGTAAAATCCTTGGGGAAAAAGGAAAAGCCGCCCAGGATTTCACCTGTCGTTTTAAAGGACATGGACAGCAACCCGTAAATCGGTAACATCAAAAACAGTATGTAAAGGGATGGCACCAGCCATTTTCTAGGATGACTCATCTTACTGCTCCTCGTTTCGCATCATGATGGTGTAGAATCCCCAGCAGATCAGCAGTACCACCAGAAAATAGATCAGCGACATCGCTGCTGCGGGCCCCAAGTCAAACTGACCAAGGGCGATCTTTACCAAGTCGATGGATAAGAAAGTCGTCGTATTGCCGGGACCACCGCCAGTGAGTACAAACGGTTCCGTATAGATCATAAAACTGTCCATGAAACGAAGCAGAATGGCAATTGTCAGGACCCGTTTCATCTTCGGTAGTTGGATGTAGCGAAAAATTGCCCAGCGGCTGGCACCATCGATATGGGCAGCTTGGTAGTAATCATCGGCGATGGAACTGAGCCCCGCATAGCAGAGAAGCACGATCAGCGAGGTCCAATGCCACACATCCATGATTACGGTCGTCATCCATGCCGAGACCGGTTGCCGGGTAAAGTTGTAATCGATACCTATGGAATTTAACGTATGACCGAGCAGGCCAATTTCGGGAAGGGCAAAGATATTCCACATTGCGCCAACCACGTTCCAGGGAATGAGCAAGGGCAGGGCCATCAGTACCAGGCAAACGGGAACCCATGGGCCTTTGCGTGGCATGGTCAGGGCCACGCCGATACCGAGGGGTACCTCAATAGCCAGAATCATGGCCGTGAAAAGCAGTTGCCGGAACAGTGCATCGTGGAATCGGTCCGACCGAAGAACCTGTTCAAACCAGGTGGTACCCTCCCAGAAGAACTGATTGTCGCCAAAGGTTTCCTGAAAGGCGTAATTGACCACGGTCATCAGCGGGATGAATGCGTTAAACGCCACCAGCAGCAAAACAGGAACAACCAGCCACCACGCCTTATTGTTCTCGGTTTTATTCATGGTGATTTTCCTCCACAACCCGCCCATCGCAGTAAACCCGGGTTTGTTCAGGATCAAATTGGATATGGGCATTTCCTGCCGGCACAATCTGGTTTTCTTTAACCACCATTTTGATCACTTCGGTGTCATGTTTTACTGTTACGACCCGATAACGACCCAGATCTTCAACTTTTTCTATAATCACCGGGATACCGTCATCTCCAAATCTAACAAATTCAGGCCGAATGCCGACTTCAAGCTTTCCGTCTACTTTTGCAACCACAGGCGAAGACGTTTGAAGGGGGTTGCCGAGAAAGACAGGTTGTCCCTGCTCGATCGTGCACGGGAGAACATTCATACCGGGAGAACCAATGAAGTAGCCGACAAAAGTATGTTTGGGTTGATTGAACAGTTCAACCGGAGTGCCTACCTGAACGACAGAACCGTCATACATCACCACAACCTGATCGGCGAAAGTCAACGCCTCTACCTGGTCGTGCGTGACATATATCATGGTAACGGCACTTTGCTGATGCAGTTCCTTCAGCTTGGAACGGAGTTGCCATTTGAGATGGGGATCAATAACCGTGAGCGGTTCATCAAATAGAACCGCGTTGACATCGGAGCGCACTAGGCCGCGTCCAAGGGATATCTTTTGCTTGCCGTCGGCTGTCAACCCGGATGCCCGTTTGTTAAGATTTCCTGTCAGATCGAGCATCTCGGCAATTTGATTGACGCGCTGTTTGACGGTAGCTTCATCCATTTTCCGGTTACGCAAAGGAAAGGCAAGGTTGTCATAAACAGTCATGGTGTCGTAGACCACCGGAAACTGGAACACTTGGGCGATCTGTCTCGCTGAAGTCGGCAAATGGGTCACATCCTGGCCATCAAAATATATTTCGCCTTCGGATGGTGCCAAAAGACCGGAAATGATGTTTAGCAGGGTTGTCTTGCCACAGCCGGAAGGACCCAGCAGAGCATAAGCGCCCTGGTCCTCCCAAACCTGATTGATTTCTTTGAGCGCATATACAGGCTTCTGGCCTTTAGGTGGTGGGTAAGCATGTCGAACATTCTTAAATCGGATTCGTGCCATAGGGTAACCTGTCTTATTTTATCTCCACTGCAAACGCATTAAATTGCGATCAGCCTGTTGTCGCCTCCAAAATACAAGCAATTGTTTTCATCAAAGACAAAAGATGCTTTTTGGCCGAATTCGAAGGAATGGATGCCGTGGGTTTCACTTACCCAGATATTTCCATCGACATCTAATCGTATCGTGGATTCTGAACCGCTGATTTCTGAAATTTGAACAATCCCATCGACGGTAACACCTTTGCCTTCCGGAAGCAGATGATGCGGCCGCAGCCCAATGGTATATGTTCCATCCTGCATCGCCGTCAGCTTTTCCGGGACTTGCCATGACACAACGTCTCCCAGATACGCCTTATTGCCCTGTTTTTTAATCGATGCCGTATTTATGGGCGGATCGGAAAACACCATGGCACTCTCAAGTGTAGACGGTTGGCGATAAATGGATGCGGTCTTGCCAAATTGGACAACCCGGCCCTCGTTTAGGGTTGCGGTATGACCACCCAACATCAGTGCTTCCAGCGGCTCACTGGTAGCATAAACCACGGTGGCGCCAGTATCGGCAAACAATTTGGGTAACTCGTCGCGTAGTTCTTCGCGCAGCTTATAGTCCAGATTGGCAAGGGGTTCGTCCAGCAGGACGAGATCAGCGCCTTTGACGAGGGCTCGGGCAAGCGCTGTTCTTTGTTGCTGGCCGCCGGAAAGTTCTCTAGGCAGTCGGTTAAGCATCGGGGTGAGTTGTAATAGCTCGGCAAATCGATACACCTTCTCATCGATTTCCTGTTTCGCAAGTCTGGCAACCTTTAGTGGTGAGGCGATATTATCATACACCGTAAAACTGGGGTAATTGATAAAAGCCTGATAGACCATGGCAACACTACGCCGCTGAACCGGGACCCCCGTCACGTTTTTTTCAGCAAACCAAATCTCTCCACTTGTCGGTTTTTCCAACCCAGCCATCAAACGCATCAGGGTGGTTTTTCCGCTGAGTGTTGAACCCAGCAAAATATTAAATCCACCGGGTTCTAGTTTGAGATTGGTTTTATAGATATGGGTTTCCGCACCAACCCGGAGTGTGACATCCCGCAGTTCAATAGACATTTGATCACTCTTTTTTTACATCGTCCTTAGAAGTTATTGCTATTTTCACATCGACATCGTTATGACGGCATACCTGAACAAACGCATCGGTAATGCCGCTATCGGTAACCAGAATGTCAATATCAGCCAATGTTCCGACCTTGACGGGTGCCTGACGACCCAGTTTCATCGAATCAGTGGTTAAAATAACGGTTCGCGCCTGTCGCATAATGGCCTGGGTGACGCGCACTTCGCGCAAGTCATACTCAAATATTTCACCGGTGTTGTCGATGGAGGAACAACCGATGATCGCATAATCCGGTTTAAATTTGTTAATAAATTCTTCCGTATTGCTTCCCACGATACCTCCATCTGAATGGCGGATCATTCCTCCGGCAATCATCACCTCGATATTATAGAACGGCCATAAAATGCTTGCTACGTTGATGTTATTGGTTATCACCAGTATGGATTTGTGGTCCACCAGGAATTCAGCCACGCGCTCGACGGTTGTTCCGAGGTTGATGTACATCGAAGAATTGCTCGGAATTATTCCGGCAATTATTTTGGCCATTTCGGTTTTTTCATCGGCCATCAACATTTTTCTTGCGCCATAGCCAATGTTTTCGACCGTATCCTTGATAATTGCCCCACCACGTATCCGGTCAACCAGTTCCAGCTCATATAGCTGATTGAGATCACGGCGTATGGTTTGAGGAG
>JAAUYD010253513.1_pt1 | contig 10073 bp, 6 predicted proteins | sample 7278101 | NCBI WGS metagenome assembly JAAUYD01 (sample SAMN14350128, study PRJNA611818) | marine sediment metagenome | isolation source: surface marine sediment (0.6m) | place: French Polynesia: Moorea | collected 2018-08
GTGCTATTCATAAGAGAGTTTGTTCCCATTTTCCATGCCCCGTTCCCTGTTCCCTGTTCCCTGTTCCCTTTACTAGAAAGTGCTATTCATAAGAGAGTTTGTTCCCATTTCCCATGCCCCGTTCCCTGTTCCCTGTTAAGAGTTCCCTTAACTACACAAATATATTTTTGTCATGGTATTAGCGACAAATTTTAGTCCCAAAGTTTCTTCAGTCCTAGAACGTTTCCCTTACTGGAAAGAAAAGGTTTTAGAAGCTATTGATAAGCCAATTATATCTCCTGATTTTAAACCTAATGTAACTGAAATATATGATAATCTTGGACTTATGGTTGTCAAAACATATGATCGCGCTTATCAGACAACTAGACCAAAAGATTACAAAAGTGAGTTTTGTGCTTGGCTATATGACAATGAGCTAGTTGTTTTTTATGTTGGCTCTGAAGTTGTTATAAATCGCAAAACACAAGAAAACAATAATTCAAAATATAAGGGTAAAGTAAGTCAAAAAGCTCTATCTGTTTTAAATCAATATCCTGAATGGAAGGAAAGAGTTTTTCAGGCAATGAATAAGCCTAAATTATCTTCAGATTTTTCTGCTGAAACTTTTGAAATTTTTGACCAACATGGAGTTATGACCGGGAAGATACATGGTCATCCTTTTGATACTACTAGAAATTCAAATCAACCAAGTGATTTTATCGCTTGGGTTTTAGATGGTGAATTAATGTTTTTTCATATCGAATCAGAGGTTCTTGTAAATCGCATTTTTCCTGACAATCAATAATTACCAGTAATGTTAGCGCAGCTAGAGGCTCTAGGTAATGACCTAGGCTAGGGTACGATTGTGCTAGGCGCTAACATTACTCATTACTGTGCGCAATACTTACAGTACGCTTACCGTGCCCTTCGGGCTTAAGTCAGAAGTCAGAAGTCAGAAGTCAGAATTCTGAATTCTGAATCAATAGACCGTTTGGACGCGCTACGCGTTCGGCTACGCCGCGTCAACAAACGTCCTTTGGACGCGTCCAAAATTGGTCTAAAGCCTCCGGCTTATAGCCGGAAGAAATAAATACATTTCAACTGCGCTGCGCTTGTTGGTGCTGCGCGGATCGCAGCTAAAGCTGCGCGTGCCGATCAACATTGTTGAATCCTCTTACTTTAGGAAGAGGTATAAATTCTGCTATGCTTACGCCTCACTGCGTTAACGCTGAAAGCGCGGCCTGTTCTGACTTCATATTTCTGACTTCGGTGAAGCCCTTGTCGCGCCCCGCATTAGCAAAGCGTGCTCGTCCTAAAAGGGCGCGCAACCCGCAAGGTCATTACCTACGGTACGCTTGCGCTAGCCGCTAACATTACTCATTACTTATTACTGTGCGCAATACTTACAGTACGCTTACGCCCTTGTCGCGCCCCGCATTAGCGAAGCGTGCTCGTCCTAAAAGGGCGCGCAACCCGCAAGGTCATTACCTACAGTACGCTAACGCTAGGCGCTAACATTACTTATTACTGTGCGCTGTCGCGCCCCGCAATACCTACAGTACGCTAACGCTAGGCGCTAACATTACTTATTACTTATTACTCATTACTTATTACTTATTACTTATCACTATTAATTAATTGATGATATGGCATTTACAATCTCACAGGGTGAAGTCTCCCAAGCTCAAAATGATTACCAAAAAATATTTGAAAACATACTCAAAGAATTACTTCAAGCATCAGAAGAAAAGCCAGAAATACAAGGATTAGAAATATTCAAAGATAATAAAATTATTTATGGACCTGATGGTAAAAATTTCGTCAATAATATTACAGGTATAGAAGGGGAAATCATATATCCACAATTCTTAGAGACTCTAAAAAAATTACGTAATTCTCCTGTTGGTAGTATCATTCCAGAGGCCAAAAATATTAAAGTTTATTTGGATGACGAAATTATTATTAAATCAGACAAAGAAGGTAAAGTAACTAAAAACTCTTTACAAGAAAATATTAATAATCACATGAAATCTGAAAATATAGAACCAGATTATAATTTTGTAGAATCAGACTTAGAGTCAGAATTAAATTCTCAGTTCCAAGAGATAGATAAAAATATTAAAGAAAATATTGACGAAAATACAAATTCTACTAGAACTGTCTCTCAAAGCATAGAACCTCTAGATGAGAATATTTTGTCATCAAAATTAGATTCAAAAATACAAGAACTAGACAACACTATTGATTCAGCAAAATCTGTTGCTAGTCAAGCTCGTGAAAATATAAAAGGTCAAATTAGACAGGATAATAATATAAAAAGTGTAAATACTAAGAACAATCAATCTATTCAATCAAATACTAGAATGGTTGCATTTTCAAATACTGAGGTCGAGGGTGATTTCAGATTTAACGGTACTATTAATCAAGTTAGTCAAAATAATCAAACTGCTGTTAACAGTAACAATAAATATACGGATAATAATTCCATTAATAATACAAATGATGTAACAAATTTAGAATCGCCATCAACAGATAACATAAAATCAGGAATCAAAGATTTAAAGTCTCCGATTAGGGAAGATTTATATTCTGAAATAAAAGCAATCAGACAGGACTGTGAAAATTTTCAGGCACAGATTCGGGAATCACAACAGATTATTAATAATGCAGTTGAACAACTTAACAATTCAATAGAAAAACTTAGACATTATCAAGATATTCAAAAACATTCAAGTTCTGCTGTTCAAAGCTCTGTAGAAACTGGAAATGAAACAGAAAAAGATAATATTATTCAAACATCTCACAATCAAAAAGAAAATAATATATCAGAATTAGAATATCCAAAAAGAGCTATTGATGCTGATTTTAGTACAAAAGGGAATCAGAGACAAAATCAAGATATTCCTGAAACTTCTTCAACGCGAATCATGTCAGCAACAGAATCATTAGAAAAGCCTTTAAAATCTTTAATTAATTCCGAACTTGAAAAACTTCAATTAGAAATTAAGCTCTTACGAGAAGAGCGTGATGCTTACAAAGCTATCCTCAAGGAGCGAGTAAGAAATGGACCAGAAAAAATTGCATTTTGGCAAGATTTAAAAAGTGATTTTTCTCAAATCGCAACTGATATGAAGAGTGCGATTGAATTATTTAATACAAATTCAAATAAACAGGAGTATGCCAAAGGTTTAGTCAAGTTATTCCATAATCAAAGTAAAGATAATACTTATGAGGGTAAAAATTATCGAATTACTAAGGAAAATGGTATTTATACAGTTAATGCAATCAATGACAATAGAAAAGTGATGCAGTTCCGTTCTACTATTACAGGAACAAAAATAATAGAAGACAATCTAAATGAAAAAGATATCCAAGCACTAAAAAATCTTAAAGATTATGTCAAAAAAATTCCCCATACCAAACAAAGTAATATTATTCCAACATCTTTTCAAGAATTTGGCGAATCAGAATCTAAACGCTTTATTGCCATAAATAATATTGCTGATACCCTATCTGAATATGCTAAATCTAAAGGTCATCCTGTATCAATTCAAGGGAAAAGATCTGATTATAATTGGCAAGCTGATCTCAAAGGAAATGTAACTATTGAGCATAAGAATAAAGTTATACTCCAAATAAAAGATGGTCATACTTATGACGCAATGGAACCTAGAGATATTACTTTTTTCCAAAATTCTTTGCCTGCCTTACAGAAAATAATCAAACAAGGTAATACTCAAAATTCAAATCATACAAGCAATTCATCTACTAATTTATTAAAAAGAATTCGAAATCTTGCCCAAACCATTCACAATATTACCCAATCTGTAGGACGACCTATTAATTTAAATGGAAAGATTTACAGTATTAAAAGTGACAAAGATAATATTCAAATACTCCGAAGACTAGACAATAAATTAATTTTTAACTATAGCCATAAAACAAATCAAATTACTGACAATTTTATGACAATTAAAGATGTATCTCAAATCGAGAATAAACTTAAAACAATTGAACTACCTCGAAAACAACAAAATCATCAAAAATCTAATAATAAAGGATTATCTTTAGAATAATGAATCTGGAATTATCTCATCAATTAGATATTTTTTTACAAGCTAGAATACCAGTAATATGTATTAATACGCCGATTAAAGAACGGATTACAGCGATTAAAAATATATATCACTTTTCTGTAGATCAGGGATTCAATCTTAACCTATGGAATCATGGTTGGGAAATATTCAAAAAAGTAGAATACCACCAAAACAATCAACTAAAATTTACCCCGATTTCTGATACTTCAGCGCCCCAAAGACAAGATATATTCACAGCTTTTACTTACTTGTTAGATTGTTCAGAATCTGGTTGTTTTATAGTTGAAAATATCTTTGATTCCTTTCAAGAAAATACACCTTCTAAAATAGTCTCTCAGATCATTAATATCTACTATGAGTTATGTCAAAAACAATCTCTAAATAAATTTTTAATTTTACTCACGAATGAGGTAAGCAAAATGCCATACTCTCTTCAAGAGTTAGTGCCCATAATCTCAACACCATTACCTAAAATAAATGAAATACCAGGGATTATTCAGGATTTTCTAAAAGTTCAACTAAATAACGATCATATTTCTTCTCTTGTTACTGCGGCTTCTGGTCTTAATGCTGAAGAAATACGCTGTGGATGTGCTCTTGCTTATGCTTCATTAAAATGGGAGCAACCTCTAAGTCAACAAAATAAATTATTTGAACATTCACATACTAATATTCGTTTATTGAGTGAATATCTTCAGAGCTACAAAATTGAACGTTTTCAAAGTATGGGCCTAAATTTCATCCCCCAAGAGGGTTTATCCCAATTCGGCGGATTTGATTTACTCAAAAAATTTATTCATAATGTGAAGCTAGACTTTTCTTCAAAAGCACGTACAGCAAACATACCACTACCAAAAGGTTGCCTATTGGTTGGTCCCCCCGGAACTGGAAAAACATTATCTGCCAGGGTAAGCGCAAAAATTTTAGATTTCCCACTAGTCAGCGTTGATACTTCTAGTGTTGCTGCCACAGGTGCAATTTATCTCAAGCAATTAATTCAAAGGGTTGAAGCTTGTGCTCCTTGTCTTTTATATTTTGATGAATTTGATAAGCTATTTGATGCAGATCACCATAGTGGTGACGATAAAAAATCAAAATCCATATTAGGCTTCCTATTAACATGGTTACAAGATAAGAGAAGTCCAGTATTTGTTATGGCTACTCTTAACAGACTCGAAGCTCTACCACCCGAGTTAACCAGAGTTGGTAGATTTGATGAAATTTTTTGGGTAGGTTTTCCCCAGGCTAATGAGAGAAAAGAGATCTTAACATTACATCTTTCCAAATTTGATCCAAGGTATAAACATAGTGATCCTCTATCAGAACAAGAGTGGCGTCAGATTCTCAACAAAACAATAAATTGCACTGGCGCTGAACTGGCTAGATGCGTTGACAAAGCAGCACGAGAGTTATTTCATCAAAATCAAGAAATAGAAATTGGTGCAAAAGAATTACTAGAACAGAGAGAACAAATTGTACCTTTGTTTTCGCGAGACACCGATCGCATACTTGCTATGGAAAACAAGGCTAAACATTTCTCTCAGCCTGCTTCTAGTCCTGACACCTCTATATTTGCACCTTCCTTACAGTCTTACTGGGGCAATAAATTGAAATAAAAAGAACAGTAAATACTTATTAAAAATATGAAAATTAATTCGATTCATCTCCAAAAATTACCTCTTACTAAACTAGTAAGATTTCTAAATATTGCAGGTCCAGTTGCTGGTGCGACTGCTGCACTTTCTCCCCTAATATTGTTTTTATGGAATTCTCATCCACAATATTTAGACGTCGGTGCCACATTTAACCGCTACGAAACAATTAGACTCGAAGTAGCCTCCCAACCAAAACAAATTAGTAAGGGAATGAAGTTTAGATTCAGATGGGATATACCTTCTAACCAAGGAATGTTATTTACTTTGAATAAAAAACCAGAAATATCAGAAGTCACTACTAATCACTACTTAATGTCTGTAGATATCATATTTCTTAAAGATAATATTGTTAGATCAGTCATAAGGAATGCTCCTCCTTGTTTTTTGAAAAACAAATGTCCCAAATACAGTTCCATATATCCTGTAAATCAAATGATTCAAGTTCCTGGAGGTAGCATCAGTACTATTGATTTACAACCAGAGGATAAGATTGGAATAAAAATGCTCAAACAAAATAAATAAAATTAAACTGTAAAAATGAAGGAATTCATTAAATTCTTTTATTTTTACTAATATTTGCTAATAAATAAAATTATAAATAATACAGAAATTATTGTTATTGATTCCAGCTTTCTACTTTGGATGAAATTTACTCCGTGTACCGGAACAACAAATATCCACAAGCTAGTAGTAATTAAAAATATCATAAATGATAAAAACTTATCAAATACATTGGTATTGGGATGTCGGATTGAGAATAAAAGCCATCTCCAAAAAAAACAGCAACCTACCAATAAATAAATAGGAATAAAGTACAAAGTTATTATTTTCACTGCTTTCTCCTTAAAAATATGATAATTATTAATTATTGAATAAGTACAAAATTGAGTAATAGAAAAGACCTCAATCATCTAAGAAGCACTATACTTCTATATATAGATATATATACAATTTCTCTGAAAAACATCCAATATTAACTTATTTCTTGAAGATATTTGGATGTATATTGATAAATATATCATGCTTTTAAAGCATATCCTATTAATCAATATATAATCTTTTTTTGGTAATAGCTGAAATTAATTAAATCAAATTCCTATTAAAAAAATACTCCCATCCGGTTTCAGGTGGGAGATTTTTTATTCCAAATATATACAGTGTTTAATCATTATTTAAGAATTAATTTTCTCCCTTTATTTTTTGATTTATTGCTGTTCTTTTGACTAATCATGTTGCGGTAAAGCTTATTTTGATACATGGAAGCACAAGTATATAGATTCTCCCACAATTCATTGTTGCGGCTAATTCTTGCGCCAATTGAATTCCCGGCTATCTTTTCTTTTTTTAGATAGTCTAAAAGGTGCGTCCTCCAAAGATGTTTTATTAAATCTTCGCAAAACTCGTCAAAGGGTAAAACCCAATTATATTCGGAATCTAAAAAGACGCGAAATGCCGCGACTATTGGTAATGATAAGTCTGCTGGTGCTCCAAAACCAAAGGAATATTCACTATCACAAAGCAAGGTATTTTTTCTAATATCAATTGATGCTAGAGGATTGGAATCAACACCTTTTCTTTGAGGATGAATCAAGTATTGATGAATTATTTCGTATAGCTTAATTTCTATCCACAATGCTTGGGGAAATAGATGCAATAATTTCGAGATTCTTTCTTGATCCGAATCTTTGATTTCTCTAGGTAAAGAAGAAATCGTTGGGTGTCTCCTTGTTTTCGCATCTGGATTGTAGCGATTGCAATCCAGACATACTAATAATTTAATTACATGATTGATTGAACAATGAGTTGAAGAAGGGGCATCTGATTGATTCTGGTAATAGGAAATACGAAATTTTTTATCAGATTCTAATTCTAATTCCTGAAGATATTTCTTGATAAAATCATACCGACCTTTTGCATTCATGCGAGAACGCATATCAACGGGAGAATTTGTATTCGTTGCCAATCCAATATCTTTGCAAGCTTCTTCTGTCAAACCTGAGTAGATAATTACCTTGACATGAGCTTGATCTAATTTGTATTTGAGTTGTGCTGCATGTTTGAAGGCTAAAACAGTATGACCACCGTTAAGAATACCATGATGGTTACATCCTTTATTTGGACCAAAAATCGTTAATTCTAATTCGTGATCTGAAATCACTTTCACAGAATCAACCGATATTGTGATTCCACTATGTTTATCTCCGAATTTCTCGGGAGCAACAAACAAGGAATCTAAAATCTGTCTATAAACAGAGCTTTTGCTGTTTGGTTCCCTTACATTTGGCGTTAAAGGTAAATCGGGAAAACCCTTAACATCAGCTAAGGCAACAATACATTTATTTTCCTCCGAAGATGATAGACAAACGTGATTGTCTACTTTCAATCTATAAACTTGAGGCATGGTAAGGAGCTAGAAAAGTTAATTTTTGTACTTTTAACATTTTCTAAATATTTTAGCAATTAAAACTGATTTTTCTTAAAACAAGCTGTTACCTGTAATTAAGTTATACCGAATTCTGGAGCTAATTTAATCAATCTATGAAATAAGGAAGGATTATCTTTTTCTAACTCAAATATTACCGATTTCACCTCATCCAAATTCAATGGTTTTATCAACTCTTTGATTGTTTCTACACCAAAAGCAAAAGCTTCCTTGATCAATTGAGCGAAAGCTTTTATTTTTTGCATGAAGGGAAGCTCACTATTGTTTGTGTCCTCACCCTGCTCTAAAAAGTTTTCCATAATATTATTGGGGGGTGCGGACACGGAAAGATTATCCTCAGCGCCATACATAGTCTGTATTCTAGCCCCATGAGCTTGAGCGCGTTCTTTTTCTTCCTGTAATTTACGTTCTTTTTCTTCACGTCGTTTTTGACGATATTCCAAAACTTGTTGAGCAAAAGCAAGGTCATCAGGATTTAGAAAGTAATATTTTACCCGTCGATCGCGAGGACCAAGTCTTTTAAAATCAGTGGAAAGCCCAATCTGGTTGAGAAATGACCCCAGCGCCCACATCCCTGATTTGTTCTCAGGGATAGTCAAGTTAAGTATCGCTTTAATATGCACTGCATATTGTTTGGAGAAGTCTCCAAGTTCTTGCACCATATCTTCAGAACCAGTAAGCTTTCCTCCACCAAACATGTAGAGCAAAATTCCTCTCAAACCTAAACGTGAACGCATCCGCCAACTCGCAGAATAATTATGCCAGTCGGTACATATTGCCATTCTTTCACGCTCAGAGCGATCGCGTTGCGCTACCAGATCTGGTGGAAATTTAAATTCCTCCCCTTGTTCATTTACTTCAGTTACTGGTTCGGCAAGAATTGCTTCAAGCTGAATGATTTTTTTGATAAGCTTTCCACCATCATCTTTTTTTACCAACTCTGGCGTTACAGCCATGCCGTAAGCTTGTTTGATGCGAAATTTTTCGCATTCCAAAACTTCTTCAGGCTTCAAATATTCCTGTCGTTGCCGAATATCATAAGTTCTGCCATCTATGCAATTTGCATTCGTTACTGAATTGCAATACTCTTCATCAATTTTTTGGGAAACAATTTTCATCAAATTTTTGGCTGATTCATTTCCACCATCAGCCACAGGAATAATTTTACATTCCATTTCAGAAAGTAATGTTCGCAAATCTGCCCTGAGATTATTAATCGAAAAATTGCGTTGAGCTTGGATTTTGCAGCTAGCATCAAGCGCCCAATCTTTTTCTGCGCCCCTTGCTCCAGTTTTGCGATCGACTCTAATCAGAAAAGCCGTCAGTTCGTTTTTCTGTAGAATCTGTTGTTTAATCTTTCGCCAATTGGTAAGTCCATACCCAAACGGTGGATGAGGAGCAACCCAAACATGCATTGGAACATTGGGGCGATATCGCCATAGTTGTTGCACACATTCTTCTGCACTTTGGGATACCCCATGAAACACACCGAGGATTTCATCAAAATGCATTGTTGACATATCGACGCCAGTTCCAATACTGGGGCTGGCTAATAAAATATCAATTGTTTTAATCGCAACATTTATATTTTCAATAAAATCAACATTCTCAGGGGAGCCGGAATTATCTCCATGAATTGCCCAAATTTTTAATTGGTTTTGAGCTTGTAGGCACTTGCCGTTAAATAAAATACCAGCCGTGGTAGAAGGATTATTGGTTTTTAGGAGAGATATTGGTTTGACGGCTGGTATTTTATTTTTGCGGGCTCCCCGTAAAGAAATCTCAGATACTGTACGTTCGCTCATTTTGGAAGGAAGAGAGGAATTAATGCCTGATTAGGTAAGGGAAAAACGGCGTTGAGTATCTGATTGTAGTGATACCATGTAATACGTGGAGAAA
>JAAUYD010197287.1_pt1 | contig 10069 bp, 8 predicted proteins | sample 7278101 | NCBI WGS metagenome assembly JAAUYD01 (sample SAMN14350128, study PRJNA611818) | marine sediment metagenome | isolation source: surface marine sediment (0.6m) | place: French Polynesia: Moorea | collected 2018-08
AGCTAAGTTTTTTTCGGTCGATGTCGGCTTATTTATATAGTTTCTTTCTGTTTCAAATTAGAATAGTGGAGGCTATCGCGCTTGGGATTTTCGCTGTAGGGCGGTGCGTGAGCAGCAACTAGCTTTGCGCTTGTCGCTTTGGGGCTACCTATAGTTGATATTAGGTTTTATGCTTTAAACCAACCTACAGAGGAGCACCAGGTAGCTGATCGCTTTTCCAAGAGCTACAGTTAATGTTGGGTTTCATGCTTCTTATACCCGAAAGGTACTTCGGTGGGGGAAAGCCGATCCGCTGTCTCTTGAATTCATTTCAAGAGCTTGTAAGCGGGAGTCCAAGACCGCACTGAAAGCGTAACCCAACCTACGGCGCGACCAATACATATTAGCTCTAAAAATAATCAGCCATCAACTACTAACTATCTCAAGCGATTAAACTTATTGGTGTGGTTCTACTTAATTGTTCTGCTGTTTCCACATTAACTAGCTCAATACCTTTACAACTTCTTTTGAGTAAACCTGCTAAAACTTTACCAGGGCCTACTTCTACAGCTTTAGTGATACCTTCAGTAGTAAGCCTCCTCATAATTTCGCGCCATCTTACTGAACCAGTCATCTGTTGAGTGAGACGAGTTTTTAAGTCTTGTGCTTGAGTTGCAGGAGTAGGATCGACGTTAGATAAGACAGGAACTTGAGCATCATTAAAAGTAACAGAATTGAGGATGGACTCAAATTGTGCAGCAGCATCCGCCATTAAGGGAGAATGGAACGCACCAGAGACATTTAGTTCTAAGGCTCGTTTAGCTTTAACTTGGGATATTACTGTATCTATTGCTTCGGGAGTACCTGAAATAACTACTTGAGTATCGCTATTGTCGTTGGCTAAAACTGCATGGGGAGTTGCTCCAATGACAGTTTCTAGTTGAGAGCGGTCAAATTTCATAAGGGCTGCCATTTTTCCACCAGCAGCAGTAGCCATAAGTTCAGAACGTTTTTGGACTAAGCTCAATCCTGACTCAAAATTGAATACGCCAGCAGTGTAAAGGGCTACGTATTCACCTAAGCTATGACCTGCAACTAGTTGGGGTAAACCGATTTTTTCCGTTAACAAGTCAGCCAAGATAGATTCTATTACGTATAAACAGGGTTGAGTATAATTAGTCTGAGATAAGACCGCTTCATCTCCTTTACAAATATCTAAGACAGACCAACCAAGGACTTTTTCGGCAATTTCAAATTTTACTTGAGCTATAGGAAGAGTTTGTAAGTCAAGACCCATTCCTACTGCTTGAGAACCTTGTCCTGGAAATACCCATGCTGTCTTAGTCATTGCTAAATAAGTTCTAAATAAGTTATTAATTGTTGACAATTGGTAATAAGACCAATTATCTCATAAATCTTACCCGTCTAAGTCTCCTTCCATTACAGTTGCGATCGCTTTTCCTGTAGTTTCTTTAAATTCTTTCACATTTACTTGATTCAGGATAGTTATGGCAACGATCATTCCTAATGCTTGAATGGCAAACACTAAACTGTAACCCCATATAGGATTAGTAAAAAGAGCTTTACCAATATCTAAAATAACTCCTCCTGCTACGGTAGCTAAGGCTCTGGACATAGCTTGTGCTAGTCCCCAAGCACCAATAAAAGTTCCTGCGGTTGCTGCTGCGGTAAGGTCTAACATTAAACTAATACTGGCAATGGTAGCTACTCCCGTTGCTGTACCAAATACTACCATTGCTGATTTGAGGATTGCTTCTTGTTGAGTAAAACCAGAGAGGATAATTAATATAAAACATAATGCAACAAGCCAACAACCGATTTTAGCACTGGGTTTTTTCCCCAAACGAGGGACGATGAAAAAGCCTGTTGTACCATAGCCTAATAGAATTCCCATTCCCCAAAAGGAGTTGAGTTTGGTGGTATCCGCAATGGACATTCCGAAAACTTCTCCGCCATAGGGTTCTAATACTGCTTCTTGCATAAATAAACTGATAGTAAACAAGCACAAGAAAGAGAAAAAGATACCTGTTTGACGACTAGCTGTTAAAATTTTGATAGCTCTGTTGAGGGTAATACTATCATCGCGCTCAGAATTAGTAGAGCGATAACTAAAACGAGAATATTTCTTTTCTACTCCCCAAGTTGCGATCGCTGCTAAAGCCAAAACTAAAAAAGGAACAAAGCTAAAGACAGAGTTAATGGGTGCTTGGAGGTTTTCTAAAGGAATTTGACCAGCTTCTACTCCTCCCTGGTTGATTTGTTTTAGCACAACACCACCACTAATCCCCCCTATCACTATTCCTACCATCAGCATTGACCAAACGATAGAAACTAATTTAGAGCGATTCTCTTCTTCTGAAACATCTACTAACAAAGCGGTAAAAGGAGTGGAACTAGAGCTTACAGCTAAACCATAAATTGCTAAAATTAGTCCTAATAGGGCAGTTAAGCCTATAGTTTGGCTATTCCATAACCATTCTCCATTGGCTCTCACAATTGCTCCCAATTGCCACACTACTTGTACTGCTAAAAACACAGCTAAACCAAAAATTGCTGTTCCGATTAGGACATAATTAGTGCGATGTTTCCCGAAGAGAGGTTTACTATCAGATAGTTGTCCAAACCAGACTCTAGCAGGTGCAACAAATTGAGATACTGCTAAAACTCCTGCGGTAATGGTAGCAGGAATCCCCAGTTCACTAATCATGACTCGATTGAGAACAGCTAGGGTTAATACCGCCATTAATCCTAATCCCAGATTAAATAATCCTAGACGAAATGCGGTTAAGAGTCCTGCTGAATGCTTATGATGAGTCGTTGGGGAAGGTGGGTCTATAAAATTATTAGAATTCATTTTTATTGATTATAGGCTTTATGTTTAATAAATAAGGTGGGCGGTGCATCACCTATAATCAAAATAATAATCAATTAATCAACTATTAACCCCAGCTAATCTTGACAAGGTTCTGGTGTTTTCTGCTGCTGTCCCTACAGTTATTCTTAAACCGCCTCCTGTATGGCGAATAAGAGTTCCTTGATTTTTCAGCTTGCTGGTAATTGCTGCTAGTTGTTGATTTTGGGATTTAGCATCAAGGTTTTTCAGTCGTAAATAGATAAAGTTGGCGTTGCTTTGCCACACTTGTAAAGATTCATTACTAGATAGTGTTTGATACATTCTGTCTCTTTCTTGGAGTATCTGGGAGACAAAAGGTAATATCAGATGACGATTTTGCAGTGCAACTAAGGCGGAGGTTTGGGAAAAGGTTGGTAGATTATAGGGAAGACGTACTTTTTCTAAGATAGCAATCATTTCAGGATTAGCAATGGCATATCCTACACGATGGGTTGCTAAACGAAAGGCTTTAGAGAAGGTACGCAGTACAATCCAGTTAGGATGTTGTGCTAGTTCTGCTACTACGGATGTTTGACTAAATTCAAAATAGGCTTCATCTATTACAACCAGAATATCTTGAGACAGACTCCGCAACCAATCTAATTCTTGTTCTTGTAAAGCATTCCCTGTGGGGGAGTTGGGATGAACTACAAAGACAACTCTGATAGGAGGGTTAGTTGTTTCTGCAATAGCATTTTTGGCTGCTTCTAGATCTAAGGTAAAGTCTGTCTCATTTCTTCCCACACTTACAACGGGAATACCCAGGGTTTTAGCCAGGATACCATACATAGAGAAAGTAGGATTGGCGACTAAGACCGCCCCTTCTGCTCCCAAACAAGTAGCAATTAGGATAGAACGGATCAACTCATCCGAGCCATTCCCCAAAGAGATATTAGCTGATGAGATTACTGCTTCTAGACTTGCTGACTCATTTACATATTCTGCGATCGCACTTTTTAACTGATAATGACTCCCATCAGGATAACGGTTAGCTTCTATTTCCTGTTGATAAAGCCAAGTAAGTTTATCTTTAATCTCTTGAGGTAGATCGAGGGGACATTCATTAGTATCCAAACGATCTACAGGATGATTAGTTTTTCCTCCTGGGTGGGGAGTATAAGCAGCAAATTGAGCCAGATCAGAACGAATGAAAGAAAAAGTCATCGGTTAATAAGTATTTAGCGGGTCATTAAGAAAGATAGTTGAAATAGGGACTGGGGAATGGGGAATGGGGCGGGAAGGAGACTTCATTACAAAACCGATCTATTTTGGGTTCAATACCTAGATATATTAAGTCTCCTCCCGGGGGGAATGGGGAATGGGGAATGGGGAATGGGGGATTGGGGGACTAGGGGACTGGGGATTGGGGGGACTAGGGGAGCAGAGGGGAGTGCGGAGAACAGTAATACTGATTACTGATTACTGATTACTGATTACTTCCTGATAATTCATCCCTCAAATTAATTCCAGTTACCAATGAGAGTAAAGGAAGACCAAAAGTAAGGATCGTCAAGGATTAAACTTCCATCGGGGAAGTTATCAGGTAGAGGTAAGCTTTCTCCATTAGATAATATAATATGTTTATCTTGCACCATAACTTTTCCTGTTAACATATTTAACTGGGTTTGGCGCAGTGCTTCCGCTTTAATTAAGCTATCGTCTAGGCGATTGTAAAATTCTCCCATCAAAGCTAAAGTCCCCAAATCGCTCACATACCAGAGACTAGCTAGAGCAGATTTTACCCCCGCTTGTAAAGCTAATCCAGCAAAGCCTAATTCTGCTTTTTCATCACCCAAAGCAGTTTCACAAGCACTAAGCACCAGCAACTCTACAGGAGGATTTTTGCTATCACTCCAACCCAGTTCATCGGAAATCTCTCTTAAAGCTGATAGTTGTAGTTTCTCATCATAAAACTGGATATAGGAATCATCAAAATTTCCTGCTCTAAAGTTAGCATGAGTACCTAAATGAATAATCGAAAAGGTATGACTGAGACGATTTTGCGCTTTAAAATTGGCAACAGTAAAATCTTCATTGAGATAAATTTGTCCTCGACTAGCATTATGAGTAATAGTTTCTAATTCTATAGGCATTGTGGGGAGAGGTGATTGTACTTCTCCTTTAAACCTGGATGCTCCCATAGCCAAAATGGTACTTTGATTCAAATTTACGTAACGAGTATCAGTTAAACCGAAACTGGGGACTAAAGCTATGGCATATTTTTCGATTAAGAATTGTTCCCCATCATGAAGTGCAGCAAGAGGTAATAGACGTAATCCCGAATCCATAGCAAAAACTAGGACATCTATATCATATTTCTCTAGTTCTGGTTCGAGGGGTGCAATAATCCACTCATACAATTGTTGTGCAGGTATTAAATAGTCATTCTTTCCAACTTTTCTCGGATTACTAATTTCTTCACGAAATTTCTTGGCTGTTGCTAGTATTCTCTTACGGGAACTATCTGTTATTGTGTTGCGTAAGGTTGTTTGGCTGGCTTGAACTAGTTGATTGTTAGCGATATTAGAAGATACCATCTCAGAATTATCCATCGCTAAGGAGGATACATTAGGTAAGACAGTAAAAGATTCTAGTTGATTTCTTTGCAAGGATATACTTATAAATGCTGTTTTTTTTCCAGTTTGTAGCCACAATTCCCCTAGTCTTTGGGAAATTTGTTGTACAGATGGAGCTTCCCCATATATCTGAAATTCTGCATAGGATGATATTTGAGTTGCATAAGACTCTTCTTGCATTAGTATTGCTAATTCAGGACTAGATTGCTGTAGCTGTACCTCATAAGCTTGAGAGTCTATTTCTTGTTCAAAATCTGGCTCGTCTGCTACCTCTTCGCTATCTTTGGTATCTTCTGCTGTATCTTCTGTTTCGGTGTCAGTTGTTTCGGTGTCACTTGTTGCAGTTTCGTCTTGAGTTTCTCCTTCTTGTGCTACATCACTGTCTGAACTTTCAGTATTAGTATCAGTAGTATCCGCAGTATCTGCTGTCGGGTCAGTATTAGTGTCAGGATTTTCTGCGGTAGGGTCGGTAGTGTCAGGATTTTCTGCGGTAGGGTCGGTAGTGTCAGGATTTTCTGCGGTAGGGTCGGTAGTGCCAGGATTTTCTGCGGTAGGGTCAGTAGGGTTAGGATTGTCTCCGATAGGGTCGGGGTCGGGGTCAGGAGGAATTAAAGTAGGATCCGGAGGTTCGGGATCGCCGTTGGAAGTATCAGGATTTATCATGTCTATAGGATTGGGACCTGTAACATCCGACATATTTCCTGTTTGGGAACGAACTAGAGGGGGGCTAACCATAACCCAACAAAATAAAACACTAAGACTAATAAGATGATTCAAGGATTTCATGGCTAGATAGTTACTAAATATAAAGATCAAAGTCAAAAAGAAAAACTATAACCTACTCCAAAGATAAATCTTGCTCCATCACCAGCTTCTCCAGTAATATCGGTAACTGCTGGAACTATTACTACAGGCAAATTTCTAAAAGGCACAATAGAAGCTCCAAAAGTCAAGTCTTGACCACTCCACTCGGTAATTAGGCTTATTGGCTCAATCACTTTTACAGAAACACTCCCAAATACCCCAACAGATTCAATTTCATTTTGAACATCGGATTCAGAACGAAATTGTCCTCCTCCTAATCCCAAAGTCATATACATTTCACTTAGAGGTCTAGTTCGGTCTGGTCTAAGTGCAAATCTTTTGCTAACTGCTCCATATACCGAAGACCCCCCGTCGGTATTACCCCAGATTATTGCACCTTGAGTTCCTACTGCAATACTCAAATCTCCAGGTAAACGTCTATGGAGTTTGAAACTAACTGCACCATCTCTAGAGGGCGCACTGACATCAACTAAACTTATCCCGATTTGCAGCCCAATATTTTTTTGAGGATTCCCCAATCCAAAACCAAAACCGACCACTCCGTCTGCTTGATCTCTAAAACGGACTCTTTGTTGAAGTCCTATACCAATACCAGCACTCCCCCAAGCAGCACCAAACCCAGAAGGATTGATAATTGTGATACTGGGGGAGACACGATAGTAGCTGCGACGAGGAAGACGCAGAGGAATTCTTGTTGGTTCAAACCTTTTTTCCCCCTCTACAGGTTGACGACGCAAAGAGGGACTACCAGAGTCTGATTGATCTTGAGTGATGAAAAGCTTTGATGGTTGGCTGTCAGCTTGAGGTAGAGAACTTAGATTAGTCGGAGATACAAAGGTTTTGGATTCTGAGACTTGTGCTTGTACACTAGAACCAAAAAACAGAGATTTAACCAACGCAATAGTAGCAAAAAGTCCCAGTAAAATTTTCAAGGACATTAATTGATCTAGTTTGGTAATCAAAATAGAATTGATCTGAATTTAGATTTACAAGTTATCAGATTTATCACTAATTAATTTAACACTGGGTTTTTAAAATATATAATCAGGAGTCAGAATAATAACCCTGGGAGAGAGGTTGGGAATTGAGCTAGATTGCTTAAGTTCTTTGCTTTTTGGCGCGAAAAGGAAGCCCTGGAGGAGCAAGCCTCTCCCAGTCCATACCTCATACTTTATACTTTACTCCTTACTCTTTAAATTGATTTTGATGCTCTAGAAATACAATCCAGCTATAGGGTTTACCAGGGCCACCATATGGGTGTGTAAGGAGCATCTGGTACGCTAAAAACACCCCTATTTTGTCCTATTGCCACACATTCGATAGGTTTTCTACGATCTAGAATGCAGCTAGCTTGATAATTGGGATTAAGGCTAAATAGAGGTTCACTAGCTTCAGAGTTACAGTTGTAATTGTCTTGAGTAACCATACAAACCAGGGTCTGGTCTTCTTGGTTTTCGGTAGTGATAAATCTTTTTTGTCTTTGTTGTGATAAATCTTGTAGTTTAGCAGCTACTTGTTGACAAACTTCTATTCCTGACTGTTCAGGTAGTAGATATTCTTCATGCCAATTGATTAATGGGGTTATAGTAATTTTCCCTGGACTGTAAGCAAATAGGGTGGGTGTTTCTGATTCGATAGAACAAACAAAGATAGTGTTTGAAATACTTTGACTGTAACTTTCTTTGGCATTCAGAGACGTACTGCTTAAGGCAATCGCTCCTACGGTAATTGCTGTATAAAAATATTTATTCATCATTGTAATCGTAATTTTTTATCGTTTTTGTAAAGTTGATTCCAATATTTGACCCTTATATTAACTTATCTTCATTATTCCATTAAGTTTATCTCTTTGATGTCGGCAATTTTACTTAAGGTTTATGAGCTATAGGTTTTAAGTTTAGATGCTAGCTGCCATAGCAGTCAAAAAAATCGACCAAATTATAGAAATTCAGCCTTTGATGTTTTTGACAATATCTGACAGCCTGTGGTTTTCTACTTCTAGTTTTTCTATTGTCCGTTGTAAGGTTTTGATTACTCCATACATTTCCATTGGATCGAAAATACGTAAGAGACTTGTTTGAGTAATGACTCCTAATCCTTGTCCCCAGTTCCATGAAACCACTAATCTTCTGACTCGTCTATGCTCCATCTCTTGATGAGCCTTTAATAGAGGGTCTTCTGGACTTAGAAGGAATAAAGGAGTACTCATTACTTCTTCTGCTGTGATGCTGCTAAGATTTAATTCTAAGGATTGAAATTGCATAATATCTCGTTCAGTAATAATCCCCACTGGAATTAAGATATTGTCTATTTCGTCTTCTTCGGTAATTACTACACAACTCACTTTTTGTTGTGCCATTAATTGAGTTATCTTCACTACTGAAATACTCTTAGGCGCATGAACTACATTTTTGCTCATAACGTCTGCAACTCGTCTTAGTTTGAGTAAATTAGCAGGACGTATAGCATGGCGGATAGTTTCTGGAGAAATTACCCCCACAAGGTTATTTTTCTCATCCACCAATGGTAAATGACGAATTTTATAGCGACGAAATAGGAATAAAGCTGCAAATATATCTCTAAAATTCTCCTGGGATAAGGTAATAACAGGTTGAGTCATTACTTGACTAACTTTTAAGCGATCAAAGGACATTTCTGAAGCGGTCAGACGTACAATATCTCTTTCTGTCAAAATCCCCAGTAATTTGCCTCCCTCCATAACTAAAGCACAACTAGAAGGGTTTTGATTGCCCCAGAGAGATTTTTCTAACTCATTATCACTAGAAAAATAACAGCTACTACCTCTGGCTTGACTCATCATAGCGATCGCCTCTCGCACACCAGTCTCAGGGCTAATTTGCAACGGCGATCGCTCAATCGCCATGTCTAAATCGGGAGTCGCTAACCAGCGATCGTCAATTTCCATAGCTACAGACATCAAAACCGATGTAACAAATAATATGGCTTAATTCGAGAAATAATCTTTTCATTAGTCCCTTTAAGGTTTATGATAAGAGAAATGTAACAGACAAAAGCTTGAAATAATTTCTACTCAAAGAGTAGAGTCACTGGAGGTTATAGAAAACAGCCATCATCAATCAAGAAAAAACTTTTATCTGAGCAAATCAAGGATTTTTGCCATAAAGTCTGTCTAAGACTCTTTTAATGGAAATTCTCTGCCATTGTTGACCCCTTTTAGTTTTGTATCCCCGTTGATTGAGCCAATTAGCTATCTGTTGTAGCGATTTTCCTGATTTGTGATGACGACGAATTAGCTCAATAATTTCTTGTTCTTGAGGATTATTGACTAACTCTCCATTGACAGCTTTTTTGCCAAAAGCAGGAGAACCATAACCAGCATAGCCACCGCTAGCAGCTTTATTTCTTCTTCCTGTTTCTAATCTTTCCCAAATTTTATTGGGTTCTGAGTTGGGAGAATTCATCACTAGGCAAAAATATTGAATTTCTTAAATCTAGTTTATCAAGAACTTTCCCATCAACCTACAAAAGGAGAAAATTTTTATGGCGACTTATCAAGTCAAATTGGTTAATGAAGCAGAAGGTTTGGAGATAAGCATTGAAGTTGCAGAAGATCAATATATATTCGATGCAGCAGAAGAAAACCATATTGATCTACCTGTTTCTTGCCGTTCTGGTTCTTGCTCTAGCTGTGCAGGAAAGTTATTAGCTGGAACTGTAGATCAATCAGACCAAGCTTTTTTAGATGATGAACAAATTGAAGCTGGTTTTGTTTTAACTTGTGTGGCTTATCCTA
>JAAUYD010179094.1_pt1 | contig 10068 bp, 8 predicted proteins | sample 7278101 | NCBI WGS metagenome assembly JAAUYD01 (sample SAMN14350128, study PRJNA611818) | marine sediment metagenome | isolation source: surface marine sediment (0.6m) | place: French Polynesia: Moorea | collected 2018-08
CCAAAATGCTATTGTTAGAGGAGGATTATTCGCTGTTTTCAGTTCTTCGTACAATTCTTTGGGCATTAGTGCCTCTAATTCACTATTTACTGGTTCCGATCGCAAGTGCAATTTAGTCGCCACTGCAAAAGCTACTAATAATCGCAATAATTTTATTTTTTCTTCTTTATCTTCTGGTTTTTTTTCTGCTACTGACACCCAAATTGTACGAGCGCAGTTGTTTATATTATTAACTATATTCCCCCACAATTTACGACCTTCCCAAAACCTTTCGTAAGCAGTATTTGTCCTAAATACTAACAGTAGACCTAAAACAATAGTGGGAAAAACAGAGCTTATACTTGGTAGAGATAAACTTGGTTCATAGGAGTAGATAAAAGAAATAAAAAAACCAAACAAGCCACAAAAAAATATCCTGGGGAGAATAGAAGGAATTACAGACTGACTAAATTGCGTAGCTACTTTAAACCAATAACGTTTTTCCCTATCCCCGCTTTTTGCCTCGATCGCTTTTACTACCATTGCTCTTAAAATTATTGACTCATCAATTAAATAGATAAATATAATTAATATTATTAATCTGCTTGTGTCTATCGATTTTGTACAAAACAAGAAGGAGTTTATTATACTTATCTATTATTAATTACAAAATATTATAGACGGAACAAAGGGGAGATGGGGAGTGTGGGGAGACAGGGAGACGGGGAGAGAAACAAACAGCCAACAGCCAACAGCAAATAGCAAACAGCTAACAACTAAATAACAAATAGCTTCCAGCGATCGAGAATTAGCGATCGCCTAATAGCCAAAAGCTTTCAGCTAATTTTTTACCTCGATCGCGATCGAAAACCTACTTCATGTCATAACCAAATAAATTGGCATTAACTTCAGTCAAATTTAGATCGTCTAAACCATATTCTGCCCATCTTCTCTGTACCATCGCTGCTACATCTGGATCGGACTCCAAAGGTTCTCCCCATTCGTGGTCGGTTTCGGGAGGAATTTTAGTAGTTGCATCTATTCCCATTCTTCCCCCTAAACCAATCTTTTGACTGGCAAAATCTAAAGTGTCAAAAGGAGTTTCTGGCAAAATAAACACGTCCCGCGACGGGTCAACTTTAGAAGAAATTGCCCAAACTACCTGACGGGGATCGCGAATATTAATCTCCTTATCCACTACAATGACAAACTTGGTATAAGTAAACTGAGGTAAAGCACTCCAAAAAGCTAATGCTGCCCTTTTTGCTTGTCCTGGATATGCTTTATCAATGGATAAGATCGCCGCTTTATAACTTAGCGCCTCCATCGGTAAGAAAAAGTCCACAATTTCCGATACTTGTTGGCGCAGTATAGGAGTATAGATGCGGTTAAGGGCGATCGCCATCATTGCTTCTTCTTTGGGGGGACGACCGCTAAAAGTTGTCAGATAAATCGGATCTTTTCTGTGGGTCATGCAATGGAAGCGAATGAGGGGAGAGTCTTCTACGCCGCCATAATATCCCATGTGGTCGCCAAATGGCCCGTCTGGCAATACTTCCCCTGGTGTAATTGTTCCTTCTAAAACTATTTCTGAATCGGCTGGGACTTCTAAATCTACAGTCTTGCACTTAGCTAAGTTTACTCCCGACCCCCCGTATAAACCAGCAAACAACCATTCTGATAAATCTACGGGAATGGGAGTGGCTGCTGCCATAATAATTAGAGGATCTACGCCGAGGGCGATCGCAATTTCTAATTTTTTCCCAGCTTCGGCTGCTTTCCGCAGGTGTCTGGCACCACCTCTTACTGACAGCCAATGCACGCTCATTGTATTCTTAGATTGCAATTGCAAGCGATATACCCCTACGTTGGGAGTTCCCGTTTGGCAGTCTTTTGTAATTACTAACCCTAGAGTGATAATTTTCCCTGCGTCTCCTGGATAGGGACGAATCATGGGAATTTTGTTTAAATCTAGATCTTCCCCTTGGAATACTACTTGCTGACAAGCAGGAAAAAAGTTTCTTCCTGGTTTAGCTTTGAGTACGTCAAATAGTACCTTACCGAAATCGATCGCTTGAGAAATCTTCTTTGGCGGTTTGGGTTGTTGCAGCATTGCCAGTTTCTTACCCAGATCTTCCAACTCCTGGGGTTGCTGCATATTCATCGCCCAGCAGATCCTTTCCACCGTCCCCATCAAGTTTACGGCTACGGGGAAGGATGCACCTTTAACATTCTCAAATATTAACCCAGGGCCTCCTGCTTGTAGCATTCGGTTTGATATCTCAGCAATTTCTAAATCCGAGTCTACCAGCGCTTTAATCCGTCTTATCTGCCCTTTTTCTTCGAGTATTTTAATAAATCCCCGCAGGTCTCTTGCCACGATCTACCACCATAAATTTCTGTCTAGCTATATTATGGACTGAGTTGACATACTCTCGCCGTTAACCGCTAATCGCGGTTTAATGCGAGTTCTAACGCCTTGCGCGTTGCTAGTTTTCTGCTTCTTCTCGTGCCAACTAGAGTAATGTGACCAATACTCCCCGTCGCATCCTCAAGCGCATTCCCCGTACCTGTTCCGAATTGCTTCCCGATATGGTTGTGGAAATTAAATCTGCTTTCGAACGACGATCGACTTTGCAAGAAAAAATCGAGTCATTTCTACAACAGGGAACTGCAGTAGGACTAAGTTGACAATACAAAACGAATCGTTTTATATTTTAGGTAGAAATAAAAATTTCTGTTTTTTATCGGCTTTTTTGGAATATTTATTCTAAAAAGTAACCATTAAATACTAATTGTGAGAAAAAATGGCAATTCAATGGCAAGATTTATTATTTAAAATTCTGATTTGGTTCGCATTAGAAATTTTCTTAAACTTATTAGGTTTTGACGATTTAGCGGATTATAGCGAATTTATATTGGAAACTAAAAAAACAAATTTTTATCAAATTCATAAAGAGAATTCTATTTTAGCAATTCAAGGAAAGTTCAACGGAGCCTTTTGCCTTCTGCCCAACGCTGCACTGCAGTGGGACGCTCTTCCTAACTCCCGACTATTTACTCTTTAGTTTCTGTGCTGTCATATTTATGTGAGATTGCTTCTTCATAATAAGATAAACACTTTATTAGCTCTTAATTGACATCGTAATTTATCATTGGGATTGGGAAAGGATAACAATGAATACTGAGCGACAAGCAGTACTGACAATATTAATGATGCGCTTCGGGTTAAATCCTTACGTGGCCCTGCCTCTAGCTAAAGAATGGCTTGAAATTCATTCCCATGCTTCTTGGGATACATTAAAAAAATTACTTTTGAGTGGAGGAGTAATTTTTAAAAATGGCATCTTACACGATATTACTCCAAGAGAAATAAAAATATTAACTAACCAGATGCGCGGTCAAAATGGAATAGAAATTAAAAATCGCTGGTATAGTTTGAAATTGTATCCCAAATGCTTTATTGGTTCGGAAGCGGTAGAGTGGTTTATCAAAACTCAACAAGTAACTAGAGAAGAATCGATTCAAATAGGAGAAATATTAATTGCTCGCCAAATAATTCATCACGTTCATAACGAGCATAATTTTAAGGACGAGTATTTGTTTTATCGTTTCTATATTGATGAAACTCAACCAGATCTAAGTATCTCTACTCCTGGGTTGGCTTTAGGAAATATAAGCTCTAGAATTATTGAGCAAGATTTAGTTTGAATAAGATCTTCTACTGGCTAGATTTTTTGATTGTAGTAGTTTATATAACGATCGTTTCTTTCACTTAGGATAGAATAGCATGACTCTTCTGAAAGGGTCATGCTAATTTTTTACTATTTTTCTCGAACAATACTTTAAGATTAAGCATAATTGCTTTCATTATCTACCATTTTTTTTCTTTTGTTTATTAAAGTCTGCGTAGTTTTTTGCTCGATCGCCCTTAATAACAATGATTCTATATTTGTTAAAATTGGTAATTTCTTAATTGATATTTCTTTTAGAAAGTCACGGAAGGTTTGTTTTTCTGGTAGTCCGTCTAACTGTCTCCATAATAACTGTATCCGACACATCAAATCGAAGGCTCCCATTTTCCGTACTTTTGTTAATTCTAAAACTTCAACTAAAAGATTCGTTCGCATTTGTAAGGAGTAAAGCTATTACAAGGTTCGAGACGCATATATTTTGGTAAACAATCAAATGATTTTCTGCCCAAACAAAAGTCATTTATAAAATCAAAAAAATCAGAAGTAATTTTATATATTTCATCATTGAAATCATCTATTTGAATCCAGTAAATGTCATAATTATTCTTCAATTCATCAAAAGATTTTAAATCCCAAGCAGCAATATTACCCCGATCGTCAGAAGCAAATATTAAAAGCGAATTCAACCAATTTATCAGTTTTTTATCTTGTAACTTATTTTTGGATGGATATTTTTTTATTTGTTGTTTAACAATCTCGATCGCCTTTGTGGAAGCTTGAACTAAAGAAGAGCTCAAATAGTGAATGCTGACAAGGTCTCCAAACATTCCCGAACCAAATATTTGACAAAAGTTTTTGTATTCTGCTGGCAAAATAATACCCGTCTCAGCTTCAAAATTAAATAATTGTAACTGACTAATAATTACTAGTTTAGAAGCTTTTTCTGTCAGGGTGATATTTTGTAATAAATCAATCCACTTTTGCATATCGATCCATTAGTGGCAAGTTAAGCTTGTATGCTGTTTGTCAAATTCTATCGATAAAATATAAAAATTAGGCGATCGACAATTAAAAAAATGCTATTAAGGCAAAATCAACTGAGCATCCTTATTAAAAAACTTTCGATACACTCCCTCAGTCACCAAAAAAGTCGTCATTAAATTTGTCGAAACTAACACAAATAAAATTAAAATTTGATAAGAAGCTGCTTCGAGTGGGTCACTTCCTGCTAATACTTGACCTGTAAACATTCCTGGCAAACTTACCATTCCTACTACCATCATTTGATTGAGAATGGGAATCAAACCAATGCGAATAGCTTCTTTGCGATAAATAGTTATTGCCTGTTTTGGGGTTGCTCCCAAACAAAGATGAGTTTCAATTTCCAGGCTATTTCTATTAATTGTACTGGCGAGACGTTCCCCAGCCAGAGAAGCCCCATTGAGGGCTTGTCCAAACACCATCCCCGCTAAAGGAATTAGATACTGGGGTTGATACCAAGTTAATGGTTGAATAATCAGCAAAATTGTATAGCTTAGAGTTAAAATACTACTGGCAAAGATTGATATCCAAACTACAGGCAATAATCCCTCAATCTTCTTGCCAATGCGGTTGCTAGCAACAATAGCAGCAATAGTAAGCATTACTCCCAAGACAATTAATATAGCGATCGGATTGTTTAATTCAAAAATAAAAGCGAGAATAGATCCTACAATCGTTAGTTGTACCAGCGATCGAAGAGCAGCAAAGATCAATTGCCCTTCTAAGCCTAATTTTTGCCATAGAGAGAGGGCGATCGCCATACCAATTAGACCCAAAGCTAAAGCTAAGTCTGTTAAATCCAGTTGAATTGAATCGTTCACGATACCCTTGATTATTTGCAGCTAAAGTCGATTATATAGCTAGAAATTTGTGAATAATATCCCCCCTTTCGATCTCACTCGGCAATATAAACTAATTGGAGCCGAAATCGAAATTGCTACACAACAAATCCTTAACTCCGGTCGCTATATTGGTGGCAATGCTGTTAAAAACTTCGAGCAGCAGTTTGCTGACTATATAGGGACTCCTGAATGTATCTCCTGTAATTCTGGCACTGATGCTCTCTATCTCGCTCTTAGAGCCTTAAATATAGGAGCCTCAGATGAAGTAATTACCACAACATTTACTTTTATAGCTACGGCTGAAACAATTGCCATTACTGGGGCAAAACCAGTTTTTGCCGATATTGATGCCGATACTTTTAATATTGACTTGGATCGAATAGAAGCAGCTATTACTCCTCGTACAAAAGCTATTATTCCAGTTCACTTGTTCGGGCAACCAGTGAATATGACGAAATTAATGGCGATCGCCAAAAAACACAACCTGTTTGTTATTGAAGATGTAGCTCAAGCAACGGGAGCCGAATGGGAAGGGGAAAAACTGGGCAGTATTGGAGATATTGGCTGTTTTAGTTTTTATCCTACTAAAAATTTGGGCGCTTGTGGCGACGGTGGGGCGATAACCACTAAAGATCTGACGATCGCTAAAAAAATTAGGATGATGGCAAATCACGGTATGAGCGATCGCTATCAATACGAAATTACTGGAGTTAACAGCCGTCTGGATGCTCTTCAAGCTGCTATTTTACAAATTAAGCTTTCAAGACTCGATCGCTGGAATCAACAGCGCACAGAAGTTGCCGATCGCTATCAAAATTTACTGGCTCCAATTACTGAAATTAAACTTCCCCAAGCTATCTTTGGGGGCAAAAGTGTTTGGAATCAATACACTATTCGCATCAAAGAGACGGGAAAACAAACCGAAACATACCGAGATAAAGTTCGTCAGGAACTCAAACAGATAGGGGTTAATTGTATGGTTTACTATCCAATGCCATTACATTTACAGCCTGTATATCGAGATTTAGGCTATCCAAAGGGACAACTACCTGTTTCCGAGCAAGTTGCTCGTGAAGTTTTATCTTTGCCTATGTTCCCTGAAATTTATTTTGAGGAACAGGAACAAGTTGCTTATAGTATTAAGCATTCCCTGGTCAATGCTTAATCTTCAGTGATTTTTTAAATGTAAAGTTTTATTTGAGTATTCAATATTTATGGCTCTATTCCCAAAGTTTCTGCTTGCTTTTGGGTGATTTTGAGTTGACCCAAACAGCTTTTTATACCAAATTACTCAATAATTACTACATATCTTTCTCCCCCTCTCCCCGAAGGATATCTTTATTTTTAATGAGGGAGTCCTTATTCTTAGAGTTATGTCTCTTCGCAATTAAGTTATCGGCAGTGAGGACTCCCTCATTAAAAATAGAATCATTGGACCCCTCTCTCCCCCTCTCCCCTTCATCATCATTTGTAGCAAAGATAAGGTAAATTGGTATTAGAGTTCTTGTTTTTCCTACCTCAAATCTCTATTCTGGTTTGGATATTGTTGGCATATCTTTATTCAACCATCGATCGAATAATTGTTTGACTTCAGTATTAAATATTCCGTTAAAAAATAATGCAATAATAGTGGCTATTGCTGCGACTCCCCATATTTTAGTTATCTTAGACTTCTCAGTACTATTTTCGATCTTAATATTAGGACTATGATTTATTTTATCTCTTGCTACTGGTATTGATTCAATATTATCTAACATTATTGGAAAGCCATTTACTTTGAGATTTTCGCCTATATTTTTCCCTTCAACAGCCGTTTCTAATTGCTCAATTTTTTGCTCTTCTTCTGGCATCAGATTTTTATATTTTGTTTGTTCTTTAGATAGTTGCTCGTTCCAATAATCTTCAATTAAACTTGAAACTTGTACTGTGTGATACGGTGGAAACTTGCACTCAATAGTTTGTTTCTTAAGATTTAATCTTTCTTGTAAATTCTCAAGTTCATAAAAATTAGGATTTAAACTGGTTTGACAGAACTCACAATTACACGGAATACTTTTATCATATTTTAGGCGATGGTATGAATCATGAATTTTATCTAGTTCGTAGATAAGGATATTCATTAAATGTTTTTTATTTTTTCCTGATACTTTGATACTTATTTTTCTCCGATCGTAATCTTCGATAACTTCGGCTCTAGTTTCATCTTTATGTAAAACAACTCCACTTCTCCAAACTAACTGTTCTTTTTCAATTAATGAATGTATGGCCACTATAAATCGAGCAATTATACCTTTTGGCATAAATTCATAACTGTAACGAAGCAGTAAGTTATTATCTTCATCCCAATCATATATAGGTTTTTCAAATGTCAATAATTGAGGAGCTATATAAGTGCCATCAGTTTCAGGTAGTTGATAACAAAGCTGAAACTTCTTCATAAGCTGGAGCAATTCTAGTTGCTTATCTACATATTGTTCTTCATCCCAAATTTTTTCTAGGTCTCGATCGCTAAACTTTCCGAGATTGTTAATGACTTCCTCGTTCTCTAAAACTTTATAGACAGCAGCAGTCCCCCATTCTGGTTTTAAGATGACAGTTTGAGATAAAATTTCATCTTCTTGGAAATGAAGAATTACTCCTAAATCGTGCAAATAGCCACTTAATTGTAATCGATCTTCTCCCTTTTTTAAGCCATTTTCTTCACAAATTTTTAGATATTCTTGAAAGGAAATATAATTATATTTATTTTTTTCTAATACATCCCTAACTTGCTTCCATGTTTGGGGTAAAATATCGCCAATATGCTCTAATTTTTCAATATAAAATTGAATAAATTTTAAAATATCATCTAGGCCGCGATTAGTAGCTAAGTTACAAGACAAACTATCTTTAAGATTATTGAATCGTCCTTTATATTGACTTTCGTTTACTTGACAAGGTCGATCGTTTTTTTCATTCTTAATAACTAGGATTGGACTTTTATCGCTTAGTAATTCCACAATATTGAGCCAATAAGGAAAGTTATTATCCTCTATCCTATTATCTACTACTAGAGCGTATAAAGAACGCTTAGTTAAGAAAAACTGATGAGTAGTATGGTAAATTTCCTGTCCCCCAAAGTCCCAGATATTTACTCGAAAATCCCGCTTAACTCCTTGTTTATCTTCAATCTTGAAAGACCACTGTAAAATATCAATTCCATCTGTCGGAGCTTCTTGTGGATTGAGTTTATAGTTAGGATTAATAATTTTATGAGCTAAAGTTGTTTTTCCTGCTCCCCCAGCTCCCAAAATAAGTAACTTGGCTTCGTATAGATAATTTGTACCTTCTTCTTCTAATTGTCGGAAATACTTTCTTATAGCTTCAATTCCACCCATTCTAATTTCTATTGGTGGAGTATGAAGTGGATTGCCACTAAAATAAAGGGTGGTTAGATTAGTTAATTTAGTTATAGATTTTGGTAAGCTTGTTAATTTATTATTCCTTAAATCAAGGTCTGTGAGATTAGTTAGTTTAGCAATCGAATCGGGAACACTTGTTAATTGATTATGGCTTAAATTAAGCTTAGTTAGATTGATTAATTTTCCAATAGCTTCGGGAATGCTTATTAATTGATTAGACCTTAAATCAAGTTCCTCTAAATGCTCTAGTTCAAAAACCTCAGCTGGAATTTCTGTTAAATTACAATTGGTTATTTCAGAACGTAAATCTAGTTTCCCTTGTCGTGTGATTAGAGCTTCTTGAACTAGCTTAATTATCAACCATTTAGAATCTATTACTGTTTCAAGATTTATTTGGGCATTTCTTAAATTGGCTTCTCTCAGCTTAGCTTCGCTCAGGTTGGCATTACTCAGCTTAGCTTCACTCAGGTCGGCACCATTCAGGTTGGCTTCACTCAGGTCGGCACCATTCAAGTTGGCACCATTCAGGTTGGCATTACTCAGGTCGGCACCATTCAGGTTGGCACCACTCAAGTCGAAACCACTCAGGTCGGCACCACTCAGGTGGCGACCCATACCACCTTGATTAAGAATCTCCCAGAGCAAACGCCATTTCCCATCTATTACTGTTTCAAGATTTATTTGGGCGTTTTTCAAATTGGCACCATTCAGGAAAGCCTCACTCAGGTTGGCATTATTCAGGTTGGCACCACTCAGGTCGGCATTAGTCAAGTTAACACCACTCAGATCGGCTTCACTCAGGTTGGCATTATTCAGGGAAGCTTCACTCAAGTCGGCACCACTCAGGTAGCCAAAAATCAAGTCTGCTTCACCTAAATTAGCATTTTTGAGATCGGCACTACTCAGCTTAGCGCTACTCAGCTTGGCTTTACTTAGGTCGGCACCACTTAGCTTAGCTTTACTGAGGTTGGCAAGAATCAGGTTGGCACCACTCAGGTCGGCATTAGTCAAGTTGACACCACTCAGGTTGGCATTTCTCAGGTTGGCACCACTCAAGTCGGCATAACTCAGATTGGCATAACTCAGGTTAGACTTGAAATTAGGATTTGC
>JAAUYD010291400.1_pt1 | contig 10068 bp, 10 predicted proteins | sample 7278101 | NCBI WGS metagenome assembly JAAUYD01 (sample SAMN14350128, study PRJNA611818) | marine sediment metagenome | isolation source: surface marine sediment (0.6m) | place: French Polynesia: Moorea | collected 2018-08
CCTGGAAGCCGAGCTCCGCCAGCGGCGCCAGGAACTCGCCGTCGAAGAGCAGGTAGGAGAGCAGGTCGCTCTCCGGCGTGCGGTCGTCGGCGACGTTGCGCGCGGCCAGGCGCAGGATCGGTGAGCGCGACGCGGCGTCGGAGAGGTTCGCGAGCATCTCGCCGGCCAGGCGCCCCAGGTCCGCGCTCGGACGGATCACGATGTCGTGGATCCGCCGGTAGGTCTGGCCGCGTTCCTCCTCGGCGATCGCGTTGATGCGATCCATGAAGTCACTGCCGTAGGCCACCTCGCCGTGGCGCATGAACTCGTTCATCACCCGCATGCGCGAGAGGTCGGTGTCCAGGTGGTCGAGCAGGAGGGCGTTCAGCACCTTGCCGAAGAGGAAGCTCGGGCTGCCGTAGTCGGCGATGCGCATGTCCTCGCGGGCCGGATCGCTCACCTGCGGAGTGGACTGCCGCAGCGACACCACGAGCACCCGGTCGGCGCCCAGGCGCACCGCCGGCGAGAGCGGCGTGTTGAGCCGCAGGCCGCCGTCGGCGTAGTAGGTGCTCGCGACCCGCACGGCGGGGAAGAGCAGGGGGATGGCGGCGGAGGCCATGGCGTGGGTGGGCAGCAGGCGCGTCGGGCGCGGCACCACCGACGGGTCGCGCGACCACTGCGGCACGGAGCGGTCCTTCGTCTCCATGAACACGACCACCCGCCCGGTGCCGATCTGGGTGGCCGGGATGCAGACCGCGTCGACCCTTCCGTCGCGCACGTTGTTGCGGATCTCGCGCCAGGGGATCGCCCCGAGCACCACCTGCTCGAGGGCCTCGGTGTCGAAGAGGCCGTAGAGCCGGTCGGGCAGGTCGCCGCTCCTCATCGCCTCGGCGACCCGGCGCACGCCGAGCATGCGGCGGGGCAGCCCGAGCAGGTCCTTCAGCGAGAAGGGCAGGATCTCCGTGAGCTGCATCGAGCGCCACACGTCGACCAGGCGCTGGCCGCGCCCCTGGCCCAGGTGCGCCGTGCCCGCCATGTAGCAGGCGTGGATCGCCCCGACGGAGGTGCCGCAGAGGATGTCGATCTTGGGCTGGTGGCCGAGCTTCTCGGGCAGCTCGTCGCAGAGATAGCGGACGAAGCCGGCCTCGTAGGCGCCGCGCGCACCGCCGCCGGAGAAGACCAGGGCCCGGCGCGGCTTGGCATCGGTGGAGGCGGCGCTCACGCCGGCCTCAGTTCACCCGCTCGACGTACTCTCCGGATCGGGTGTCGACGCGGATCGTCTCGCCCTGCTTGATGAACAGCGGGACCTGGACGACGGCGCCGGTCTCGAGCGTCGCGGGCTTGGTCACGTTCGAGGCGGTGTCGCCCTTCTCGCCGGGCTCGCAGTCGGTGATCTTGGCGACGATGAAGTTCGGCAGCTCGACGTTGATCGGCTTGCCGTTCCAGAAGAGCACGTCGACGTCGAGGTTCTCCTGGAGGTACTTCACGCCCTCGCCCACGGCCTCGCCCGAGAAGGGCGTCTGGTCGTAGGTCTGGTTGTCCATGAAGACCAGGCTGTCCCCGTCCTGGTAGAGGTACTGCATCTTCCGCTCTTCGATGTCGGCCTCTTCGAGCTTCTCGCCGGTGCGGAACTTCTTGTCGACGATCTTGCCCGAGAGCAGGCTCTTGATCTTCGTCCGCACGAACGCGCCGCCCTTGCCGGGCTTCACGTGCTGGAAGTAGGTGATCGTGTAGGGCTCGCCGTCGAGCAGGATCTTGAGCCCGTTGCGGAAGTCGGAGGTGGAGACGGCCATGGGTTTGCTCGCTTCGAGGGGCAGTGCGTTGGATTCCGAAGCCGCGGGAGCTGGTCGTCGCCAGCTCCCGCGAGAAACGGATGGGCACGGCGTACGCCGTGCCTAGCCCTTGGCTTCCCCAACCGCCTTCGTCAGGGCCGGAACCACCTCGAAGAGGTCGGCCACGACGCCGAGGTCCGCGACCTCGAAGATCGGGGCATCCGGGTCCTTGTTGATGGCGATGATGAAGTTCGAGGCCTTCATGCCGACCAGGTGCTGGATCGCGCCGGAGATGCCGGCCGCGACGTACAGCTTCGGCTGCACGATCTGGCCCGACGACCCCACCTGGTACTCGTGCGGCAGCCAGCCCGCGTCGACCACCGGGCGGGACGCGCCCATGGCGCCGCCCAGCACGTCGGCCAGGGGCTGGATCACCTCGGGGAACTTCTCCGGGTCGCCGACCCCGCGGCCGCCCGAGACGATCACCTCGGCCTTGCTCAGGTCGACGCCCTTCGCCTCGGCCTGCTTGATCTCGACGAACTTGGCCTTGAGGCTGCCCGCGTCGACCGCCACGTCGAGCTTCTCGACGCTGCCCGAGGTGCTGCCCTCGAAGGCGCCGGTGGCGCCGGGCTGCACGGTGGCGACGACCTTGTCGCCGCTGGTGGTGATCGAGGCGTCGAGCTTGCCGTTGAACACGCGGCGCACGAAGGAGGGGCTGCCTCCGTCGAGGCTCACCGAGATGGCGTCGCTCACGAACGCGGCGTCGAGGCCCGCCGCGATGCGGGGCGCGACGTCCCAGCCCGAGGGCGTGTTCGAGATGAGCACCAGGTCGGCGCCGCTGGCGTCGACCGCCGCGCGGATGGCGGCCGCGTGCGCCTCGACGCTGTAGTTGGCGAAGGTGTCGCCGTCGACGAGGTAGGTATCGCCGCCGCCCTTGCTGGCGAACTCCTCGGCCAGGCCCTGGGCGCCCGAGCCGATGACGAGGCTCTTGACGGTAGCGCCGAGCCCCTGGGCGATGTTCGCGAGCTCGTAGCTCGACTCGCGGATCGCGCCGTTCTGGATTTCCGTGACGAGAAGAATCGTGGACATGATGGCTCCGAGAACGCAGGCCTCGCCGCTTCGGGGGGAGAGGCCGGTGCGTGGTCGTTAGAGGAGACCGAGCTCCTTGATCTTGGTGACGAGCTTGGCGGCGATTTCGTCGCTCGAGCCCTCGACGAGCTCGGCGCTGTCGCCCTTCGGCGGCGGCGCGATCTTCGTGACGTTCACCTTCGCCGAGCCCGCGCCGACCTGTCCGCCGAGCCCGAGGTCGGCGGCCGTCTTCACGTCGAGCGGCTTCTTCTTCGCGGCCATGATGCCCTTGAGCGAGGCGTAGCGGACCTGGTTCAGGCCCGACTGCACCGCGATCAGGCAGGGCGCCTCGAGCGCGACCACTTCGCTGGCGCCGCCCTCGATCTCGCGATCGCAGGTGACCGTGCCGTTGCTGCGCTCGACCTTGATCGCCGCCGTGGTGTGCGGGATGCCGACCAGCTCGGCGAGCATCGGCGGGACCGCCGAGAAGTTCGCGTCGTCCGACATCAGGCCGGCGAAGATGAGATCCGGGTTCTCTTCCTTCGCGATCGCAGCCAGGATCTTCGCGACGCCGAGCGCGTCGCTGCCCTCGGCCTCGGGGTCGTTCACGTGGATGGCGCGGTCGGCGCCCATGCCGAGGGCAGTGCGCAGCGCCTGGGTCACGCGGTCCGGGCCGATGGACACCACGACCACCTCGGCCTCGCCGGCGTCCTTGATGCGGAGCGCCTCCTCGAGGGCATAGGTGTCGTAGGTGTTGATCTCGAACTTGATGTTGTCTTCCTGGATCCAAGTGCCGTCGCCATTGACGTCCAGCCGGGCGTCCTGATGGGGCACTTGCTTGAGGCAGACCAAGATCTTCATGGGGGGTGCCGAGCCTCCAAACTTGGAATGAGGAAAGCCCCCGGATGCGCTCCGAGGGCTGCGGAAAGCGGGCGGAGGCTAACTGACGCACCGAGTCATTTCAAGCGGCGGGTGGGGCGAAACCGGTACGGATCCGGAGGCTTACGGGCCTGCCTCGACGGGAGCGGGCCCCTAGGGGCTGCTGCCATCTGCTACAAACTCGTCTGTCGCGCCCTCCCCAGCGTGCGCCCTCGAGGAGAATGGATTCATGAAGCGAATCCGGTCCCTGATTCCCGTCCTGCTGCTCGCCCTGGCCCTGCCCGCCGTCGCCGAAGACACCCGGCCGCAGGAGATGCCCTACGCCGAGAAGGACAAGATCCCGGAGCTCTCGCCCGACTACCGCATGACCAGCCACAAGGTGGTGTTGATCACCGACCAGGCGCTGAATCCTCGGCTGGTGAAGCTCGACGAGGGGCAGCTGGTGGCGTGGATCAGCTACTCGGCGGCCGAGTCGGTGGTGGTCTTCGAGCGCGAGGTGGCGCGGGACATGATCTGCCACAGCCTCGTGAACTTCTCGCTCCAGGAGGACGAGCTGCGCTCGGCGCCGATCCGGGCCGGCGAGTTCGCCAGCTTCTGCCAGCTGAAGCCGGGTCGCTACCGCTACAAGATCGTGCGGCCGCACGCGATCGAGCGCGACGACGCACGGCGCCGCATCGAGGGCGAGATCATCGTCGGGGCGGCGAAGCCCGAGTAGCGCGGTCGGCGGGCGGGCGAGGCCGCCCGGGCTCTAGGGGCCGATGCCCATGTAGCCCAGGAACTGCTCCAGGCTCGAGACGCGCAGGAAGGGATTCGTCTGCTTCTGCGCGCCGAGGGTGTCGCTCGGCTCGGAGTAGATGTGCCCGGGGTAGACGACCGTCTCGTCGGGCAGCGCCTTGAGCGTCGTGTTGAGGCTCCGGTACATGTCCTCGGGGTTCGCGCCCGGCAGGTCGACCCGGCCGCAGGCGTTCAGGAAGAGCGTGTCGCCGGAGACCAGGCGCGGCGGGCCGGCGCCGTCCTCGACCAGGAAGCACTGGGAGCCGGGCGTGTGCCCCGGCGTGTGGATGAGCCGGATCTTCACCTGGCCCAGGCTGATCTCGTCGCTCGCGTCGTGGCGCACCAGGTCGGACTCGGAGGCGCCAGTGACCTGGATCGTGCCGTCGCCCTCGTGGCTGTTCACGTGAAGGGGGCAGGGGTTGCGCTCCAGCAGGCGCGGCACGCCCTCGATGTCCATGCCGAAGATGGAGCCGCCGACGTGATCCTGGTGGTAGTGGGTCACCAGGGCGCCCACGACCTTCATGCCGTCGGCCTCGGCGCGGTCGAGCAGCCCGTCGACGGCCCAGGCCGGATCGACCAGCAGGCACTCGCGGGTCGAGCGGCTGCCGACCAGGTAGGCCAGGTTCTGCATCTGGCCGACCTCGAGCTGGATGAAGTAGAGCTCGCGCTCTTCGCCCGCGTCGCTCACTCTCCCAGCACCTTGTCGATCCAGCGGTCCACGACGTTCAGCAGCTCGGCGTCGACCTCTTCCTGGCTGCGCGGCGACTTCTTCAGCACGCGGAAGTTCTGGTCGGCCTCCTCGACGGTGTGCAGGTGCGTCGGTGCGCCCACCCGCGAGAGGATGCGGCGCAGCGCGTCGACGTCGCAGTAGCGGTCGCGCGTGCCGGTCACGAAGAGCATCGGCGCCACCACGCGGTAGAGCTGGTCCGCCTCGGCCTCCTCGGTCTTCCCCGCGCCGTGGAGCGGGTAGCCGAGCAGCACCAGGCCGTCGGCGCGCAGGCGCGAGATCGAAAGGTCGGCGGCCACCTCGGCGCCCAGGCCGCGGCCGACGAGGAAGAGGTGCGCCGGCGCCGCCGTGGGATCGCGCGCGAGCATCCCGATGGCGGAGCGCAGCGTGCGCTTCAGCACCTGGGGATCGTCGGGCTTGCGCTTGCCGGCCTCGGCGAAGGGGAAGTTGAAGCGCAGGCAGAGGTAGCGCTGCTCGGTCAGCTCGCGGTGCAGAGCGGTCAGCGTCGGCTCATCGACGCCGCCGCCCGTACCGTGCACCATGACCACGCCCACACGGGCGCCGGTGGGCCACCAGCGAGGGATGCCCAGGACCGCGGAGACTTCCTCCAACCCGTGCACCGGCTCGGAGAGCGGTATTTTGATGTCTTCGTAACGGGCGGACGGTTCGACCACGGCTCCCTCTGGGGGACCCACTGTACCACAGCAGCGCCGGCACCCGAGCGGGCCGCGGTCGCAACTACCCTCCTAAATGGCTGGAAAAAATGGAAAAAGTTCTGATCACGGGAATCTCGGGGGGGCAGGGGCGGCTGGTCGCCAAGCGTCTACGGGACCGTTTCGAGGTCTGCGGCGTCGATGCGGAGCGCTGGCCGCGTGCCCCGCGGGACATCTCCGTCCACCGCGTCGACCTGCGCAAGAAGAAGTTCGAGGACGTGATCCGCACGGAGATGCCGTCGGCCATCGTCCATCTGGGCATGGTCCGGCACTTCCGCAGCGACGCGGGCACCCGCCACGACGTGAACGTGAGGGGAACGAAGCAGCTGCTCGACCACTGCGTGAACCACGGCGTGCAGCAGCTGGTGGTGGTGTCGAGCGGCTACGTCTACGGCGCCTTCCCCGAGAACCCCTACTTCATGGACGAGGACTCGCCGCTGTCGGCGAGCCGCTCCTACCCGGCGATCCGCGACCTGGTCGAGGTCGACACGCTCGCCAGCGCCTTCCTGTGGCGGTATCCGCACATCCGCACCACCGTGCTCCGCCCGGTGAACGTGCTCGGCCCGACGGTGCGCTCGATGATGGCGCAGTACCTGCGCCAGACGCGCGTGCCGATGGTGATGGGCTTCGACCCGATGGCGCAGTTCATCCACGAGGAGGACGTGAGCGAGGCGATCGCTCTCGCCCTGCAGCACGGGCTCCAGGGCGTGTTCAACGTGGTCGGCCCCGGCGAGGTGCCGCTGGGCACCGCCATCGACGAGAGCGGCGGGCAGGTGGTGTCCCTGCCCGAGTTCGTGATGCGGCCGCTCTTCAGCCGCCTCTTCGACCTCGGCGTGATCGGCTATCCGCCCGGCGCGATCGACTACCTGAAGTTCCCGATCACGCTGTCGGGGGAGCGCTTCGTCGAGGCGACCAACTTCCGGCCGCTCTTCTCCCTCGACGAGATCTTCCACAGCCTGCGCCGCTAGCCGGGCGGTGGACCGCCCGGCGGCGCGGTACGCTTGGCTCCACGCCCGTGACGCGAAGGAAGCACGCCGTGCCCGAAGAGGTCGTCACCATCGAGCTGAACCCGCGCGAGCAGCGGCTCTGGGAGCGGGTGCGCGAGTCCCTGGCGGGCGTTCCCGAGAACGGCGGCAGCGGGCTGCGCGACGTGCTGCTGCTGCTCCCCGACCTCTCCGTGCTGCTCGCGCGGCTGCTGCGCGACCGCCGGGTGCCGCTGCGCTCGAAGGTCGTGGCGCTGGCCGGCATCGGCTACGTGGTCTCGCCGCTCGACCTGCTCCCCGCGCTCTTCCTCGGCCCGGTCGGCTGGGTCGACGACCTGCTGGTGGTGAGCGCTGCGCTCTCGCGCATCCTGAACGACGTGCACCCGGACATCGTGCGCTCGCACTGGGCCGGGCACGGCGACGCCCTCGACGCGATCCAGCGCGTCTCGCAGTGGGCGGGCGGCGTCGTCGACGCCGGTGTGCGCCGCGCCGTGCGCGCGGTGCGTCCCTGAGCAGGCGCCGCCGCTAGAAGGAATCCTTCAGCGCGCGGACCTTGCCCAGCGCCTCGGCGCTCTCCGCGCGCAGGAAGGGATTCGTCTCGCGCTCCTCGCCGAGCGTCGAGGGGATCGTCATCTCGTCCGGCGTCGCGTCGTGCCAGTCCGCCGCGCGTCGGCTGCGGATCTCCTTCACGCGCGCGAGCTTGTTCGCGATGGCCGCGTTGTCCGGCTCGATGTGGGCGGCGAACACGAGGTTGCTCTCGGTGTACTCGTGCCCGCAGAAGACGCGGTAGTCGTCGGGCAGCGTGCCCAGCTTCTCGACCAGCGCGGTGTACATCATCTCCGGCGTGCCTTCGAAGAGGCGCCCGCAGCCCCCGGCGAAGAGCGTGTCGCCGCAGAAGATCGCCTTGGCGTCGTCGAAGACGTAGGCGATGTGGCCGGTGGTGTGCGCGGGGATGAAGAAGATGCGCGCCTCCTCGTTGCCGACGCGCACCGTGTCGCCCTCTTCGAGGCCGTTCGTCATGCCCGGCAGCCGGCCTTCGTCGGAGACGTGCCCGTAGACCGGTGCGCCGTAGCGCTCGGCCAGGGCCGGGTTCGCCATCGAGTGGTCCGGGTGGTGGTGGGTGGACAGGATCTTGGTGACCCGGGCACCCGTCTGCTCCACGCGCGCGATCACCGGGTCGGCCTCGGGCGCGTCGATCACCGCCGCCTCGTTCGTGGCGTCGCAGATGATCAGGTAGGTGTAGTTGTCACCGAAGGTGGGGATGCGTTCGATTCGTAGGCCCATGGCCGGGCAGGGTACCAGCCCGGCGCCCGAGGCTCACGGGCCGATGCGCACCCGGCGCAGGCGCAGCGCGTTGGTGATCACGCACACCGACGAGAGGCTCATCGCGAGCGCGGCGAACATGGGGCTCAGCACCAGACCGAAGGCGGGGTAGAGCGCGCCCGCCGCGAGCGGGACGCCCAGCGTGTTGTAGACGAAGGCGAAGAAGAGGTTCTGGCGCACGTTGCGCAGCGTGTGCCGGGAGAGGCCGTGCGCGCGCAGGATGCCGCGCAGGTCGCCGCCGATCAGGGTGACGCCGGCGGTCTCGATGGCGACGTCGGTGCCCGTGGCCATGGCCAGGCCGACGTCGGCGGTGGCCAGGGCCGGGGCGTCGTTCACGCCGTCGCCGGCCATCGCGACCCGGCAGCCCGAGGCCTGCAGTCGCTCCACCACGCCGGCCTTCGCCTCGGGCAGCGCCTCGGCGATCACCTCGTCGATCTCGAGCTCGCGGGCGACGTGCTGCGCCGTGGCGCGCGAGTCGCCGGTCAGCATCACCACGCGGACGCCGGCATCGCGCAAGCTGTCGATGGCGAAGGCGGCCTGCTCGCGAATCGGGTCGCGCACGCCGATCACGCCCGCCGCCGCGCCGTCGATGGCGACCAGCAGCGCGGTCTCGCCCCGCTCCCGCAGCGCACCGAGCCTCGCGTGCAGCGGCGCGGCGTCGATGCCGAGCCGGTCGAAGAGCGACTCGTTCCCGATGGCCACGGCGCGGCCGTCCACGCGTCCGGTGGCGCCGCGCCCCGTGTGGGCCTCGAAGTCGGTCGGCGCGGTCGGCGTGGCTCCCCGGGCCTCGGCATGGGCCAGCACGGCGGCGGCGAGCGGGTGCTCGCTGCCCCGCTCCACGGCGGCGGCCGCGGCGAGCAGCCCGGCCTCGTCGAAGGGGGCGAGGGGCTCGACGCTCGTGACCGCGGGGCGGCCCTCGGTCAGCGTGCCCGTCTTGTCGACCACCAGCACGTCGGTGCCGGCCAGCGTCTCGAGGGCCTCGGCGTCGCGGAAGAGCACGCCGAGCGTGGCGGCGCGCCCGGTGGCCACGGCGATCGACATGGGCGTGGCGAGGCCGAGGGCGCAGGGGCACGCCACGATCAGCACCGAGATGCAGGCGAGCAGCGCGTGCGCGAGCCGCGGCTCCGGTCCGAGGGCGCTCCAGGCGATGCCGGCGACCACGGCGACCCCCACCACCGCCGGCACGAAGACCGCGGCCACGCGGTCCGCCAGGCGCTGCACCGGTGCGCGGCTGCGCTGCGCGGAGGCGACCTGGCCGACGATGCGCGCCAGCAGGCTCTCGGCCGCGGGCGCGCTGGCGCGCACCACCAGCGTGCCGCGCTCGTTGCGCGTGCCGGCCGCGACGGCGTCGCCTTCCGTCTTGGCCACGGCGAGGGGCTCGCCGGTGAGCATCGATTCGTCGACGTGGCTGCGCCCCTCGATCACGACGCCGTCCACCGGCAGCGTGTCGCCGGGTCGCACGCGCACCCGGTCGCCCGGCAGGATCGCGCCGGCTTCGACGTCCTCTTCGCTCCCGTCGTCGGCGATGCGGCGCGCCGTGGGCGGTGCGAGCGAGAGCAGGCTGCGCAGCGCCTCGCCGGTGCGCCGCCGGGCGCGCAGCTCGAGGAGCTGCCCCGCCAGCACCAGCGTGACGATCACCGCGGCCGACTCGAAGTAGAACGGGGCGTGGCCGGCCCCGCGGTAGGCCTCCGGCAGCCAGCCGGGCGCGATCAACGCCGCCACGATCGCGCTCGGCACCGGCGCAGCCTACGGCGCGAGCGTGGCGGCGTTGATCGCGCCCGGCTGGCTGCCGGAGGCCTACCGCGGGGCCGGCCACGCCCCGCTCTACTTCGAGTCGGCCGCGGTGATCG
>JAAUYD010233594.1_pt1 | contig 10066 bp, 8 predicted proteins | sample 7278101 | NCBI WGS metagenome assembly JAAUYD01 (sample SAMN14350128, study PRJNA611818) | marine sediment metagenome | isolation source: surface marine sediment (0.6m) | place: French Polynesia: Moorea | collected 2018-08
CGGGTGATCCGGTTGAAAAATGTCGATTTACCCACATTGGGTCTGCCGACAATGGCAACGATGGGTTTCATGGTGGTGGTGATGTTATCCTCTCCGTCAGATCATCGACCGTTGGTACTCCTTCAACCAGGAACCTCGAACCTGGAACCTTGATGGTTCCGTAAAAAGTCCGATATCTGCGTTACGCGTCATCCCTCGTCATTGCGGAGTACCCGTAAGTACACCTCATTCCTCGGGATTTGCAAGCCTTGATCTCGGCGCTTTTTACGAAACCATCCGCTTTTCGACTTTTTACGGGTCCATCAACCCTGAACCCTGAACGCAGAACCCGAAACCACAAACCAGGAACGAAGAGCAATGAACCTAGACAACCATCCCTGCTTCAATCCCGGCGCCTGCAAATCCTTCGGACGGGTGCACCTGCCGGTGGCCCCGCGCTGCAATATCCAATGCAAATTCTGCAACCGCCAGTTCGACTGCGTCAACGAGACGCGTCCCGGCGTCACCAGTGCCGTGCTCTCACCGGGCCAGGCCATGGTTTACCTGGAAGAAGTGTTCGCACGCAAAGGCAACATCGCCGTGGTGGGCATCGCCGGTCCGGGGGACCCCTTCGCCAATCCCAAGGAGACCCTAGAGACCCTTTCCCGGGTGCGCGCCAGGTATCCCGAGGTCATGCTCTGCGTGGCCACCAACGGCCTGAACCTCTTGCCGCACATCGCTGAACTGGCGCGTCTGAAGGTCAGCCATGTCACGGTCACGGTCAATGCCGTGGACGCGGCCATCGGCGCCCGGATCTACTCCTGGATGCGGGTGGGCAAACGGGTGGTGCGGGCGGAAGCCGGGGCCGCTCTCCTGCTGCAACGACAATTGGAGGCAATCAAAGCACTCAAGGCGCATGGCATCATGGTCAAGGTCAACAGCATTATCCTGCCCGGCATCAATGAGGACCATATCGAGACCGTGGCCCGCTGTATGGCCGCCATGGACGTGGACCTGTTCAATGCCATGCCTTACTACCCCAACGCCGGCTCCGACTTCGAGCACCTGGCAGAGCCGGAAAAGGCTACCGTTGAAACCATCCGTCGGCAGGCTTCCGCGCATGTCAAGCAGATGCGCCACTGCACCCGCTGCCGGGCCGATGCCGTGGGCCTTCTGGATGAACCAGCCGATGCCGAGATGATGAACACCCTCAATGCCTGCCAGCGGCTGGACGTGAGTCAGCCCCGGGCAGGCAGGGTATCCCCTCGGCCGTGCGTGGCCGTGGCCAGCATGGAAGGCGTTCTGGTGAACCAGCACCTGGGCGAAGCCCGGCAGCTGCTGGTGTACGGCGAGAAGGAGGGACGGATCCAACTGCTGGAAGCCCGGACCACGCCGCCCAGCGGCGGCGGCATGCGGCGTTGGCAGTCTCTGGCCGACAGCCTGTCCGACTGCAGCACCCTACTGGTCAGCGGGATCGGGACCAATCCACAGAAGGTGCTGTCAGCGGCCGGCATCGAGGTGCTGGAGATCGAAGGCCTGATCGACGAGGCTGTGCGGGCCGTGTTTGCCGGCGAGCCCCTTAACCATATGGTGAAGCGATCGTTGACGAAGTGTGGGGAGGCGTGTGCAGGCAGTGGCATGGGCTGCAGTTGACCGAGATGCCGGTCTGTAGCGAGCATCTTGCGGCTCCAGGCGGCGTTCTCGCCCATCCGCGATCCTCGACGTAGCGCTGCTACGCCTGCGGTCGCGAATGTTCTGCGGCCTTGCCTGAATCCGCAAGCTACCCACCACAGACCGCCAATAAAACCATGAGTAAAACTGGCAGAATAAAACTGAATGGAGGAGAGCAATGGAAAAACCGGAACATCACATCTTTGTTTGTGCCAGCTTTCGTGCCGACGGCCATACTAAGGGGGTTTGCCATAAGAAGAACTCGGTGGCCCTGTTGCCGTATATCGAGAACGAAATCCTTGATCGCGGTCTGGATGCCCAGATCACCAGCACTGGCTGCATGAAAGCCTGCGACCACGGGCCGGTGATGGTCATCCAGCCCAAAGGGGTATGGTACGGCAAGGTGGAGAGCGAAGATACCGTCGACGAGATTCTGGATGCCCTGGAAGACGGTGAGACCGTCGACAACCTGTTGATCGCCTGACAGCAGCTGCAGTTATGGCCGCGTCTTCAAGGAGAACTTCGATCATGCAGATTCAATCCATCAGCGGCTGGAACGATCACGTCCAGTCCGGCTGCCAATACATCCAGGCCGCCAGGCGGGGTGTGGGCCGGCCGGAGGTGTTCAACAACGAGCTGATTTTCCAGCTGGCCGCCATGGGCATCGAGAAGATCGTTGCCGGCCTGTGTCAGTATCACCGCCAGATGCCCTGCGATCATACCCTCTCCGGCCTGGTGGCCGAGTTGGCCGGTGTGTGTCCCATTGATGCGGAGCTGGTCAAACGAATCAACCATATCGAGCTCAGGGATGACATGTGCACCCTGGCCCCCGAGCGGCGCACCCCGCCCAGCGATGTGGACGTTCAAGAGGTGCTGGCCGCCGGCCAGGCGGTCGTCCGTTTTGCCCGCCGGGCACTGCCGACCGACAACCCACAATCGACGGCTGCCTGATGCGGCCGGCCACAGAAAGTAATCTTGCGATGCGGATGCCCGTGCAGATCATCGATACCACCCTGCGCGACGGCGAACAGGCGCCTGGCGTGGCCTTCAGCACCCGTGAGAAGCTGGCCCTCGTCCGCCTGTTGGACCGCGCCGGTGTGAACGAAATGGAGGTGGGCATCCCGGCCATGGGGGCGGATGCCCGCCGTGACATTCGCCAAATGGTGGCCCTGGCGCCCGCATGCCGGCTCACCAGCTGGTGCCGGGCCTTGGAAGCCGATATCGATCTGGCGGCCACCTGTGGCACTGCCGGTGTGCACATCAGCTTCCCGGTCTCCCCCATCCTCATGCGGGCCATGAACAAATCGCCGGATTGGGCGCTGGCGCAGCTGCATGCCCTGGTGCCGTTGGCCCGGGAGCGATTCCGGATGGTCTCCGTGGGCGCCCAGGATGCCTTCCGGGCGCAGCCGGATTATTTGGATGCCTTCGTGCGATCGGCGACCGCCTGCGGTGCCCATCGATTGCGCATCGCCGATACGGTGGGCCTGGCCAGACCTTCGCAGGTCACCCGGATGGTTCGGCATCTGCTGCCACTGGCCAAAGCGGCCGGGATCGAATTTCATGCCCATAACGATTTGGGCATGGCCACGGCCAATGCCATCGCCGCTGTGGAAGCCGGCGTGTCGGCCGTCAGCGTCACGGTCAACGGGGTCGGCGAGCGGGCCGGCAATGCCCCCCTGGAGCAGGTGGTCATGGCCGCAGATACCCTCGCCCATCATCGCTGCACCATCGATGCGCGCAAGTTGATGCCCATCTGCCGGCTGGTGGCGCGCTTCACAGGGCGCCCTATTGCGGTCGATCGCCCCATCACCGGAGAGGCCGCGTTCAGCCACGAGTCGGGGATTCACTGCGCCGCCGTGCTCAAAGACCCGTACACCTATCAGCCCTTCGACCCGCAGGTTCTGGGGCGCAGGGGGGCGCGCATGCTGGTGGGCCGGCACAGCGGATCGCATGTGATCCGGCACGTGATGAAAAACGCCGGGGTGGTCCTTGACCAGGAGAAGACCGATCGGCTGCTGGCCATGGTCCGAACCGAATCTTTGAGAAAAAAGGCCGCCTTGTCGCCGGCTGAATTGACCCGGCTCTATCAGCAGCGCCTGGCCTGACGTCCTGCCGCAGCGGGTGCGTCTTCTCCCCCGTTTGAAAAGCCCTTGAAAACCCGATTCCGATTCGATAGATTGGCCTACCGTGCTGGATCTGCCATGTCCATCCGGTAGCCTGCGCCCACCGATTCCATTCCCACCGCTACTCGGATGCATGCCAACCTTAAAGGACACTCCGATGCAAAAAGGGGTCGTGTATAAAACCGTTCGCGTGGCCGTGGTCCTGTTGATCTCCATGGCGATTGCCATAGCGCTGGTGCGACTGCGGCCCCGGGCCGAAAAGCAGGTGCGCACCCAGCAGGGGCGCCTGGTGGAGGTCATGCGCACCCGGTCGCAGACGCTCCCCATGATTGTCGAAACTTACGGCACCGTTGCCGCCCGGGAGTCCCTGAAGCTGGTCACCGAAGTGCGCGGCCGGGTGGTGGCGTTGAACCCGGCTTTCATCGAAGGCGGTTTCGTCGAATCCGGGGAGGTGTTGGTGACCATCGATCCGCGGGACTACGAACTGGCCGTGCGCCGGGCCCAGGTCGGCATCCGTCAGGCCCAGGCCGAACTGGACCGCCTGGCGCAGGACGTGCGCAACCTCAATGCCAGCTTGAAACTGGCCCGATCGGATGTGGCCTTGGCCCTGGCGGAGGTCGAGCGCTACAAGAAGCTGACCGGCATGGACGTGACCCCCCAAAGCGCCCTGGACAAAGCCGACCGCCAATATCTCACCAGCCGGGAACGGGTGCAGCGTCTGGAGAACCAGCTGGCACTGACCGGCCCCAACCGCACCCGGCTGCAGAGCCAACTGGAGATGGCCAGGGTCTCTGAAGAACAGGCCCGCCTGGATCTGGAGCGCTGTCGGATCCAGGCCCCCTTCGATGCCTGGGTCTCCGACAAGCAGGTGGAGACCGGCCAGCACCTGATTGTCGGGCAAGCGATGGGCAGCATCTACCGGGCCGGTGCTTTCGATATCGAGGTGAAGGTCCCGCTGGCGGACCTGACCTGGTTTCCCAACGGCGGTATCGCAAAAGCACAGCCGCCAGTAGCGGTGCACTTTACCGAAACGACGCGGCCCCGGCGCTGGTCAGGTCGCCTGGCGCGTGTCAAAGCGACCCTGGACGCCACTACCCGCACCCTGCCGGTGGTGATCGAGGTCGACGAACCGGTGGACCGCGAGGCGGCCGGCCGCTTTGCCGAGCGGTTGAAACCGGGCATGTTCGTCACGGTGAGCATCGAGGGCCGCCGGGTGCCCGATGTCCACCGGCTGCCGCGGCATCTGCTGCATGACGGCGATACGGTCTTTCTGGCCGACGGCGATCAGCTCACCATCCAGCCGGTAACGGTCCTGCGCCGCTTCAAAACCGCGGTGGTGATCAGCGACGGCCTCGCCGACGGCGATCTGGTGGTGACCACGCCGTTGTCGGGGGCGGTGGAGGGGATGAGAATTAGACTGAGGTCGGAGGACGGAGGTCTGAAGTCGGAGGTCAGAGGACGGAGGTCTGAGGACGGATATCGGAGGACAGAGGACAGAGGTCGGAGGACAGAAGACTGAGGTCAGAGGTCAGATGTCAGAGGACTGAGGTCGAGAGATCATCGAATGCCCATTAAGACTATCCAAGATTTGGAAGTATACCGGTTGGCTTATTCACTGGCCATGCAGGTATTTAAAGCCTCAATGGATTTTCCTAAGACGGAGACCTACTCGCTGACCGATCAGATCCGGCGATCCTCTCGATCAGTAGCCATCAATATACGTGAAGGCTATGCCAAACGCTATTATGAAAACGTGTTTATCCGTCACCTCAATGATGCCTTCGGCTCATCCGAGGAGACCCGCGGGTGGTTGTCGTTCGCACATGATTGCGGGTACCTGACCCAGGACGTATGTGAGCGTTTGGACGGACAGTACGATCGTGTCAACGCAATGCTGTACCAACTGATGAAGAACTGGAAGCATACACCAAACCAATGACAGGGCGCGGTGTGGAGACAGTGCCGGCGGTTCCTTAAATCTGGCAACCGACTTCAGTTTTCCGGCATCTGACCTCCGACCTCCGTCTTCGGACATCTGATCAATTGAAATCCTTCGCCAAATGGTCCGTCAACAACCGCGTCGCGGTGAACCTGATCATGATATTCATTGTCGTGGCCGGGCTGTGGACCGTGATGAACATGCGCCGGGAGATGTTTCCCCAGTTCGCCCTGGACATGATCAACGTCTCCGTGCCTTACCCGGGGGCCAGTCCGGCCGAGGTGGAGGAGGGGATCTGCATCAAGATCGAGGAGCGGATCAAGGGCATCGAAAACATCACCCGCACCCGCTCCTCATCCCGTGAGGGCTTGGGATCGGTGACGGTCGAACTGGGCAAGAACGCCGACGTCCAGAAGATCATGGACGAGATCAAGAATGAAGTGGATCTCATCGACACCTTCCCCGAGGAGGCCGAGGACCCGGTCATCACCGAGATCATCAACCGCAACCCGGCCATCACCGTGGCGGTGTACGGCGATGTGCCCGAGAAATTGCTGCGCCAGACGGCCGACCGCATCCGCGACGACCTGGTGGACACCGGCCCCATCTCCCTGGCCCGCCTGGTGGGGGTGCGGGAGTACGAGATCGCTGTGGAGGTCTCCGAAGAGAATCTGCGGCGCTACGGGCTGAGCTTCGACCAGGTGGTGCAGGCGCTCAGAACCGGCAGCCTGGACCTGCCCGGCGGCACCATAAAGACCGCGCACGGCGAAATCATCGTCCGCGCCAAGGGCCAGATGTACACCGGCAGCGAGTTCGAGCAACTGCCGCTGATCACCGATGCCGCCGGCACGGTGGTGCGGCTGGGGCAGGTGGCCACGGTGGTCGACGGGTTCGAGGATACGGACATCATCGCCCGCTTCAACGGACAGCCGGCGGCCCTGGTCCAGGTCAACCGCACCACCCAGGAGGACGTGATCGCCATCTCGGACACGGTGCGCCGCTATGTGGCCGAGCAGCAGGCGCGCATGCCCGCCGGCGTCCGGCTGGCCACCTGGTTCGATCTCTCCACCATGGTGCGGGACCGTATCGACCTGCTGCTGCGCAACGGCCTCCAGGGCATCGTTCTGGTCTTCTTCGTTCTGGCCCTGTTTCTGAACCTGCGCCTGGCCTTCTGGGTTTCCGTGGGCATCCCCATCTCCTTCATGGGGGCCTTCATGGTCCTGGACTACACCGGCGAAACCATCAACATGATCTCGCTGTTTGCCTTCATCATGACCCTGGGCATCCTGGTGGACGACGCCATCATCGTGGGTGAGAACATCTTCACCCATTACGGCCGCGGCAAATCGCCCGACCAGGCGGTGGTGGACGGCATCGGCGAGGTGGGCGGACCGGTGGTCATGGCCGTAACGACCACGGTGGTGGCATTTCTACCCCTGATGTTCATCGCCGGCATCATGGGCAAGTTTATCGGGGTCATGCCCCGGGCGGTGATCGCCATCCTGGTCGTTTCCCTGGGCGAGGCCCTGATCATCCTGCCGGCCCACCTGAAGGGCGCCCTGCTCAGGAGCCGGCGGACCGGCGAGAAGATCGGCCGGCAGCTGCATGCGAAACTGCGGGCGCGCATCGAGTCGGGCCTGCAGGCCGTCATCGACCGCATCTACACGCCGACCCTGCGCTACGTGGTGGCCAACCGGTACTTCACTTTCTCCATCGGCCTGGGGATACTGATCATCTGCCTGGGCATCCTGCGTGGCGGCTACGTGCCCTTTATTTTCATGCCCAAGGGTGACAGCGACTGGGTGATCGCCGAGGTCAACTATCCCTTGGGCACCCCGGTGGAGACCACGGCGCAAACCATCGCTTTTTTGGAGCGACAGGCCGTGGAACTCAACCAGGCCTTTGCCGATCAGCTGGACGCTGGCCGCAGCCTGATCACCAACACCTACTCGCTGACCGGGTTCATTCCCCGGCGCGACTGGAAGCCCGCCCAGATCGGCGGGCACTGCGGCGAGGTCTGGATCGAGATGATCTCGTCCGCTGAGCGGCCCCGGCTGTCGGTCAACCAGGTGATCAACCGCTGGCGCAGCCTGGCCGGCGAGATTCCCGGGCTGGACCGGCTCTCCTTTTTCACCATCGAGGGTGGGCCGGCGGGCAGTCCCATCGAGATCCAGCTCATTGGCGATGACTTCCGGCAGCTGGAGCACGCTGCGTCGGAACTCAAGCAGGAGCTGGCCAGCTATCCGGGCACCTACGATATCGGTGATGACTTCAAGCCGGGCAAGCCGGAGCGCCGCTTCCGGATCAAGGACGGTGCCCAGAGCATCGGCGTGACCATGAGCGACATCGCCCGGCAGCTGCGCCAGGGATTTTACGGAGAAGAGGCCCTGCGCATCCAGCGCGGCAAGGATGACGTCAAGGTGCAGGTGCGCTACACCGAATCGGACCGCCGCTCCCTGTACGCCATTGAGCAGGCCCGGGTGCGCACCGCCGACGGGCGCCAGATCCCCTTGAGCGAGGTGGCCGAGATGGACAGTTCGCGGGCCTATTCGCTGATTCGACGCGTGGACCGCAAACGGGTGATCACGGTGAGCAGCGATATCGATGAGGATGTCGGCAACGCCAGCCAGATCGTGGGCGACCTGCGGGCCGATTTCCTGCCCAGGCTGATGCGGCGCTATCCGGGGTTGCGCTACGACCTGGAGGGGCAGGAGAAGCGCACCCGGGAATCCCTGGAAAGCCTGAAGAAAGGCTTTACCCTTGCCCTGATGGGCATTTTTCTCTTGCTGGCCACCCAGTTCCGCTCCTATGTCCAGCCGGTGATCATCATGATGGCCATCCCTTTCGGGCTCATCGGCGCCATCGGCGGCCATCTGGTCATGGGCCTGGCGTTCACCATCATCAGCATCTTCGGCATCGTGGCCCTGTCCGGCATCGTGGTCAACGACTCGCTGATCCTGATCAACTTCATCAACCGCTCCCACCGTGGCGGAACGGCGGTGACCGAGGCGGTGGTGAAATCGGGGCGCTCGCGCTTCCGGCCGGTGCTGCTCACTTCGATCACCACCATTGCCGGCCTGTTCCCGCTGCTCCTGGAACGCAGCTTCCAGGCGCAGTTCCTGGTTCCCATGGCAGTCAGCATCAGCTTCGGCCTGCTGGCGGCCACCCTGCTGACCCTGCTCTACGTGCCGGCCCTGTATTTGATCGTTGACGATATCGTCCGGTCGGTCAAACGGCGGCTGGGCATCCGGTCGGACAGCGATCCGGCGGCCAAGGCGCCTGAATCTTCGTGAACCGGTCAACCAAGAGCCGGCTGACCGTTCGGCAACTAGACTGGTTTCCAGGCCAGACGCTTTACGACAAGATCGGCCGGGCCGTGTGCCGGGCGGGCACGCTTCCCGGCAAGGAGTTTTTCGAGGCCTGGGAGGTGGCCCGTCGCGTGAGGCGGCGGTTTCGCGGTGGCCGGGTGGTGGACCTGGCCTGCGGCCACGGTCTGCTGGCCCATATCCTGGTCCTGCTTGACGACAGCTCACCCCATGCCCTGGCCGTGGACCGACAACTGCCTGCCAATGCCCACCGGCTGTCCGACGAATTGATCCGCTCCTGGCCGCGCCTCCAGGAACGGGTATGCTTTCAGACAACCGACATTCAATCGGTAAAGATCGCCGCCTCGGACCTGGTGGTGTCCGTCCATGCCTGTGGAACGCTGACCGATACGGTCCTGGATGTGGCTGCTGCTGCCAGGGCGCGGGTGGCCGTACTGCCCTGTTGTCACGATCTGGAGCGCTGTGACAGCGGTGGATTAGAGGGGTGGCTGGACGGACCCCTGGCCGTGGATGCCACCCGGGCGGCGCAGTTGCGTGAACGCGGGTATCGGGTCTTCACCGGAACCATCCCGGAGGATATTACGCCCAAAAACCGGTTGTTGATGGGGGATCCGGAAAACGGATAGACGCTGCCCTGGCACCCTGCAACCAGTGTACTAGCCGCGGCGTAACCTAACCAATAAGACTTGATATTCTTTTATTCTTTGGGGAAATCGTGTTGGGTAAGCTTTGGGTGAGAAATGAGTATATCCTAAAAACAAAAAGTGGAAAATTTAGGCGCTAATTTCCACTTTTGAATATAATACGTTAATATGTGGAATATTTTCCATTCTGTAAGCGTGATACGCGGAATATTTTCCATATAATGCCACTGATAGGTTTTTGCCTGGAATAACTATTCACTTTAAATAGGAAAAAAAATGAGATCAATGGTTATTGGAGAAGTTATCGTTTTGATGTTATCGTTTCATGTTTATGCTGCAAGCTATCATCAGGTAGATGATGGATTTGTTAAACAGGCAGAAACG
>JAAUYD010023712.1_pt1 | contig 10065 bp, 7 predicted proteins | sample 7278101 | NCBI WGS metagenome assembly JAAUYD01 (sample SAMN14350128, study PRJNA611818) | marine sediment metagenome | isolation source: surface marine sediment (0.6m) | place: French Polynesia: Moorea | collected 2018-08
ATCTAGGCGTATTTATTGCTTTTAGGTTACCGATCTAAGCACTAAATCTAGTTGAGTATAGACTCAGTGCAAGAATCAAAGTATTGAGATAGCTCTAAAGGCATACCTGTTCTTGTATCGGACAGCTTGCTCTTTGATGCTTTAATCAGAATGGTAATAGCTTTGGTTTGACTGTGTTGTTCTTGCATTTGCTCAATAGAACAACTGCAGATTAAGTTAGCTTTCTCCGAGGCTATTCCATTTTTCTTGAGCCTCTTAGAGCAACCTTTATTATAAGTACCTACGAATTGAGAACTATAATCGTTATTCTTTTTAGTTCTTTTAGCTGGAGTTGATATTTGAGCTGCAACTGTAGCTTTTGCTTGGTGAGAGTTAGTAAAGCTGTCTATGTTGTTAGCTAGTTTAATTGAATTTTTGTCCCCTGTTGGCAACAAAGTTAATCCAATCAGCCCAGCAGTAGCGAGCATACTCGCGAAGATGTTGAGTTTAAGGCTCATAGTATCCTCTTTGTGAGTTAAATTTGGCGAACAGCTTATAAGTTACTACTAAGAGGAGACTTATACATCTTTGATATTTAATTAAATATGAGAATAAAATGGGTTAATCGCAGAATTACTCGCTTTTCCTCAGAAAATCTTATCCTTAGACCTGTTTAACTCTAACTCAATATTAAGTATTAACTATTTGGAGCTTTTTCTAAAATTGTATCGAGATTGACGCATAAATTAATCGATCGCAATTTTTAACTCAAAAGCCCTACAAGTATGATTTTTTCACTAACTAGGAGTGATTTTGTTGATTAGAGATGGCCTTAATATCTGGAGATTTATAAAGTTTTACAGCGAGTTGGTTAAATTATTAAAGATATATAAAATTTTATTATTTTGTATTCGCCAAGTTATTTATACTTATAAAGTGACCGTAAAATTAAATACTAAACCTACAGAATAGTCAGCAGAAAATAGTCAGGTAGGTAGAAGTGCTTGTTGGATTTCCATAGTGAAATAAGTTTTTTCTCTGGTTTTAAGCTTAAAACATAAAACCATCGATCGAGATTCTGCTGTGATCCAAAATAAATTGGCACAAACGCAGAGAGCCCATAATTTCAAGAGCAATACTTGCCTAACACTGAGATACCGTCAGCACCCCGCACTAAAGTGACGGGGCTTCATGCCTCAAAACTTTAATTAGCTGACCAGCTTAAGTCTTAACTGACTACGTTATTTAAGTGAATTATAGTGTCGATTTTAAAGTGAACAGGGAATAGGGAACTGCCTTGGTGACGATCGCATTATTTTTCTGTATTTCCTCTTTGAGGGTATTGAGTTAGACAAGTCTCATCTTCAAATACTGAAGTAGTATTTACAATGGGATAGGGGCTGATGCTTTTGATGCCGATCGATGGCATGTCGATCGCCTATGGTAAAGCCTTTCATTCCGTGTTCTATTTGGGATTTCCGCTATTTTTCGATCTCTAAAAAAATGCTGATTGGTACAACTCTGCTAAGACGGTATAAAATTTGTGATGAATTGGGTGAGGGGGGGTTTGGAAAAACTTATTTAGCTAATGACTTAGCCTTGCCAGGAAATCCCTACTGCGTAGTCAAACATCTATCACCCAAAGTTCCTAATCCCAAGGTTTTTCCCATTGCTAAAAGATTATTTGATGAGGAAGCAGAGATTCTTGCCATTCTCGGTCAACACGAGCGAATTCCCACTTTATACGCTCACTTCAGTGAAAACAATCAATTCTATTTGGTACAAGAATTTATCGAGGGCCATGACTTATGTGAAGAAATTAAACCAGGCAGTCAGTTGAGAGAAGAGGAAGTTATTGATATCTTGCAACAAATTCTAGAAGTTTTGGCATTTGTTCATCAAAATAGCGTGATCCATCGAGATATCAAACCATCTAACATAATGCGACGGAAACAAGATGGGAAATTAGTGTTGATTGACTTTGGCGCAGTTAAACGCCCTAGCATTTTAAGTATGGATTCTACAGGACAAACAACTTTTACTATTGCTATTGGTTCTCCAGGCTATATGGCTTGCGAACATTCCCAAGGGAAACCTAAGCTAGCTAGCGATATTTATGCAGTAGGCATAATGGTTATTCAGGCTCTCACCGGACTCAGACCAGAACAATTACCAGAAGACGAAAATACTGGCGAAATTATTTGGCGCGATTTTGCTTCAGTAAGCGACAAACTAGGTGACTTTATCGATAAAATGGTGCGCTATCATTTCAAGCAGCGCTACCAAGATGCTTCAGAAGCATTGCAAGAGCTTAATACTACTTTTAATTTATCAGAGACTACTTCTAATCCAGTTGTTATTATCAATACCTCTTCCTCTTCAGCTAACCAAACCTCAACTCCTTCTAGTCCAAAAAATATAGAGCAAAAAACAACTGTTGTAAGTCGCTCCAAAATTTCAAAATCTGTTAAATTAACCTTGGCTGTAGGTACAGGTCTTTTGGGATGTGCAATAATATCATTTGCTCTAATGTGGCGGACAGTAAATCCTTCTTTTTCTGCTAATCTAGATTTCTCTAAATTAGAACAAAAACTAAAAGGAAAAAAATGGCAAGAAGCAGATAAAGAAACCGATCGAATAATGCTAAAAATGGCAGGAGGAAAACCTTTTTTAGATAAAGAATCGATCGAGCAATTAGATTGTACCGTTTTGCAAAAAATAGATGCTCTTTGGTTAGAAAACTCTAACGGACGTTTCGGATTTAGCGTACAAAAAGAAATTTACGAAGAAACAGGGAATATCATAGGTACTTATTCCCAAGTCAACTACTTTGAGTTTGCCAATCTTGTTAAGTGGAGAGCATTTGGAGGATGGAAAAGTTATTCTCAACTCACTTGGAAAGAGAAAGCTCCTGCCGGACATTTACCAACACCAGGGACGAGAGCAAACAACAAGGAAGCATTGCGTTTTGGTGAAGGATGGATGGTGCTAGATCGAGTAGCTGATTGCGGACTTTAGTCGCCTTGGCAACAGAAACTCGATTAGGAATTTAAGCCTCATAAGTATATATGAACTTAAAATTCTTCAGAATCAGTAAGTTTATATAATTATGTGGGGCAAAATAAAAAGCAAAAAGTATAATTAACTAGCTTTTCAAGATATTTCTAAAAGGTTAATTAAGTTATAATTCAACTAATATAAATTTTTTTTATAACTTTAAAAAGATTGGAACATTGGGAGTAATGCAAGTGAAATTTAAATTTATCCCCGTCATATTAGCAACATTAAGTACTTTTACACTCTCCACTAGGGTGGGATTGAGTCAGCCTGGCTACCGCAATAGAGTTAGTTTTTATTGCCAGACTATCCAAAACGCACCTACTACAGTAGCACAAGTCCCTCGGCGATACGATGCTGTTCGTATTATTAGATGGAAGTATATGGAAGGAAAAATCAATCAACAGCGTTGTGAAGAAGTCTCTGATAAGTTTCAAGAATTTTACGATCGAGGAAAATTAAACTATGTAACTCACGGACAAGTTAACGGTTATTCTGTAATTTGTGCTGTAGCTAATATGGGAGAGCAGTGTAATGGCTCCAATCAATTGTTCACCCTCATCAATAATAACAACCCAGATTTAGTATTGCGAAAACTTATGGGAATGTTAGAAGGTAATGTGGGGACTTTTATTATAGAGGAGAATGGAGGAGAAGAACAAGTTTATATTTCAATGGATAAAATATTGAACGATAAATTAATGCGAGATACCAACGAAAACTAAATATCCTATCTCAAGATCGATAGTTTTAAGCAACCATGTTAGAGCCAAAGATGGGAAACTGTTCTCGATCGATATAACAGAGAACAAGTTTACATCTCTCTGACTTAATTGAATTTTAGATTTTTTTTGTAACCCATAGAGAAAAGCAAATTTATTTTGATTTAGGTAATAAAAAATAAAAATCTACAGTAAAAAACAAACATGATCCGCTACATTTCTATAATTTTGTCTATATTAATTTTGCCAATTTTATCAATAACTATTAGGATTTTTGTTATTCAGCCTAAAAATGAGACACACGCGCAACTATCTCAGTTTCTTTCTGAAGAAGAACTAAAAAAAATAACCAGTTCAATTTGCGTCCAGATTTTTTATAAAGCTCGAGAAATAGGTTCTGGGACGCTAATTGGTAAGAAAGGAGGAAATTATTTAGTTTTAACCAACGCTCATGTAGTTAGAGGAGTTGACTCGATCTCCATTAAAACACCTGACGGAAAAAACCATGCAGCAGAAGTATTAAAAAAACCTCGCTTTGACCAGAGAGATATTGCTTTATTGCGGTTTAACAGCGATAATAGCTATCAAATAGCTAGCCTGGAGGAAACAATCTCTATTCGCGAAGGATATGAAGTCTTAGCAGCAGGTTTTACTCCAGAGAAAGGTTTAATCTTATCAACAGGAAAAATATCTCTTATTCCCGATAAAATCTTAAAAGAAGGTTATCAAATCGGTTATACCAGCGAGGTAGAACAGGGCATGAGTGGAGGGCCAATTCTTAACGCAGCTTCGGGGAAATTAATCGGTATTAATGGTAAGAGCGCTTTTCCTATTACAGATAATGGCTATGTATATGAAGATGGTTCAACTCCTTCTGCTGACCTAATAGAGAAGATGAGAGCCTCTAGTTGGGGAATTCCCGTTCAAAACTTCATCGACGTAATGGCGCAGGAGAATTGGGAAACAAGCGATAAGATGAACTTAGCAAAAGCTTTGCACTTTAAGGAGGAGTAAGTTCGCTCAACTCCTGTAAATCTGCCAGGGTTTGTTCTGCTGCTTCACTATCGACTACACTGAGAGCAAACCCGACGTGAACGATAACGTAGTCCCCTACCCGCGCTTCGGGAACGTAAGCAAGACTTACTTCTTTGACAATACCGCCAAAGCTTACTTTCCCCTTTTTGCTTAAAGGTTCCTCACCGCTAATATCTACTATTTTTCCTGGAACTGCCAGACACATAGTTTTTGCTAATATTTAACTCAGTTTAATTTTAGACTTTTTCCAACATAGCTAATCTAGATATTTTATTAAAAAAGAATAATAAATTGGCGTAAAAAATAGTTTTATATTAGATAATAAAAGTAGGGAATTAGGATAATTTACTGAGAAAAAACAAAAATTTTTTCGGGTTTACGGCAGAGAAAATCGAACAAAATTATATTAATATAGCCGAGAAAATTGGGATTTGGTTCGCATAACAAAAAAGCTAATTTTTTCTTTAAAAAAAATAGCTTTCTTGGCGAGAGCGAATAATTGAAGCAACACTAACAATCCCTAGAAATTACTACAGTAAGGATTAAGGGAAATTATGAATAATAAATCCTATGCAACTATAGATGGTAACGAAGCAGTTGCCCGCGTTGCCTACCGTCTCAATGAAGTAATAGCCATCTATCCCATCACCCCCGCTTCGCCAATGGGTGAATGGGCAGATAACTGGTCGTCTCGCGAACAACTCAATCTTTGGGGTACAACTCCACAAGTGGTAGAAATGCAGAGTGAAGGGGGTGCAGCTGGCGCAGTACACGGATCCCTGCAAGCAGGGGCCCTAACTACCACCTTTACGGCATCTCAGGGATTATTGTTAATGATCCCTAACTTGTACAAAATTGCTGGGGAATTGACCCCGATCGTATTACACGTAGCAGCAAGATCCCTCGCAGCCCAAGCACTGTCTATATTTGGCGACCACAGCGATGTAATGGCAGCCAGAAGTACGGGATGGGCAATGTTGTGTTCCGCTTCAGTACAAGAAGCCCAAGACATGGCAGCGATCGCCCAAGCCGCTACCTTAGAAACCAGAATACCCTACCTGCACTTTTTCGACGGTTTTCGTACCTCCCACGAAATTCAAAAAATAGAACTGTTGAGCGACGAAGACTTGCGATCGCTTATTGACGACGACCTTATTGCTGATTTCCGCAGCAGGGCATTAACCCCCGATCGTCCCGTCATTAGAGGTACGGCTCAAAATCCCGACGTCTACTTCCAAGCTAGAGAAACAGTCAACTCCTACTATCTCTCTTGTCCCGAAATTACTCAAAAAGCGATGGATCGCTTTGCTTCAGTTACAGGTCGTCAATACCATCTCTACGAATATTACGGCGATCCCGAAGCAGAAAGAGTAATAGTTATTATGGGATCCGGTTGCGAAGCAGCAGTTGAAACCGCAAACTATCTCAACGCCAGCGGGGAAAAAGTAGGCTTAGTTAAAGTAAGACTGTATCGTCCCTTCGATAGCAAGAGCTTTGTTGCCGCACTGCCAAAAACTACCAAAAGTATAGCAGTCCTCGATCGCACCAAAGAACCAGGTTCGATCGGCGAACCCTTATATTTAGATGTAGTCACGGCTGTTTGCGAAGAATGGGGACAAACCCCAAGTCCCAAAATAGTAGGGGGTCGTTACGGTTTGTCTTCCAAAGAATTCACCCCAGCAATGATAAAGGGGATCTACGACAATCTTGCCGCAGCCGAACCGAAAAATCACTTTACCATCGGCATCAACGACGACTTAACCCATACTAGCCTGACATACGACCCAGAATTTTCTACCGAACCAGATGAGGTAGTCAGGGCTATTTTCTACGGTTTGGGTTCTGACGGTACAGTAGGAGCAAATAAGAACTCCATTAAGATTATTGGAGAAGAAACTGACAACTACGCTCAAGGTTATTTCGTCTATGACTCGAAAAAATCTGGTTCGGTCACTGTTTCTCACCTGCGTTTTGGCGAACAACCCATTCACTCTACTTACTTAGTCAGTAAAGCCAACTTTATTGGCTGCCACCAGTGGGAGTTTCAAGAAAAATTTGACCTACTAGATCCCAGTGTAGAGGGAGCTACTTTCTTACTCAATAGCCCCTACGATGCCTTAGAAGTTTGGCAACACCTACCCCGTCCCATACAAGAACAAATAATTAATAAAGGGCTGAAATTTTACGTAATTAATGCCTATGAAGTTGCTCGCGAAGCAGGAATGGGGGGAAGAATTAATACAGTGATGCAAACCTGTTTCTTTGCTTTGTCCGGCGTATTGCCTAAAGAAGAAGCAGTAGAACAAATTAAAAAATACATCCGCAAAACCTACGGCAAAAAAGGCGAAGAAATCGTTCGCAGGAATATCTTAGCCGTTGAATCTGCCTTAGAACATTTGTATCGAGTAGAAGTTCCCGAGCGAGTAGACGATCGAGCCGCAGAATTACACCCCCCCATACCAAATACTGCTCCTGAATTCGTTCGGGAAGTTATAGGGGCGCAGATCGCTCGTAAAGGAGACCAAATCCCAGTTAGCGCCTTACCCGTAGATGGAACCTACCCCAGTGGTACTACAAAATGGGAGAAACGCAACATTACCCAAGAAATACCCGTATGGGATCCAGATATTTGCGTCCAGTGCGGTAAATGCGTGATGGTATGTCCTCACAGTGTCATTAGAAGTAAAGTATACGAAACGCAACAGTTAGAAAATGCACCTGGCAGCTTTAAGAGTGCAGATCCCAGGGAGAAAGATTGGAAAGGGTTAAAATTCACCATTCAAGTAGCAGCAGAAGACTGCACGGGGTGCGGCGTTTGCGTAGATGTTTGTCCGGCTAAGAATAAGTCGCAGCCGCGTCTGAAAGCTATTAATATGGAGCCACAGCTACCATTAAGAGAACAAGAGCGAGCCAATTGGGATTTCTTCTTAGATATACCAAATCCCGATCGCCGGAATCTGAAGCTCAATAAAATTGCTCAGCAACAGATGCAAGAGCCTTTATTTGAATTTTCTGGTGCTTGTGCTGGGTGTGGGGAGACTCCTTACATTAAATTAGCCACTCAGTTATTTGGCGATCGCATGATGGTGGCTAATGCTACTGGTTGTTCTTCTATCTATGGGGGGAATTTACCTACAACTCCCTGGACGCACAACGCCGAAGGAAGGGGACCAGCTTGGTCGAATTCTCTATTTGAAGACAACGCCGAGTTTGGTTTGGGCTTCCGCGTCTCCGTTGACAAACAGACAGAATTTGCTACAGAATTACTCAAATCTTTGTCAGCAGAAGTAGGAGAAGAATTAGTAACTGCCATAGTTTCTAACGAACAAAAAGACGAAGCCGATATTTACGAACAAAGAGAACGAGTTGCTCTCCTCAAACAAAGATTAGAAGCAATTGACAGCAGTAAAGCCAAGCAATTACTGAGTCTCGCCAACTATTTAGTTAAAAAGAGCGTTTGGATTCTTGGCGGTGACGGTTGGGCTTACGATATAGGTTATGGCGGACTAGATCACGTTTTAGCTAGCGGTCGCAACGTCAACATTTTGGTACTAGACACCGAAGTATATTCTAATACTGGCGGTCAAGCATCTAAAGCCACTCCACGAGCAGCCATAGCTAAATTTGCCGCTGGAGGTAAACCCGCAGCTAAGAAAGACTTGGGTTTAATGGCAATGACTTATGGTAACGTTTACGTAGCTAGCGTAGCCATGGGAGCGAGAGACGAACACACCCTCAAAGCTTTTCTAGAAGCAGAAGCTTATGAGGGGCCATCCCTGATTATTGCTTATTCTCACTGCATCGCCCACGGTATCGACATGACAACTGCCATGCACCAACAAAAAGCAGCAGTAGATTCCGGTCGTTGGCTATTGTACCGCTACCATCCCGATCGCGCTCTTGAAGGAAAAAATCCTCTACAACTAGATATGCGATCGCCTAGAGTTCCAGTAGAAGAATCTATGCACGCAGAAAATCGCTTCAAGATGTTACTGCGCAGCAAACCAGAACAAGCCAAACACTTATTTGAGAAAGCGCAAACAGACGTTAATACCCGTTGGCAAATGTATCAGTATCTAGCCGCACGGAACCTAGAAAAAAACAACGGTAACAACAACGCAAACACCTCAAACGGTTCCTCAAAAAAAGTCAGCGATCGCGCTAAAGCCTAAAGAGTAAAGGGGAAAGATTCGCTCCTTTTCCCCTTCTCCCAATAAATCTTAGATAACAGTTAACCAAGAGTAGGGCAAGAAAAATGGATCTGAGTACGACATATATGGGATTGAAACTGCGATCGCCCTTAGTAGTGGGTGCAGCAGCCCCCCTGACAGAAAATATTAACAAGATCCAGCAAATGGAAGATGCTGGTGCTGGTGCAGTAGTTTTGCACTCTTTTTTTGAAGAACAATTACGTCAAGAGCGTTTGGAATTCGAGCATTATCTCAACTACGGTCGGGAAAGTTATCCTGAAGCTATTACCTATTTTCCCGAACCACAAATATTTCACGTCGGTTCCCAAGAATATCTCGACCACATCCGTAAAGCCAAACAATTAGTCGATATTCCTATTATTGCTAGTCTCAACGGTTCGACCGTAGGCGGTTGGAGTGACTATGCTTATCAAATTGAACGAGCTGGAGCAGATGCACTTGAATTAAATATATATGACGTGCCCACCGATCTAGAATTGAGTAGCGCTGAGGTCGAACAAGCTTATCTAGATATTGTAAAAGCGGTCAAATCGCAGATAAATATTCCCATTGCCATTAAAGTCAGCCCATATTTCACCAATATGGCAAATATGGCAAAGCGGTTGAGCTGGCGTGGTGCTGATGCTCTAGTATTATTTAATCGGTTTTATCAACCAGATATAGATCTAGAAAATTTGGAAGTGCGATCGAATGTGCTTTTAAGTACCCCTCAAGATATGCGCCTACCTCTGCGCTGGATCGCTATTCTCTACGGACAAATATCTGCCGATCTAGCAGCAACTAGTGGCATTTATAAGGCAACCGACGTAATTAAAATGTTAATGGTAGGGGCAAATATTACTATGTTAGTTAGCGTTTTATTACGCTACGGTATCGATTACATTAAAGTAATTGAAGAGGAAATGATTAAATGGCTGCAAGAGCACGAATATGAATCGATCGCTGAGTTACGGGGTAGTATGAGCCAACTTAATTGTCCTCATAAAGACGTTTTTGAGCGCGTTCAATATATGAAAGCCATACAAAACTACAAACCGGAATGGGAACCTTTACAGATTTAG
>JAAUYD010153178.1_pt1 | contig 10062 bp, 8 predicted proteins | sample 7278101 | NCBI WGS metagenome assembly JAAUYD01 (sample SAMN14350128, study PRJNA611818) | marine sediment metagenome | isolation source: surface marine sediment (0.6m) | place: French Polynesia: Moorea | collected 2018-08
TCCCCGCCCATTTTACGGTGGGTTTCCCCGCCCATTTTGGGATTGGTTTCCCCGCCCATTTTACGGTGGGTTTCCCCGCCCATTTTGGGATTGGTTTCCCCGCCCATTTTGGGATTGGTTTCCCCGCCCATTTTGGGATTGGTTTCCCTATTATTAATTTCGCCAATATTATCGCTATCCCTAATTACAATAATGCCGTGAATATGATTAGGCATGAGGATAAATTGATCTAATTCAACATTGGGAAAATGGTGGGGAATTTCCAGCCAAAATAGAGACGCAATCATACCCCGGACGGTAAATTGAATTTCCCCATTTATCAATTCACCTAAATTGCATTCCCGGTGTTGGGTGCAAATGGTGATAAAATATGATCCTGGTTGTGAATAATCGTATCCCCGCAGGCGAATAGATTGGCGATGGTGAATATGGGGGTTGTATTTCACGATGGGAGTAATTGGTAGATATTGGAATGGATGGGGAAACCCCGCCCCTACATTCAAATAATTCCCAACATCAAACCGCCCATAACATCCTTAAAAACAATCATTATCAATCTTTATCTACAATTTATAATTATGTTTTGATGCCGATTTCCAAATAACTATAGTAATAGTATTTGAGTTGTATGTAGTTTTTCTGGGTAGCAACTTATCTTTGTAAATTTCATTATTAATATCCGTAAAAATCAGGATGTCTTCTTATAATTTTTGGTATTTGTAAATAAATAATAATTTTCCTTGGAATAGTTTGATTAAACGTGATAAGTAGTAATTGAAATGTAATTTATAGACTTATTATCTTCAAACTTTACTTGTAGAAAGCTATCTCTTCATTTACCGCTTAAATTCGTAAAGTTCTAGGTCTAATATCAGTGCTTGTAAAATATTTCATTATGTCCTTGAGTATGAGTAAGAATGCTCATATTTTGTGAAGTTGGATTTGGGAAAAATAAGAATTTAGATATTGAATGTATCAGGTTGTAGTTAATTTTGTACTCTGGCATTTTTAAGAAATTCGAGAAAATATCAGCTTTAGGAATTATAGAAATAATAGTTAGAGTTAAGAAGCATTAAATAAACAATTAAGCAAAAAAACAGATATTTTTGACACCAAATAATCGAAAAATTATGATAAAAATTATTGAGTTTTAAATGATGCTAAGTAATTGTCATATTTGGACAATTTTACAAAAACTAAATAGAATATTCATTACAAATTAAAAAAAAATATCCGGGCACAATAAAAAGCAGAAAAGAAAACCCATATTTTGTCCTCGGAGATAACTAATGGTTGCGATCTCAGAGAACGCACAACGTCGGCTAACTGTCCAAACTGTCGAAATTGCGCCCAACACAACGGCGATCCGCTCTCTGGACTGGGACCGTGATCGCTTTGATATAGAATTCGGACTACAAAATGGTACTACTTACAACTCATATCTAATCAAGGGAGACAAAATCGCCTTGGTTGACACCTCCCACACTAAGTTCCGGGATTTATATTTAGACACCCTAAAAAGTTTGGTGAATCCCAAGGCGATTGATTATATAATTGTTAGCCATACAGAACCAGACCACAGTGGCTTAGTGGAAGATGTTCTCCAATTAGCCCCTAGAGCCACGGTTTTAGCATCTAAGGTAGCGCTACAATTTCTGGAAAACCTAGTACACGAACCCTTTTCTAAGCGTATTGTCAAAAGTGGCGATCGCGTAGATTTAGGTAAGGGACACGAAATAGAATTCGTGAGTGCCCCTAACTTGCACTGGCCTGATACAATCTTTAGCTATGATCGCAAAACCCAAGTGCTATATACTTGTGATGCTTTTGGGATGCACTATTGTAGCGATGAAACCTTTGACAAAAGTCTAGAAGCCATCGAACCAGACTTTAGATTTTACTATGATTGTTTGATGGGTCCCAACGCTCGCTCTTTGTTAAATGCAATGAAGAGAATGGGTGACTTAGGTAAGATTAACATCATTGCTAACGGTCATGGACCCCTACTTTATCACCACCTAGAAATACTCAAAGAGTGCTATCAAGTTTGGAGTCAAAAACAAGCTAAAAACGAAACTACCGTTGGCTTGTACTACGTTCCTGGTTATGGAAATGGCGATCGCCTAGCACAAACCATTACCCACGGCTTGCAAAAAGCTGGTATTGGGGTGGAAATGCTAGACATCAGCAGTGCAGAAATTCAGGAAGTTAATGAGCTTGCAGGTAGGGCATCTGGCATAATTATCGGTATGCCTCCTTCTACTAATGCAGCTGCTCATGCTGCGATTTCTTCTCTGCTATCTGTAATCAAAACCAAGCAAGTAGTCGGTTTCTTTGAATGTTACGGTGGTGATGATGAACCCATTGCTCCCCTACGGAAAAGATTTATCGACCTTGGTGTAAAGGAAGCTTTCCCAGCTATTAAAATTAAGGAAACTCCCACTGACCAAACATACCAGCAAGTAGAGACAGCTGCTACTGAAATGGGGCAAAAGTTGGTGCGGGAACGCAATATCAAACAGATTAAAGCCATTGATGCTAATCTGGAAAAAGCCCTAGGACGGATTAGTAACGGACTTTATATCCTTACCAGTGCTAAAGCTGGCGATAAAAGTGCTATGCTGGCATCATGGGTAGCTCAAGCTAGTTTACAACCCCTAGGATTCACCGTTGCAGTTGCTAAAGAAAGAGCAATTGAATCCTGCTTACAAGTAGGTGATCGTTTTGTGCTGAATGTTCTGGAAGAAGGAAACTACAAAGAACTTAAAAAGCACTTTCTCAAGCGCTTGCTTCCCGGTACAGACAGATTTGCTGGTATAAAAACCCAAACTGCTAAAAATGGCGCACCAATTTTGTCAGATGCACTAGCATATATGGAATGTGAAGTCACCAGCACTATGGAGTGTAGTGATCACTGGATTATGTATTGTTCCGTCCAAGATGGTCGCGTTTCTAAACCCGATGGTATCACAGCGGTTCGCCATCGTAAAGTGGGCAACTACTATTAATTAGGGGTTAGGGGTTAGGTTTTAGGAGTTAGTAGGGACGCAATGCTTGCGTCCAGGAGTTAGGAGTTAGTAGGGACGCAATGCTTGCGTCCAGGAGTTAGGAGTTAAGAGTTAGGAGTTAAAAGTTAGGAGTTAGTTCTCCCCCCCTCTCCCTTGTCTCCCCCCTCTCCCTTGTCTCCCCCCTCTCCCTTGTCTCCCCCCTCTCCCTTGTCTCCCCCATCTCCCCATCTCCCTATTTTTCCATATTTCAAAAAGCATCTACATCCTTTACACATCAGCTTCAAGCTTAACTCTCCAGGCTTGAAGCTTCGGACTAAATCTTGATACCAAGCTATCTTTCATCTCTCATCAAAATAATCATGAATAATTCTCATCCCCGTGACGTGCAATACGTGCCCATTGCTACGGATAGTTTAGTATTGAGAGCACGTAGTTGGACACGTCTGCGATTTGAAATTGAATTTGCCCGGGCAAAAGGTACTACTGTTAATAGCTATATCATTGAAGGGGATAAAATTGCCGTTATAGACCCATCCCCAGAAACCTTTACCTCTATATATTTAGAGGCATTGCGGCAGTGTCTTGGTAAGAAAAAGGTAGATTATGTCATATTGGGTCATTTTAATCCTAACAGGTTGGCAACCCTCAAAGAACTGTTAGACAACTCACCAGATATTACCTTTGTTTGTTCTCTTCCCTGTGCAACTAACTTAACTGCTGCTTTCCCAGACAAAAATTTAAATATCTTAACCATGCGCGGGAAAGAGACTCTAGATTTAGGCAAGGGTCATGTGTTACGATGTATACCTACTCCTAGTCCCCGCTGGCCCGAAGGACTTTGCACCTATGACCCCCAAACCCAAATTTTATATACAGGTAAGTTGTTTGGGGCACATGTCTGCGCAGATGAAATGTTTGATGAGAAGTGGGACAGCCTCAAAGAAGACCAGCGTTACTATTTTGACTGTTTGATGGCTTCCCATGCACCCCACGTCCTGGCTGCATTGGAGAAACTCTCAGAACTACATGTAAGAATGTATGCGGTGGGACATGGTCCTTTGGTGCGTTACGGTTTACAGGAATTGACGGAATCCTATGAACATTGGAGTCGTGCTCAAGCTAACCGGGAAATATCCGTAGCTTTACTGTATGCTTCTGCATACGGTAATACTGCAACCTTAGCCCAGGCGATCGCCTTTGGACTGAATAAGGCTGGGGCTGCTGTTAAATCTATTAACTGCGAATTTGCGGAACCAGAAGAAATGAAAGCCGCTGTGGAAGAGTCTGATGGCTTTATTATTGGTTCCCCTACCATTGGTGGTCATGCACCAACACCAATTTATACTGCTTTGGGTGTGGTATTATCTTTAGCAGACAGGAGTAAACTGGCAGGGGTATTTGGTTCCTATGGTTGGAGTGGGGAAGCCTTTGATTTAATTGAAGGTAAACTGCGGGAAGCTGGGTATAAATTAGGCTTTGAAACTTTGAAGGTCAAATTCAAGCCTTCCGATGTCACCCTCAAACAATGTGAAGAATTGGGTACAGACTTTGTACAAACCCTGAAAAAAGCCAGCAAAGTCCGTTTACCACAAAAAGCCGCTACCCCTGTAGAACAGGCTGTGGGTAGAATTGTGGGTTCTGTTTGTATCATTTCTGCGAAGCAAGGGGATGTATCTACGGGGATGATGAGCGCTTGGGTATCTCAAGCTACTTTTAATCCACCAGGAATTACGGTAGCAGTTGCCAAAGACAGGGCAGTTGAATCTTTGTTATATTCAGATGCTAAATTTGTCTTGAATATTCTCCCTGAAGGCAGACATCAGGAATATATAAAGCATTTCCGCAAGTCTTTTGCCCCAGGAGAAGACCGGTTTGCCCCCTTTGATACCACAGTAGCAGATAATGGTTGTCTAGTGTTGTGCGACTCCTCAGCCTATTTAGAATGTATTGTTCAACAGCGCATGGAATGCGGCGACCACTGGGTATTTTATGCAACTGTTGACAACGGGAAATTACTGGAACCTGATGCCGTCACAGCTGTCCACCATCGCAAGACTGGTACTCATTATTAAGTATATAAGGGCAAGGCATTGCCCTGTTTAGCTCCTCGTTCCTTGCCAGAGGCAAGGAATGCAGCGATTGAGGCTCCCGCCTCAAATCCTGACTGGAGGCGGGAGCCTCTCGTGAGTGCATTTCCAGGCGGTCGCCTGGAAACGAGAGAAGGGCTGTGTCTTAACTTACCTCTCGTTACAAGGTTTTACCTTGCAATGCATTTTAAAGCGGGTTTAGCTGTCATTAGCTCTGGTAGCTCTCGTTACAAGGTTTTACCTTCTGATGCATTTAGGGCGGGCTGTTGCCTCCCATTCAGTCTGGAGGCAGAGCCTCCCAGTATAGGTTTCCAGTCTGGAGGCTGGAAACTAGTTGGGGTAAGGGCTGTATCTTAACTTAGTCAATTAAAATATTGTCTGATGAAATTACCCTTTGCTTAGGTGTAGTATTTTGGTTATATAATCAGCAATTTTAACCAGGACAATCCCATATACATTGTGTACGGTTTAACTAGGTAATTAGTGGCTAGTGTCTATAACGCTACTAGCTACTATCACCAGGAGTGTATATTATTGTACTAGTTCCATGATTCCAGAACCTAGCAAAATAGAATTTCCCCTTTGGCAGTATCTCAATCAACCCCTGTTTAGTGCTGATGCTAAACTAATCCTAAATCCGCGTCGTTTTGCCCATCTTCACAGAATAGAACTTTTAGAAAGGTGCTGGGCTAAAAAATGTGATGCTAAGGGTTCTTATTGAAATTTGATATGATGTAAAATTTTAGATTTTTGATTAACCAATATTAACACCTCCAGTGCTAGCTGTGGAGTGTATAGTCTTTGACAAGAGAGTGGGGGTAAAGAATAAGAAATCTTTCTAAATTTACCCTCTATTTGTAGAAAACAACGAACTATTTATGTAGTTATTCATACATTTATCAATAAAATTGACATTCCTAATACACATCTTGCACCTGGGTTGTGAAACCGGGTTTATGAACGAAAAATTGGGGTTTTAACAAGTCAATATTCGCATCGGAACCCGGTTTCTCGATACTTGCCCTTGAATGGTGCAAGATATGACTTAATTTATTTTTAGGATTAATCCCAAATTGAGTTAGGGTAAGATACCATGCTTTTGGAATCTTGCTTTTGGGGGAATGCATATGTCTTTTGTTCCTTTGCACATTCACAGTGACTACAGTCTCTTGGATGGTGCTAGTCAGTTACCAAGTTTAATAAATCGTGCCATTGAATTGGGGATAAAAGCGATTGCACTGACGGATCATGGTGTAATGTATGGTGCAATCGAACTGATAAAAACTTGTCGTAATAAAAATATTAAGCCAATTATTGGCAATGAAATGTATATTATTAATGGGGATATTGAGAAACAAGAACGTGGTCGTCGTCGTTTTCATCAAGTTGTTTTAGCTAAAAATACTAAAGGTTATAAAAATTTAGTTAAGTTAACTACAATTTCTCATCTCCAAGGTGTGCAAGGCAAAGGGGTTATTGCGCGTCCTTGTATTAATAAAGATTTACTCAAACAATATCATCAAGATTTGATTGTTACTAGTGCTTGTTTGGGTGGAGAAATACCCCAAGCAATTCTTAGTGGTAAACTAGATGTAGCTAGAACAGTAGCACAATGGTATAAAGATGTATTTGGTGATGATTTTTATTTAGAAATTCAAGACCATGGTTCCCAAGAAGATAGAATTGTCAATGTAGAAATTATTAAAATTGCACGGGAATTAGGAATTAAATTTATTGCTACTAACGACTCGCACTATATTTCTTGTTATGACGTAGAAGCACATGACGCTTTGCTATGTATTCAAACCAATAAATTAATTGTTGAAGAAAAGCGGATGCGTTACAGCGGTACAGAATATTTAAAATCCGCTGAAGAAATGAAACAATTATTTCGTGACCATTTACCGGATGATGTCATTGAAGAAGCCATAGCTACAACTTTAGAAGTTGCAGATAAAATTGAACCTTATAATAATATTTTGGGGGAACCGCGTATTCCTGATTATCCCATCCCATCTGGTCATACTGCTGATACCTTTGTGGAAGAAGTTGCTTGGGAAGGACTTTTAGAAAAGCTGAATCGTAAATTTCGCAGTGAAATCGATTCAACTTATAAAGAAAGGTTGGAATATGAATTAAAAATGATTCAGAGGATGGGTTTTTCTACATACTTTTTAGTTGTGTGGGACTACATAAAATTTGCCAGAGATAATAATATTCCCGTAGGTCCAGGTCGGGGTTCTGCTGCTGGTTCTTTGGTTGCTTATGCCATGGGAATTACTAATATTGACCCTGTTCATCATGGGTTATTATTTGAAAGATTTCTCAACCCAGAACGGAAATCCATGCCAGACATTGATACGGATTTTTGTATTGAACAACGAGATAAAGTAATTGAATATGTAGCAGATAAATATGGAGTAGATAAAGTAGCGCAAATCATTACTTTTAACCGCATGACTTCTAAAGCGGTGTTAAAAGATGTTGCGAGGGTGTTAAATATTCCCTATGCGGAATCAGATAAAATGGCGAAATTAATTCCTGTATCTAGGGGTAAACCAGCCAAACTAAAAGTGATGATTTCTGATGAAACTCCAGAACCAGAATTTAAGGAAAAATACGATAACGACCCCAGAGTTCGTCATTGGGTCGATATGGCAATTAGAATTGAAGGAACTAACAAAACCTTTGGTGTTCATGCAGCAGGAGTGGTAATTTCTGCGGAACCATTAGATGAAATTGTACCCTTACAAAGAAACAATGATGGTTCTGTAATTACCCAATATTATATGGAAGATTTGGATTCCATGGGCTTGTTAAAAATGGATTTTCTGGGGTTAAAAAACCTGACTATGATTCAGAAAACCATTGATTTAATCGAACAAAACCTTGGATATAGAATTGACCCCTATGATATTACAACCCAGGAACGAAAAGCTCAAAAAATATTAGCTAAAGGTGAACATACTGTTCTCCCCAAAGACGTAGAAAAGACTTACCAACTTTTAGAAGCTGGGGACTTAGAAGGAGTATTTCAATTAGAATCTTCGGGGATGCGTCAAATAGTCAGAGATTTGAAACCTTCTAACATCGAAGATATTTCTTCTATTTTGGCTTTATATCGACCCGGACCATTAGATGCAGGACTAATTCCTAAATTTATTAACCGTAAACATGGGAGAGAAAATATTGAGTATGAACACAATATTCTGGAACCAATATTAGATGAGACCTATGGAATTATGGTGTATCAAGAGCAAATTATGAAAATTGCTCAAGATATGGCTGGTTACTCCCTAGGACAAGCTGATTTACTGCGTCGTGCAATGGGAAAAAAGAAATTAGCAGAAATGCAAAAGCATCGAGAAGTCTTTATTGACGGTGCAGCTAAAAATGGAGTTAATAAAAAAGTTGCAGAAGATTTATTCGAGCAAATGCTAAAATTTGCTGAGTATTGTTTGAGCTATGATACTCCAGTTTTAACCCTAGAATACGGATTAATTCCTATTGGTGAAATTGTAGAGAAAGGAATTGAATGTCAAGTCTTTACTATTGATAAAAATGGCAATATTTACAGCCAACCAATTGCCCAATGGCACCAACGGGGAGAACAAGAAGTGTTTGAATATGAATTAGAAGACGGTTCCGTAATTCGAGCAACTAAAGACCATAAATTTATGACTACTGATGGACAAATGTTGCCAATAGATGAGATATTTACACAAGGTTTAGACTTGATGCAAGTGAAGGATTTACCACAATAAAATGTAGGGTGTGTTGTCCCAAAGCGCAACGCACCAATCACAACCTTTTTTAACACAATTGATAACTGAAGGTGGGTTGCCATTCTGCATAATGTACCCTAGGTCTTAAAAAGTCTAACAAACCAGATTTCTATAAGTTATACCAATTTGAAAAAAGAATGCGACACATGATTGGTTGCTAGGGGTGCGGTTTCCGCACCCCTACAATTGGATCTGTCGCAAACATTTTTTGATTTGGTATTATTTTTCACTTTAGCTAGACAGTAGTCATCAAAATAACCCCCCATTGCGGGGGAGTTAACAATTAGACTACAACCCCCTTCAATTCCTTAAACAATAACCTACAACCGTAAGCAGCAGTTTGGGAAATAACCAAATTACCAAATCCTCCCCTCACCTCCTTATCTTTAACTCCAGGGGCAATATCACCCGCAATCATTGAAGAAGTTAACCCCATCTGCATGGTTTGTAGTGTGAGGTTTAGGGTTACCTCCAGTTGCCCTTGGAGTTCCTTGGTAACCATTGGAATTAGATTTTGAGTGAGCGATCGCTTAAACTCTACAAGTGCTTGTTGCATTGTCTGGCAACAGCCTTCTGTTTCCACAATTCTGGATTATCCTGAAATTGGGCTTTTCGGGAATCGTAGAACTCCCCCAACTTTTGCCCAATATCATTTTTGGTAAGAGCATGTGCAGGTGCAATCGCATCCAAAACCCACAAATACAACTGGGAACGGCATAATTTAGAACCAGACCCAGTATTCATAGATTCCTTGTCCCCGCTGCTAAATTCATCCTTAGCCATCCCCAACCGTCGTTTAAATCTACCAACCGAGTCAAATCTCGTAATTGGGTAAATTTGGGAAATTAGTAAAGCTTGGGGTCTAACCCCAATACCAAACCGACTCATAGTTTGACGGTAGGGAGTGAATTGCACTTAATTTAATATTTCCAAGATTTCGTCTTGGATTTCCATCTCCCAGGTGCGCAAGTCACACAGCATGTTTGATAACTTCCTGGTAAAAGTGCTAATAGTTACCCCGTACTGGTTAGCAATTGAATTTTGGTAAACCCGGTCATAGTAACTATTTTTACGTTTTGTCTTACGTTTAATACCAGCCAACCAAGCCCAAAGAGGAGGTAAACCGTCCGCTTTAGACGGTTCGCTTTTCATCAAAGCAGCTTCCGGGAACTCCCTGGCTAA
>JAAUYD010056715.1_pt1 | contig 10060 bp, 4 predicted proteins | sample 7278101 | NCBI WGS metagenome assembly JAAUYD01 (sample SAMN14350128, study PRJNA611818) | marine sediment metagenome | isolation source: surface marine sediment (0.6m) | place: French Polynesia: Moorea | collected 2018-08
CAGAGGGGTTAAAGTTGCTACCAATGAGGGAAGCACCCAAAAACTTAATAAAACAGCGAATAAGGCCTGAAGGACAACATATACTTGCAGCCGCGCAAATGCATCCAAAGATAAAGTTCCAGCAGCATTAGCTGCAATAGCAAAGACACCAATGGGTGTGAGCTTGGCTACAAATTTGGTAATTCCCATCAAGGAATCTGACAAATTAGACAGGATATCGATGAATCCCTTTTTGTTAGGTAGGGGGATCGCGGCTAAGCCTATAGTAATGCTGAAAAATACCACCGCAGGAATGGTGGTATTAGCCATAGCATTAAAGGGATTGGAAGGAAGGAAAAGCGTCAAGAAATTGAAGGGTGGGACTTGTTCGACTAAGCTGGTACTGAAAAACGAAGCTGACTTCCAAGCGGGAAAACCAAGAGGAAAAAGCACCACCACAATCAATATAATTCCCCAAAATAGCAGCAGCACCACTCCCGCTTTCACAAAGATGGATTTGGCCTCTTGATAATTGAGACGACCCAAACTGAGAATCAGCGAGACCATGATGTAGGGAATAACTGGCATCTGAAACAAACGCAGAAAAGCTTGACCGACGAAATCGAGCCACGCGATCGTTTCTCCAAAAAACAAGCCACTGAGAATGCCTAAAAGCAACCCGAGCAAAATTTGGGTTGAAAGATTTAATCGAATTTTACTTATAAGCTTTTTCATTTATGAACCATATTTCCTAATGCGAACGGACAAGATTTCTCCCTCGATGCGGAGTAGTTCGCAGATTTTCACTACATGAGAATCACTACCAAAACCAGAAACAAAGTTGACATACTCCCACGTTTCCGTTCCTAGCGTCACTAAAAACGTGAGATTCGAGGCTCAAACAGAGATAGCAACCGATGGTTGACTGACATCTCCTACCCTCAGAGTCGAAGCCCCGACTCTATGAATATTAACTGAAGCGTTTTTATCTCTTCCGTGTTTGGTAGAGCAGCTAGGACAAACCCAATATCTAGCGTCTAATGGTAGTTTATCTAATACATGATTGCATTCAGAACAAGTTTTAGTGCTTGGATACCACTGGTCAATGTAGCTAACTGTCTTATTCTTTTTCTCAGCTATACGAGCGAGTATTTTGAGAAACTCAGCAAAAGCTAGATCGCCTATTTTTCTTCCCCATAACCTTATGATTAGGAAAAGTTTTAGAATCTCAGATGAAGAAGACAGGATACTTAAAGCTTATTGTCAGTCCTTACTGGACTTTAGACTAAATCGCGCTCGCGAGTTGACCAATGCGTTTAGCGCCTCGGAGCTTTGCGTGACCGTGAACCTCACTTCTTTTTTGTCCAACTAAACCGTTTAGTCAGCACGGAGGGGGCTATGCCGATACGCACTGCGGAGGCATAGGGACAACTGCTTTTGACTGCACCCCAAAAATGGGACTATCTAACTATTGGTGATGGCATACTCTAGGATCTGCCTGTGTATTGTAATTGAAATAAAATTTTAAGCGATTGCAACTAAGCTTTATTAACGAATCTAAGTCTAAACGCCAGTATTTAACCTCGCCTTTATCGCTCACAGAAAGTATGCTCTTGCCATCATCAGTAAATGTAATGAAATTAATTTGATTTTTGGTTCGCTCGAGAGTAAAAATTTTTCTACCCGTCTCCAAATTCCAGATTTTGATAGTATTGTACTCCGAATTGAATGCTCCCCAGTCCTTATTACTAGAAACCATAATCTTACCATCTGGAGTAAAAGTAAAGTTCTGAATTCCCCTTTGATGTCCCTGAATAGATAGTAATGGCTCTTTTCGTTTTAAATTCCAGACTTTTATAGTTCCGTCTGGGTCTCCAGTAACTAACTTTCCATCTGGACTGAAGCTAACACTAAATCCGCGCAAAAAATCAAAACCCGAAATTGCTTGTTTGGTTTCTAAATTCCAAAGTTTAATAACGCCGTCATTATCGGCAGAAGCTAAGATTTTGCTGTCTGAACTAAAACTGAGGCTAGCAATACGGGATATATCCTCATCGAGAGTTATGATTTCCTTTTTACTTGCTAAATCCGAGAGTTTAATAACAGGATTATCAGAACTCCCTTGATATTTTCCAATAGCTAAGATTTTACCGTCTGGACTGAAACTCAAGATCTGAATCGGAAAGTCATTCTCTTGTGAAGTTAAGATTTGTTTGACCCTTGAATTGACAATTGGATTGTATTCTGACGAAACGAATTCCGAAGTCAAAATTTCTTCTACCCGTAAATTGAAATCTTCTCCCCCTAAATTGAAACGAAAACTTTTGCCATAAGGGTTAAAACTTATATTTAAATTCGATGAATTTAGATTAGTTCGCTCGGTGAAATTTTTAGATTGTTGCTTGAGATTCCAGCTAATTACAGCACCATTCTGATTGACAGCAGTCAAGATATTGTCATCTGGACTAAAATTAATTGCGACAGTTGGGGTGTCTAGAGGTAATTTAAAGCTAGCTATCTGCTTTTTTGAGTCTAAATCCCAAAGTAAGAGGGTATTCTCTCCACAAATAGAAGCTAAAGTTTTACTGTCATTGCTAAAAGTGTTAAAACCACATTCTACTTCAGGGAAATCGAGTATTTCTTGATTTGTCTTTGGATTCCAGAGTTTAAAATTGCCATTTCGAGCGATAAAAGCCAAAGTCTGAAGATCTGGACTGAAATTAATAAAACCGACCACGTCGTGTCCGTAAGAATCAACAGGCACGGTGAAATTACTAATTTGACTTCTGTTTGCCAAATCCCAAAGCACGATTCTTTGGCTATGTTCGTCCGCAAAAGACAAGATCTTACTATCTGCACTAAAATTCAGTTTTAAGTCATTACCAGCCCCTAGAGTAAACGAGCCATCGGTAGGCAATCCATCTAATGTTATTTTGCTTCGAGTTTCTAAATCCCAGATTATAGCCTGGAAGTTATCTACATTAAAAGAAGCTAGCTTCTTGCCATCAGGACTAAAAGCAATCCCCCTGAAATAATTAGTTGACTCGTCTTGAAAAGTATTAAGTTCTCTTTGAGCCTTTAAATCCCAAAGTTTGATCATATTTTCACTACTAAAAGCTAAGGTTCGGCCGTCGGGACTAAAACGAATGTAATTGATCCGATCGATTAACTTATCTTGAAAGGAAAAAATTTCGCTGGCAGTTTCTAAGTCCCAAACTTTAATCGTATTTTGATTGCTAAAAGCCAAAGTTTTGCCATCAGGACTAAAACTAACATTGTTGTAGTCGTAAATCTGGTTCAGAGGAAGCTGAATCTGATTAAACGGACAGCCACGATAACTACTTGTTAGTAAAGCAGACAATAATTCCGTATCGTTTGTTTGATATTTTTGAAGGATTTTTCCGGCCTGAATTGATGCTAAACAGGCTTCTAGTTGTTGCCCTTCATTAAATAGGAACAAAGAAGAGCGCGCGAGGGAATCGACCTGATTGAGTTCGGCTTCAAGTCTCTGATGATTGGCCAAAAATCCCAACCCCGTTGCTATTATGGCCATTACGCTACTAACAGCAATCCCGATTTGTAATTGTCTGCGGCTTTTCTTTTCTTGTTCTAACTCCCTTTTTACCCTTTCTTGCTCTTGTTTTAACTCTTGTTCGGCTAATTCTATACTAGCTCGAATATATTCAACTTCACGAGAACTTAAATCTGCTTCTCTATTTCCCAACCACTCCCGCGCTTCTACTAACTGTAACCCTCGCAAATAAGCACCCCGATCGCCCTCAGTATCTAACCAGATTTTTAATGATTGTCGCAATCTATCTTGCCAAATTCTAAATGCTCTATCTACTTCAATCCATTGTTTAAATCGAGCCCAATTTCTAATTAATGCTTCGTGTACTAATTCTACCGTTTCCATACCAGCAAGAGAAACATCTCTATTGGTCACTACTAAACGGCGATCTGCTAAATAACTGACCAAATTCCAATCTTTTATCTCATCAAAACTAGCTATTCTCCGAGTAGCAGTAGTACCTTCATTTATATGTATTAACTGGAGAAATATTTGTTGAGCGACTTTCTTGTGATATTCAGTTGATAACTCACAATAAACTCTTTCTGCGTGAATAGTTAATGCTTTCTCGACTCCCCCTATTTCTTCATAGGCTTTATGGGTAACAAATCCTTTTTTCTGTTTCGACCAAAGTAAAGTTAAAGCAAATTCAAGTAAAGGCAATTTTTCTGTTGAAGAGGTAACAGCTTTTAAAATTCTCTCACTCAAACCGTCTTCTAACTGAACCCCCATCAAACCAGCAGGTTTTTCAATAACCTCTTTTAACTCATCAGAATTCATCAAACTCAGAGTTAGATAAGATTCTTGTAAAGCATCTGCCCAAGGTCGATAACTAATAGAATACCCCAGAAAATCCGCTCTCAATGTTAGCAATATTTGACAAGCATCTCGATTTACTGCTTGTAATAACTGGTTGATAAATTTATTTTCTATGTTTTTCTCCGAGTTCAGAGTGTAAAGTTCTTCAAATTGATCGATTATCAGTAGTAATTTAGTATCGTATTGAGCCGCTATTTTTCGAGCAATTTTTTCTAACTTTAGTTTTCCTGTTTTCAGTTGAGTTGATATTCTTTCTATGTAACTTTCTTTTTTCTCTTTTTCTAAATCTGGTGCTAAAATCTTGACTAAACTTTTAGCTAAATTCTCAAAAGGTTTATTTTGAGGTCGAAAAGATTCGATAACAAAAATCCCTGTTTTTCTAATAAGTGGAACTACTCCCGCAAAAACGAGACTCGATTTGCCACTTCCTGAAGCCCCAACTATTGCTATGAAATTTTTTTCGGCAACTTTTTTAACAACTAACTGACTGAATTTTTCTCTGCCAAAAAAATATTTACTATTTTCTTCTTTAAAAGCTGACAAACCCACATAAGGGCATGATAAAATACCACTTAATTCCCACCATTTTTTAACATTTTCAGGTCTTTTTGAGGTATCTAAATGCAATGCTGCTTCTAATAATGTTCGCCACGGCTCGTCAAAAAAAGTCAGATTTAAACTCTCTTTAAGCATTTCCTCTTTAATCAACCGCTTGTCAGCATCGAGGGGTCTTTTTCCTATCAGCAGTTCGTGTAACATTACCCCTAATTCAAAAATATCACTTTGAGGACCAATTTCTTTCCCAAATAATACTTCTGGTGGCGCATACTCTGGAGTACAAGCCTGGTTTTTGGCCGTTCCCATTCCCTGCTTGGCTGCCCCAAAATCTACTAATTTTATTGTCCCATCTGTCGTGATAATTATATTGTCTGGTTTAATATCTAGATGATATATTTGAGCTTGATGAGTTATGTCTAATGCTTCTATTAGAGCGTTATATATGTCTTTAATTTTTAAGACTGATAAAAACCCTGAATCTAAGCTCTCTAGTTCTTTCTTTAGTGTATGTCCTCTGACCAATTCCATGACTATGTAAGCCGTGTTATTAGCTTCAAAATAGTCTTGAACCCTAACTATATTTTGATGTTCTAATCGAGCTAATGTTTGTGCTTCTTTTAAAAACTTATTTTTTCCCCACTCGAACTCTTCTTTTTTTGTTGAAATAATTGTTAAATTTTTATTCTTTGTTTCTCGGCAAGCGTAATCGAGAGGATAATATTCTTTTATCGCTACCATTTGGTTAGTTTTGACGTGCATGGCACGATAAGTTATGCCAAACCCTCCTCGACCCAAAGGATAGTCTAAATGATATTTTGATTCTAAGATTGTTCCATTAGATAAACAATCTCTCATCAAAGTTGGTAAATGGCTCCCACAATCATCATGAGGACAAACTGTAGCCGAAATTGAAATTCCATCTCTTCCGCAATTAAGACATCTCATTCAATTTAATTCTAATTATTTCTCTTAAGTCTTTTTTTGTTTACCTATTGGTTTTTGGTCTTTGATTGCTAATAAATTAATTAGCTAACAATTGAACCTTAAATTGCTTTTTTGATAACTTCAATAAGGATAAGTTCAGAAAAATTCAGGAATTAAATAAATTAATAATTAATTTATTTTTTGAAATATTCATCAAAAAATGATTGAATTAGAAATTGATTGGCGTTGTTCAAACTAAGGTTACAGTTAGTCACCCAGAACATTTATTCTGGCAAAACATTAATATTCTATTCGACTCTTGATGTATTACTTAAGATTTAAACGATTTCCCATTCCAGTTCGGGCCACTGTCGGTTAAGCAACGCCATAAAATTAGAGTTTGATTATCGGTTTCTCCACGAGCTAATGCATTTTTAATTAAAGTGCGACCAATTTTTTTCAAATCTGACTCTAAAAGCAATATATCTTCAAGCTCCCCAACTGATAAAGAAGAACTAACACCATCAGAGCATAATAAAAGCAAATCTTTACTTTTTACATCTATCTGATATATTGGTCTTTGAACAGGAAATTCCTCACAGCCAACAAAAAATTGTAAGCGGTTACGTCCATGATGATAACGTGACATTTCAGGAGAGATCATACCGTGGCGCTCTAAAATTGCCGCTACGGTATGATCTTGAGTAATTTGGGTAACTTTATTGCTAAAAGCACGATAATAAAATAAAGGACTGTCGCCAAGATTTCCCACGATGACGACATGATCGACAATGAGAGCCACAACAATGGTAGAACCAGCCATGTTGGGGTAATTCTTTCTTACCTTAATGATGTGTGCATTGGTTTGTTTTATGGCTTCGTATAAGATGTTTGAGAGAAGAGGAGGACTAAGATCGATCTCTTGTTCGGGAAAAATATTAATTGACGAGTTCACTGTCAATAACTCAAATAGTGATACACTTAATTTACGTAAAGTTTCACGGCTAACTTCTTCCCCAAATTCCAGCCCTCCCATTCCATCTGCTAGTGCTAAAACCTGAATCTCTTTGTTTCCTACAGACAGACTAAAAATTTGAAAGCTATCTTCATTGTTGGGACGCTTATTCGTTTCACTAATAACAATATAAGATTTTCTTCGATTTGGCTCTTTGAGATTAGATAGGTGATTAGGGTTCATAATAATAGTTCTTTTGCTAAGATAGTAGGAATTAAATTTTAACAACCAACAATCGAGAGGAAGCAATAATTCTGTAAAAATTACTAATTTCTCTCCCTATAAACCTGAAAATAAACAAAACCCTTGAGATAATCAATTATATTTAAAAATGAAAATTTGTCCTCAATGTGGTGCATCTAATTCTGATGCTGCCAAATTTTGTCTAGAGTGTGGAAGAGATTTTAAATTAGTTGAATCCAATCGAAAATCACAATCCCTACCACAGCCAAATCAAGATGATTTGGTGGTAGATCTTTCTCCTTCAACAGACAGCTCAATCTCAAAGCCTGCTTACACTACTGAATTTGAACCAACCGGTGAAGTATCGCGCCGTCATCACAGCGAAATTAGATCCGAACCGCAGCCAATTAATGCTGATAGCATACTTGGTCTATCTACGAATTTAATTAGCAAATTACAACGCTCTGGAGATATTATGTTTGTCTTAGATTGTACCGAAAGTATGAAGGGTGAAATTGAGGCGATTAAAGATACGATTATCGATTTTGCCGATAGCATTAAAGCTGAAGGAATTAACTTAAGGGTTGGCTTAATAGAGTTTCGGGATCGCCTCATTAACGAAGAACATCGCGTGCTTAGATTTAATGGAGAAATTTTTACTAAGGATCCCATTGCTTTCCGTCAAGAAGTTTCTCAACTGACAGCAATTGGTGGAGGGGACTGGCCAGAAAGTAGTCTCGATGCCATTATGTTAGCAATACATCAACCTTTCGCTCCAGAGGCTCAAAAAGTCATTGTTTTAGTTACTGACGCTCCTCCTCATCTTCCCGATCGAGAAACTCAAAGCATTACTCAAGTGCTTAAAGCTATTGCCCAAAATAGAATCGATCAAATTCACATGGTCATGAACACTCAAGATCCTGAGTCTCAAATTTATTTAAAAATGTTAGAAGTTAGTAGAGGTCTTGCTTTTGACATCGGACAAGGCCATGATTTTAGTCGTCGTAGTCAACACTTCAAACAAACTTTAATGAAGCTAGGAAAAACTCTTTCTCAAACTCTTTAAACATTTTTAGACCAAATAAATCTCAGAAAAATATCTCCTACTTTAATAGAATCTCTATGATTAATAGGAATAAAACTCCCCTTAGATTTAAGCAAACTCCCTTTGAAAAGCGTGCCATTTTTACTACCAACATCGCGGACCAAATATTGAGATTTTCTGCGAATAAATTCAATGTGTTTTCGACTAATACTCGAATCGTTTCCAGCTAACTCTCCTCTTCCCAAGATTAAATTACCCCCATCAGGAATATTGATTGTTGTTTTGGCGTTTTTATTGCTTCCTGACTCTATAATTAAAACAGGCGTTCGTAATTCATTATCTTCTCTGTCTTTTTCTATTTCTATTGGCTGTTCTAGTGTTTTTTCAATAGGCTCGGAACCCAATTCAGCTAAGACTTCCTCTACATTAGAAAAACGTTCTTCTGGATTGATCTTGACCATTCGCGAGATAATCTCTTTACCATGAGGATGAATCTCACTTGTGAAATCTTGTAAATCTATTCCTTCAGTGGGATTTTTGCTTAAATACTTTTGCACCCATTGTTCAAATCCATTTAAACCCCAACCTTGACGCCCCCAGAAATGTTGTCCAGTTTCTATTTGATAAAAGATATGACCCAAAGCATAAATATCTACCCTAGCATCAGCTATAGCCCCTCCTCTAATAAGAACTTCAGGAGCCATCCAAGGATAAGTTCCCATAATCTGTTTAGGTTTGGTTAATTTATGTTCCTTGAATTTAGCAATACCAAAATCAATTATTTTGACTCGCTCTTCGGCAACTAAAATATTAGCTGGCTTGATATCTCTATGAATGATATTACACCTATGAGCATCGGCCACTCCCTGTAAAATTTGCCGAAAAATTTTCTTTTTTTTATCTGTAGTCAGTTCAACTGATTCTAAATAATTGCTGAGTGTTTGACCAGGAAAATAATCAAATAAAATCAGACAAGTTTGAGAGTCCCATTCTTGAAATCCTTGTGGACTTATTGTATATTTAGAAGGAATTAATACTTCGGCCTCTAAACGAAATCTTTGAATTAAACCCTCAAATTGAGGAGCTTGAATTATTTTTAAAGCATAAAATCGGAACTCATCTAAATCTCTGGCTTTCCAAACATGACCAAATGCTCCCGAACCGAGAAGCTCAGTTAATTCCAGTGGGACAACTTTACCATTATATAGTGGGAGCTTGAATCGACCACCTTCATAATTTTGTAAAACTTTATTTGTCATTAAGTCAAATTTTTATCTAAGTACGATAATAAAATATATGTTTTATTATCATAGGAATTTGGTATTTTCTCCACTTTCAGCACCTCATGAAGAAAACATAACTCATTTTCTTAATCTTTAGCAATATCTTAGAACAAATGTTCTAGCAAAACATTTGTTCTGAGCGACTGACTGTAACCCTGGTTTGAACAAAGCCAATCCATCTCTAATTAAATCATTTTTTGATGAAATTTTCAAAAGATAAATTAATTATTAATTTATTTAATTTCTGAATTTTTCTGAACTTATCCTTATTGAAGTTATCAAAAAAGCAAAAGTTAGGTCATCAATTTCAATAAATTCAACAGGAACTGACCAAGTTGTCGGATCAGATAATTTCATTTTATTACCGTGTATTTTGGGTCTTACCATCTTGTTTTTTTCCTCTGGTTTGGGCTTTCCAAAAATACAACGATTCGGACGTATTCTTATTAATAGATCGGCCTTAATATCTCTAGTTAGATTGAGAAACTTAGCATTACCATACTCGCTATCCCAAAGAGTTATTGGTCGTACTTCTAAGTTTTTACAAACTTGTTTTAATTGAAAAGCCGCTTTAGTTATTGGTGTTTCAAAAGAAGTAATTCTTTCGTGACATAAGGGTAAAGCCCAACTTCCTTTGTCTTCAGGTATGTAGGCTAATGTACTATAACCATGACCGAGAGTAA
>JAAUYD010011381.1_pt1 | contig 10059 bp, 7 predicted proteins | sample 7278101 | NCBI WGS metagenome assembly JAAUYD01 (sample SAMN14350128, study PRJNA611818) | marine sediment metagenome | isolation source: surface marine sediment (0.6m) | place: French Polynesia: Moorea | collected 2018-08
AGTCGGAGTTTTTCTTTTTAGTTTTACGTTTGGTTTGAGACTTACCCATAATGACTAAAAAGTTTGTTGACTTAGAAACATAGTAACATAATCAAGAACCACCAGAATAACCATGCTTCGCCTTTATTTATTGGTTTCGCTAACCCCATCTAAATCACAGATTTTAGATGGGGACTGCGCGAAACGATTTTGTTCAAGCATTTCATCGGTCCAACGTTGTACTGTCATTAACTTATTTTTCTCAACTCAGAGCTATCATCTTTCTATGTTAGGCTCTAGGGTGGGTTAACATAAAGTCAGATCAGTTAATGAATCTTTTAATCGCTTTGCAAAACAGTTTTAGACACAATGCGGGTTTTCTTGCGTTGCGCTTCAGTGAGTTCTTCCCCTGCTTGTAACTGTGTGGCATTGCTTTGCAAGACTGTAGCCGCGCTTTTATCTCCCAATTGTAAGGCAGTTTTGGCCGCGGTTTGCAACAATGTGGCAGCGCCTTGGCGATCGCCTTTATTTAACTTGGCTTCGGCTAATTGAGTTTGACGATATTTGGCTAAGGTTAAGATAGATTTCTGGACGTTGCTATCGATTTTCGCCTCATATACTCCTTGAACTTCTACGGTTAAAGGAATTTTTTCGGACAATAAAGCGGTTTTAGAAATAGCTGGATCATCATAACGCACTTGTACGGTGCCGATGGTGTAATTTCCTGGGGATAATTGACTAATATATAAGTTAACCAGTATCACTCGCGCATTATCGCTCATTAAGTCCCCCAAACGGACAATATAGGTGTTTCCTTCCTGTTGGGGGTTTAATTCGACGGTTTCGGGTTCCACCTGCGCTACGGGTTTGAAGTCTGCTAAACGAACTTCTGGCATCAATTCTAAGCAGAGATAAGCATTGGTTAACCCTACGGACTGAATACGGGTAAACAGACGACTAAACTCCGTTAACGCTTGTTCAGGTTGTTCAATATAACAGAGGGTTCCTCCTACTGCGTCAGCGATGCTTTCTAAAACATCTTGATTCCAATGGTTGCCAAATCCTAAAGTATTGAGGGTAATATTGTATTCTGCTGCAACTTGGGCTAATTTCAAACAGCGTTCATTGTTCCCATGTTCATTTTCTCCATCGGTTAATAAAAAGATTTGAGAAACCCGATCCTCTTTTCCCAATGCGACTTCTTTAATCCCTAACTTCATCCCTTCATCAATGGACGTTCCTCCTTCTGGTTTGAGGCGTTTGATCGCTTGTTTGACTGTCTCAATGTCATCGATGTTTTGGTTGGGAACAATGACTTTTGCCCGATGATCAAAGGTAACCACAGACAGGCGATCATCAGGACCTAACCCTTCTACTAAGCGCATGGCCGCTTCTTTGACCGTTTTTATCGGTTTCCCTGTCATTGACCCACTATGGTCTAAAATTAATCCTAAGTTTAAGGGTAGGGTGCGATCGCTGCTTTCGCTGAGGGTAGAAAGGGATATGGCAACTTGTCGCTGGGTATTGCTTTGATTAGCATCGATATGACTATCGTTTAAGGCACTTTTTAGCTTAACTTTCATATTTTAAGCAGACAGGGGATGAAATGGGACTCGACGGATGTAAATTCGTCGTCTCTTTTTCTTTTAATTAAGGCTATTATAGCCTTAAGACGGAGATTTTGGCTCCGATTCGGAAGGGTTAAACAATGGTTTGGGATTGAGAGTTAATTATGAGAAATACTTACGGTTATTACTGGTACTTTAGCTTTAGTGCCGGGTTAGGATTTTTAATTTTAGTCGCTTTCTTTTTATTACAATGGTTACAAATTCCTGCCGGTAATTTTATCGATTGGGTCATTGGAGTAGCCAGTTTTTGGTGGTTATTAGCCATTGTAACCATTCCTTGGAATGTTTATTTTGATGCCAAAGAAGTTGCCTCAGAAGCAGCTATTTCCCAAGATAAAGGGATTCCTATTGATAGTAAAAAATTAGACTATATTAATACTGTTAGTCGATGGTCTTTATTAGTAGCGATCGCGCTTCATTTATTGTCTGCGTTAGGACTTTATGCACTCGCTGCTCTGGGAATTAGTTCAGTGGGATATGTCAGTTCTTTGGCTACATTATTATTAACAGGATTACGACCTGCCCTGAGAGGATATCAGTATTTAGCTTATCGTTTATCCAGCATTCGACAAGAGATTAAATATCCTCGTGAAGACATTTTAGAATTACGAAATCGCTTTGCTAAATTAGAACAACAAGTCAATTCTCTTCAAAATAAATTCAATACCAGTAATCCTAATTCTTGGATTAATCAACAACAAAAAAATTGGGAAATAACCCGTAAAGAAGTGATTACTATTGGAGCGCAATTAGATAAATTTGAAGCTAAAAATAGCTTAGAACATGAAGAAATTTCTAGAGAAGCAAGAAAAGCGATTTCCCAATTAACCGAAGATAGTAACTTTCTCCATCAAGTTAGAGAGATTATTCGTTTTATAAAAACAGCATAATCTAATTATGTTTTTTAGTTCTTCGACAAATTTGTCAACTTGAGAACACTATGATACGATAATTCGCTAAACTTTAAAAATAACATAGCACTTCCTCCCAACGATGTTCATGGTTATGACAGAAAATAATGGAAAAAAACAAAGAAGACGACGTGGAGTGATTCTAACAGAGAGAGGGTTGGAAAAACTACAAACTGCAAAAACTGAAGCTGAATACGCAGAAAATCATGGAAATCGCTATACTTTAGAGGCATTAAGCGATAAAATAGGGTTAGCAATGGATACCCTTATGAAAGTCTTTGCTTGTGAGTCACGAGTGGATAAACAAACTCTTAAATGTTGTTTTAAAGCTTTTAAGTTAAAACTATCTGATGAAGACTTTTTTTATCCGCAGATATCCTCTGTAGAAGAGACTTCATCTGTTTTATCCCATGAACCGGAATTACCTGAAGGACAAGTTCCGCTTAATTCTCAATTTTATCTGGAACGATCACCGATAGAATCAGACTGTTATAAAGCTATTTTACAACCAGGAGCCTTAATTCGACTCAAAGCACCAAGACGCATGGGAAAAAGTTCTCTACTAACGAGAATCATCAATCATGGCAGTAAAAATAACTGTGCTGCTATTTCTTTGAGTTTTCAATTAGCAGATACAGGGTTATTTCAAGACTTAGATAAATTTTTACAATGGTTCTGCGCTAATATTAGTTTAAATTTAAAAATTGAGAATAAAGTCATTGATTATTGGGATGATTTATTTGGTAGTAAAATCAGTTGTAAAATCTATTTTGAAAAACATATTTTATCGACCTTAAAAAACCCTTTAGTCTTAGGATTAGATGATGTTGATTGTCTGTTTCAATATCCCGATTTAGCGGACAATTTTTTTGGGTTATTACGAGCTTGGCACGAAGAGGGAAAAAATAAAGACATTTGGAAAAAATTACGCTTAATTGTGGTTCATTCTGCTGAAGTTTATATCCCTCTCAATGTTAATCACTCTCCCTTTAATGTGGGAATTCCCATCACATTACCCATGTTTACCGCTAAACAAGTCCAAAAGTTAGCGAAAATTTATAACTTAAATTGGTCGTTAGAGCAAGGAGAAAAATTGATGGATTTAGTGGGAGGTAATCCCTATTTATTAAAATTGGCATTGTATCATATTTCTCTAAAAAAGATTACCCTAGAAAAACTTTTAATCAGTGATCCTCATGCTGCTTCTAGCATTTATCGTGACCATCTTCAGCGACAATTATGGAGTTTACAACAACAAAATTCTGGTTTATTACAAGCTTTAGAAAAGGTCGTTTTTGCCACTAAACCAATTGAATTGGATTTGATAGAATCCATTAAATTACAAAGTTTAGGATTAGTTCATTTTCAAAGTCATGAAGTTATCATCAGTTGTCGTTTATATCAACAATATTTTCAACAACATTTTCAGGGACTTGAATAACGTAACAGTCTTAATGAAGTGCCGAAAAATTATTCTTGGAGTACAACAATGGATTTTACAGCTAAACCTATGACGACGACTCAAACGAAAATTGTCCTAGATAAGTGGATTCCAATAACATGGGAAGACTTTTTGCAAATTACTGATGACCCAGCTAATGAACAGCTAAAAGCTTATTATTATCATCATCACATGAGACTAGAAATGTTACCAGTTGGATTTGATCACAGTCTCGATCACAGTCTGATTATTGTTGCCATTAATCTGTTTTGTATTCTTAAGAATATTCCTCTACAACTAGCAGATAACTGTTCTTTTCGGAAGACTAATCTAAAAGAATTTCAACCTGATATTGCTTGCTATGTAGGAGAAAATGCAAAGATTATTCCACAGGGGACAAATATTGTGAATTTGAATCAGTATTCACCACCTGATTTAGTAGTAGAAATTTCTCAAACCAGTTTTCTTGATGATATTGGGATAAAGCGGTCCCTTTACGAATCTTTCGGTATTAAAGAATATTGGGTAATTAATGTGGAAAATTGTCAGATTATTGCTTATACTTTAGAAGTTGAAGGGTCTTATCGCCTTCAATTTTCTCAAGTGTTTTCGGGTTTAAATTTAGCTATTTTACAAGAAGCATTAAGCAAAAGTCGGCAGGAAGATCACTCAGAAGTAGGACAATGGTTAATGACACAATTTCAACAATAATTATGCAATTTGATTATTTGATTTTTCAAAGCAGTTACCACCGCTCACTGTTAACGAAGTCAGAAGTTCCTCACTACGTTCCGGTGCTATCGCACAGAAGTTGTTTTTGAGACAAAGATTTACGCTCCGTCTCAAAAACGATTCGCGGCTCGACTGAGCGTTCGACTGAGCTCACGCCGAAGTCTTCGCCGAACGTCCTTCAAAGGCAGGGTTTTAGACCCAATGATTGTCGGTAAACACGCCTGGAGGTTCAAATTTATTGGCAACTCCAGTCAATTTAGGGCTACTAAAAGCCCCGCACATAGCGTAGCGACGTGCGTGGGTAGTTTACTATCGAGACATCATCGGCAACTTAAAGCGCATTTCTAAGGATGTTCCGTCTCCTGGTGGGGGATAAATGCGAATATTAGTAGTGGGAGCAAATTCCTTTAAATATTTAGCCAAAGAAGGCATATATTTTAAGACCTCCCAATTATGTCGTCTGTCAGCACAAATAATCACTAAAGTCAAGGCTGTGCCACAGGTCGTTACATACCATCCACCAGAGGATAAGACGGTTTGAGTTAGGCGATCGCAACTTTCATAAAAATAACGAGTTATCGCTTGATCAAGATTGCGTTGTACAGAGTCATCAACAGGGGTGCGAGGGGGCAAGTCTTCAGGGCGAAGATAAAAATAATTCATTAAAGTTAGTAATTATTACTCGATTGCTTTTCTATTAATTTACTTACCGTAACTTGGGATTTAAGTCAATATTTCCAAGCCAAAAATGATCAGACAATCCTGACTAATTATCTAACTTTCCTCGCACCAAAATGACAGTACTTTTCACCTGTTGAGCGATTCTTTTAGGAATATTTCCCTGCATTACTTGAACTAATAACCCTTCTCGACTCACCCCCAACATAACCACGTCACAAGTTTCTGCTTCTGCTAAATGAACGATCGCATCAGCAACAGACTGGGAACGAATAGGAAGGGGAATTACAGGACGTTCAAGTTCTTCTTTTAATTGTTTAGCCTTAACTTCTAAAGATTGATAATTAGGGGTCGGTTTATGGGGAGAAAACACCTGACATAACCAAATAATCGGGGAACGGGTACGAGTATATAATTGTGTTAATCCAGGTAACAATTCCATGGCCCGCTTCGCATTGGGACCACCAGCAATCGGAACTAACCACGTGGCATCTTTATCTAAGGTTTGGGGATAAGCTTCTTTTTCCTGTCCCAATTTAACTAACACTAATTCGCAACTAGCCTTACGAATTAAACTATCAATCACTGGCCCAAAAATAGTCCCTGGGCTATGATTGTCAGCCGTCCATTCTAAGACCATGAGATTGATATGTCGTTCTCGAATGGTGTCTAAAATAGCTTGGGTGCGATCGTGGGCCACACGAATTTGGGTATGAACCGAAATATGATGTTGACGGCCCAATCTTTCGGTTCTTTGTAATAATTGACGACTATGTTGGGTAATCACGGGCGTTTGTGCCGGATCACTATGTTTAGGCACGGTAATGACTTGTAAACATTCAATTTCTTGGTTTTGTTGTTGGGCGATCCCTGCAGTAATTTTAAACAAAGAAGTGACTGTATCAGGATTCACCAAAGGTAGCAAAATGCGACCCTCTCCAGCTAACGGGGCCCGAGTTTGATAGGCAATATAGGAAGGATCGGGAACCACCTCATTAATGCTAGTATCATCCCCTTGTAACTGGTTGGCTTCGATACGAATAATATCCGTTCGGGTGATAATTCCCACTAATTTATGGCCTTCTGTGACAGGAAGACGGGAGAGTTGATAACGGTTCAGAAGGTATAAAACATCACTTAAAGAAGCCTCTGCTTGCACTGTAATGGGTCGTCGGGTCATAAACTCGGATAGGGGAGTATATCCTGGCACTTTTTTTAATTTCGCCAGATCCGTTTGAGTTACAATGCCCACTAATTGACCTTGAGTCACCACAGGAAACCCTCGATGACTAGAGGTAGACATCGCTTGCAGGACTTCATCTAAAGTTAAATCACTGGATAAGGTTTCTACCTGAGACTCCATGACTTGAGACGCGGTGAGTTTGGAGAGAAAATCTTGTCCTGTGGCCCCTTCATTGAGATAAATACCCCGTGCCTGTAACATATGTTCGTAGAGAGACCCCCGCGAAACACTTTCAGCCACGATATAAGAAACCGCACAAGTGACCATTAAGGGTAAAACAATATTAAAATCCGTATTCAGTTCAAAGACAAAAACGATGGCTGTCACAGGAACCCTCACCACTGCCGTGAAAAATGCTCCCATTCCTGCCAAGGCGTAGGTAGACTCGGTGCCGGTTCCGGTTAATAATTCCTCAAAATCTCCCACTAAATAGCCTAACGCAGACCCCAATACCAAGGCCGGACCGAATAACCCTCCAGGGGCGTTGCAACTATAGGCCAAAATGGTGAGGAAAAAATGAGCCACAAAAGCCAATAAAATGCGACTGCCATCTAATTCCCCCGTTACCAGAACAATACGCAGTCCTGCATTATCTCGAAAGAAAGGGGGTAATAGGGCAATAATCAGGCCTGAAACCATTCCCATTAAGCCAATGCGCCAGGATAAAGGTAAATTAAAGTACCTTTGTATTTTGACACTGGCCAGGAGTCCTCGATTAAATAACGCCCCTAATAAGCCGGCTAAGATGCCTAAGAGGAGATAAAAGGGAATTTCTGAGGCAGTGAACGTAATATCCGGCAGTTCGAGTAAAGAGGAGGGAAAATTGAGGGTAGACGACTGCAAAATTAAGGAAACCACTGCCCCAGTAAAGGAGGCGACGATGGCCGTTTCTAGGGTTAACCCAGAAACATCTCGCATCAACTCTTCAATCACGAATAATACCCCGGCAATGGGGGTGGTAAACCCGGCCGCTAGTCCGGCTGCTGCCCCGGCTGCGATCATTTGTCGTCGATGTTCGGGAGAAGTAGGAACCCAGCTACTCAGTTGCGCTGCTAAGGCTGCCCCAATATGCACGGTTGGGGCCCGACGGCCTAGGGTTAAACCGCCTCCTAACACTAAAATAGTGCCAACCAGTTTAACCACCGCTACCCGTAAGGATAAAGGAACCGGGTATCGGGCTAAGGCCGCTTTTACTTGTGTGATCCCGCCCCCTGTCGCTGTTGGGGAGAGGGTTTCAATGATCAAACCCGCCAAATATCCTAAAATCAATCCTCCCAAGGGCAGCACGACTATACCACCAAACTCATTAGCCAAGGCGACACGCCATCCTCCTAGCCAACCGACTCCTTGTTTGAGAATTAAGGCTGCGATCGCTGATAAGACTCCAATTAAGGAGGCTTCCGCTAAGGCATAACGGGTATCAGTGGCATTGAGAGCAAAGGGTCTTGATTTGAGCCATTGATAAAAACGTTGAGGTATTAAATGAGGCTGCATGGATTACCCAGATTGCGCCAGTCTCTCTTGATCATAGAAGATATTTTAGGGGTTTAAAGCAAAATCTTCTATATTTTTTTACTTATCGATCTTATTACAATTGATCGATGGGGACTTCTACCCATTAATAACCTAATGCTAAACCGTCTGCACGGGGTTCGGAACCTGTTATTAAAACACCGTTATTTTTTAAGATCATTTGACCTTTTCCAAACATGGTTTCAGGAGCTAATTTAACATCATGGCCTCGCTGTCTTAAACCTTCAATGATTTCGGGAGCTATACCCCTTTCTAAAAGTATGCTATTTTCTCCTAAAAATCGCCATCTAGGGGCATCCAAGGCAGCTTGAGGATTCATTTGATAATCTGTTAAATTCACGACCATTTGTAGGTGTCCTTGGGGTTGCATCGGCGCACCCATGACTCCAAAGGGGCCTAATGGTTGATTATCTTTGGTGAGAAAGCCGGGAATAATTGTATGAAAAGGACGCTTATTGGCTTCTATTTCATTGGGATGCCCTTTTTCTAAAGTAAAGGCTGAGCCTCTATTATGTAAAGAAATGCCTGTTTCTGGGATTAAAATTCCACTACCAAAACTATCATAATTGGATTGAATAAAAGACACCATTAAATCTGAATCTGCGGTACATAAATAAACAGTTCCCCCTTGAGGAATTCCAGGTTTGGCTAAAGGAATAGCTTGATAATTAATCAATTCCTGACGTTGTTTTATATAATCTTTGTCTAATAAATTTCTATTAGAAACTTTCATGTAATCAGCATCACTAACGTAAGCATAAACATCAGCAAAGGCTAATTTCATAGCTTCAATTTGATAATGAAAACTGTCTACAGAATCACGATTATATTGTTCAATCTTTAAACCTTCGACAATATTTAAAGCCATTAATGCTGCAATTCCTTGGGTATTGGGTGGCATTTCCCATACTTTTAATTGTTTGTATTCAGTGGCAATAGGATTAACCCATAAAGGGGTATGATTGGCTAAATCATCAGACGTTAAATAGCCTCCTGTATCTGCTGAAAAATTGTTGATTTTTTCTGCTATTTTTCCTTGATAAAAACTGTCTCCTCCTGTCTTCGCAATCTCCTGTAATGTGTCAGCATGGAAACCACTTCCCCAAATTTCTCCTGCTTTTGGGGCGCGATCTTTTGGGAAAAAAATTTGGTTAAAATATTGATATTCTGGTCTTCTTTTACTAAGATAAATGGCTTGTTTGCGTCGCCATATTTCTGCAGTAACAGGAGAAACAGGAAACCCATTTTTAGCGTAACGAATGCCAGGACTAAATAACTGTTCAAAGGGTAATTTTCCCCAACGTTTCCAAACTTCATACCACAGAGAAACTGCCCCAGGAACTGTTACCGTTAACCAGCCTAACTCTGGCATTTTTTCTAAACCCGAATAAGCTTGTAATGATAAGTTTTTTGGGCTTTTTCCAGAACCATTAATGCCCTGTAATTTTCCATCCCAAACTAAGGCAAACGCATCACCCCCTATCCCATTAGAAGTGGGTTCAACCACAGTTAAAGTAATGGCGGTAGCAATAGCTGCATCTACAGCATTTCCTCCCGCTTGAAACATCTCTATTCCTGCTAAAGTTGCCAAGGGTTGACTGGTAGCAACAGCGCAATTTTTGGCTAAAATAACACGACGTTGAGAAGCATAAGGATAAGCATTAAGATTAAATTGCATGATATTTTATCTAAGAATATGTTGATTTTAAAAACTATTTTTACTTATTATATTTTGGACATAAACTAAATTCTGACTTCTGACTGGGAGACTTCTGACTCCTGACTTTATGCAAAATGATCTAAAAAAACCTAAACGGCCGTGAGCGAGAGTTAGCCACGTCCTTTTAAGGCGTGGCAGTGGAGCGAACAGGGGTTTTAACCCCATGTATCTAATGGTAAAATGGTTGCTAAGTC
>JAAUYD010276256.1_pt1 | contig 10059 bp, 8 predicted proteins | sample 7278101 | NCBI WGS metagenome assembly JAAUYD01 (sample SAMN14350128, study PRJNA611818) | marine sediment metagenome | isolation source: surface marine sediment (0.6m) | place: French Polynesia: Moorea | collected 2018-08
ACAGCAACAGACCGGACAGGCTCGTCAACAGGAGCAGCAACGTGAAGGCCACGTCCATGCCAAGCGTTTCCGGTGTTGCCGGTTCCCGATCCATCTGCTGCTTTAGATAGAGCAATCCGCCGGTCCCCGCCAGAAGCGTCAATCCCCCGAGGGTTCCCAAAACGACCGGCCAGCTCCAAAAAGGATAGGGGGCCAATCGGTGCAGCAGGTGGTCGTAGAAAAAAGCAACCGTGGTCGACGCCAGACAAAGGATGAAACCGTAAAACACGGCATGGTGAAAATAGCGACGGATCATGCTGAACCGTTCATCGGGATAATTGCACCCATATCCGCCGCCATCCAGGTATTTAAGTTTCAATACGTCCGTGATGGCCTGCCGATGGGCCGTCCAGTTCATGAGGTCTTCCAGCGTGGCACCGGTTGACCGCCACAGATTGACAAACCCTTTCCCTAAAGTTACCAGCACCAGTACTGCTAGCGCCGTAAAGGGAACGACCATGGCAGTGTAAGGAATTATCCGGTAAAAGGCACCTTCCCCCCGGTGTGTACCTAATAATACATCGTGTCCCTGGAACAGAAGGGTCAAAAGCAGAACAACAGCAATACTGAGAGCCGCAATCAGCGATACGAGCAGCCCGTTGTTCTGAAAAAAGCCCTTCATCGCTTGTGGCCAGCTGAACTCCCGGTAGGTATCCTGTCGGAGCTCCGCCAGGGCCCGGGGGATGTTGAGCATGAACTCATGGGGCGGTGCATACTGGCAGGCATAGTAGCATCCGCGACAATTGTGACATAGATTCGCCAGGTATTTTAAATCCGGTTTGGAAAAAGTCCGCCTAAGCTCCATAGCGGGAAACACCGCGCAGAATCCTTCACAATAACGGCAGGCGTTACAGATCGTCATCACTCGATCAGCTTCCTTTAAGGTCTTCGATGACATAGCGCACCGCCTCCTTCCCTGCGATTCGACCGAAAACCGTACCAACCGTCATCCCAAATCCGGCCATATATCCCTGCCCTAAGATATTGCCTGCCATGATCTCGCCAGCCGCGAAAATGTTGGGTGCCGGCGTGTTATTCTGCATGATGACCTGGGCGCGTTCGTTGACGGTAACCCCGAGATACGTGAAGGTAATCCCCGGTCGCAGGGGATAACCGTAAAAGGGCGGGGTATCCAGAGGACGGGCCCAATGGCTCTTAGGCGGCGTAAGCCCTTCGGTGACGCAATCATCCAATTCCGCGGCATCGAAGGTTCCGGATCGCACAGCGGAATTAAATTTTTTCACGGTAGCGGTGAGAGCGGCTGGATCGAGCGCCAGTTTCTCGGCCATAGCGCTGATCGAATCGGCTTTGATGGGTGGAAACACCGAAGGCATAAAAAGATCAATCGATTTGGTGTCAATGATGGAATAGGCGATCTGATCCGGCTGCTGCGCCACAAGACGTCCCCAAATGGCGTAACGCTTGGGCCAGAAATCCTCCCCCTCATCGTAAAAGCGTTCGGAATTCTTATTGACGACGATGCCAAAGGACACGCAGTCCAGTCTTGTGACAATCCCACCATCGAACTTGGGAGCCCGGGCGTCAATGGCGACCGCGTGACATTGACGCGGGTCGCCCACGGCTTTGGCCCCCTTGTCCAGCAACACGCGCAGCAAACGCCCCTTGTCGTATGGGGTGCCGCGGATGATAAAGTTGTCGGCGGCCTCTCCCCAATATTCCTTCAACCAATCGATATTGGCTTGAAATCCACCGGATGCCACGATCACCGCACGCGCTTCAACGGTCTGCCGACGACCACCGGATTTGAAGGTAGCCGCCGTAAAGCGGTCATTTTGGATGGTAAGATCCACGACCTCCACCTCATAAAGAATCGTCACCCCCAACCTTTCGGCGGTAGCATAGTACGCATTCATCAGGGCCTTGCCGCCGCCCAGAAAAAAGGCATTGGTTCGGGACAGGTGCAAGGTGCCGCGCATGGACGGTTGAAACTTACAGCCATGCCGGATCATCCAGGCACCTAGATTGCGCGACGCGCGGATGGTGAAACGGGCCAGATCCAGGTTGGTCTTCCCTCCCGTGACACGCATGAGGTCGTCCCAGAACTCTTCTTCGAGGTAGGATCCGGTCAAATAACTACTGTCGCTGCCGTGCAGATATCGTAAATTGCGGGTGTGACGACTGTTGCCGCCTCTGAATGCGAACGGTGCGCTTTCAAGCAGCAAAACGTCGGCACCGCATTCCCGCGCGGTCATCGCGGCACAAAGTGCGGCATTGCCGCCGCCTGCGATCAGCACATCATACATTTTTGACAAATTGATCTCGCTCTGGCTGCCGTCAGTCATAGTGCTTGCAGTATTCTAACTGGTTGAATTTCGATACGGCGCCTGACAACACCTGGATGAATATCGACGCCCGGTGGCATGGGCAGATCGTTTTGCAATTCAATCAGCTTCAAAATCGATTGACAATCGGTATCAGTTATGCAACGGATTGATTCGTACCATATTTACAAACCGGGAACAATACGTCATTTACATCGTTCGATTCGTATCTATCTTGTAAACGTGAAAAACAATCAGCGACCACCAACAGAGCTGAGGGTATGAGGAAGGCCCCTCGAAAGGGGTCTATGAGCCAAGCTCTGGCGGTGATTGCTGATTTTAACTCCCTTCATAAGCCACCGGCATTGTTCAACCTTTGATCAATTAGCCGCGATCACCCGGTAAAGGTAGAACCTTTTTAATTCTAACCGTCAGAGACGGTGGCTTATGAAGTGAGTTACCAGACAATCAACAGCTCCGAGTGAGGCAAATCGATAGCTCAATCAAGGAGGCATCATCATGCAAAAAAAGATACCAGCTGTTTACATGCGGGGCGGCACCAGCAAAGGGCTTTTTTTCCACGCCGGCGACCTTCCGTCCAGATCGGATGTCAGAGATGCGGTGCTGCTGGCCGCCTATGGGAGCCCGGATCCAAACCGGCGGCAGATTGACGGCGTCGGCGGGGCCGTTTCCACCGCCAGCAAAGTGGCCATCATCAGTCTTTCTGAATCCCCTGATTATGACGTTGTCTACAATTTTGGCCAGGTGTCCATTGACCGGCCCATTATCGATTTTAAAGGCAACTGCGGCAATATTTCATCGGCGGTTGGACCATTTGCCGTTGATGAAGGACTGGTACCGGCAGTTGAGCCGTTCACACAGGTGCGCATACATCAAAAAAATACCGACAAACTCATCATTGCGGAAGTGCCTGTCAAAAACGGCCGTTTCGATGAAGACGGTGATTACACCATCGCGGGCGTTCCCGGTCCCGCAGCCAAGATCGTGCTCCGGTTTGATGATCCCGGCGGGGCGCTGACTGGCAAACTGTTCCCCACCGGTAACGTCAAAGACACACTGGAGGTTCCGGACGTCGGAACGATTGAACTGACCGTCATCGATGCCGCCAATCCGGTCATTCTGGTACAGGCTGCAGCGCTGGGATTGTCGGGGCTTGAAATCGATGAAGTCGACAATGACGCCGCAATTCGTCATCGTCTTGAAAATGTCCGCTGCGCCGTTTCCGTAGAAATCGGTTTGACCGAAACCATGGAGGAGGCAACATCACGAAGCCAGGCGGTCCCAAAAATCGCATTTATTGCGGCGGCGGAGTCCTATCAGACCCTTGATGGCAATACGATTAATGAAACCGATATAGACCTGATCGGCCGTATGATGTCCATGGGAACCCTTCACAAATCGTATGCTGTTAGCGGTGCGGTGTCCACGGTGGGTGCGGCAATGATCCCGGGTACGGTCGCTCACGACCTGCTGAAACCGGAAGCCCGCCAGAAGGAAATGCTTTCCATCGGACATCCGGGTGGCATCATTGACGTCGGTGCGGTAATCGAAAAGACCAACGGCACCTACCACTACCGGGAAGCGGTGCTGGGTCGTACCGCCCGCCGGCTGATGGAAGGCAGTGTGCTCGTTCCCGAAAAGTACTTCAAGGATGATTAAAACTCCCGCCAGTAAGCGGGTCAGGATATTTGGGCAAAGACGGAATAATAAAACTCAAATTGTTGTGGAGGAAAGGAAGTTGAAATGAGTTCCAGCCTGGGATTATTTGCTTATCTGGTGCTCGGTCTTGTCGGCGGCGCCCTGGGGGCCAAGCTGAAAATTCCGGCCGGCGCCCTAATCGGGGCCATGTTAACCATAATTTTGTTTAAAATGACGATGAAGATGCACTGGGAAATCCCAAAAGGGTTTACTTTTGCACTCCAAGTCTTCTTAGGCATCATGGTGGGGGCGACATTTCAACCGGAACTGCTTCATGTCATGAAAAAAATCGCCCTGCCAGTCATCATCTCATGTGTGGTCCTGGTAGGTGTCGGAATACTTATGGCAGCCGTTTTTGCCAAGCTGGGATTACTGGATTTTGGCACTGCATACCTGGGTACGAGTCCGGGGGCAATGAGCGCCCTGATCGCGATGGCACTCGACAGCGGGGCACAACCCATGCTGGTGGTCTGTTTTCATTTTTTCCGGGTTGTGTTCGTCATCCTCACCGCCCCGCTGATATTTAAATGGATTTCCGGTTAAATCAAAGTTATTGTCTCACCCTTTCTGGGCACCACCACCGCAAAACCATCTTTTTTCAAATCGTCGGCAAATGATAGGGATTGTTCTTCTTCACCATGAATCAGGGCGATACGCTTTATCTTCAAATTGGATTCCTGCAGCAGCCGGCGCATTTCATTTTTATCTGCATGGGCACTGAAACCACCCAGTTTAACCACCCGCGCCTTGAGTGGATACTCCTTATTCATAAATCTCAACAGGGGCGCCTTGCCCTTTCTACCGGATTCTTCGTAGGCCTCACCTTGCTCAAGAATACGCCGGCCCAAGGTGTACTGGGCCATGTAACCCACGATCAGAATGGTATTTTTTGAATCATGAATTTTATGCCGCAGGTGATGCAGGATGCGACCGGCTTCACACATCCCGGATGCCGCCACCACAATATGGGGGGTTTTATCCCGGTTAAGTGCCATGGATTCCTCAACCGATTTGACGAAATTGACCTGGTCAAACTGAAAAGGATTTTTACCTTGCTGGAGGAATGCCTCGTGGGTCTCCTGGTCGTAAACCTCTGGATGTTCTGCAAAAACCCGGGTAATCTTGGTGGCCAGGGGGCTGTCGACGTACACCGGGAAACGGGGCACTTCGTTCTCGTTGTATAACTCGTGTATAACATACAGGAGCTCCTGGGTGCGACCGAAGGCAAAAGAAGGAATTAATATGGTTCCGCCACGATCATAAGTGTCCGCCAGGACTCTCTTGAGCTTGGGTTTTAAGTCCACGACCGGCTCATGCAGCCGATCCCCATACGTACTTTCCATGATCAGCAAATCAAGCGCCCGATCCTGTTCATCAAAACTCAGGGTCGGATCTTCTATAATCGGTTTATCGAATCTGCCCATATCCCCCGAAAAGCCAATCGTGAAGTTGCGGCCGTTTTCGCGGGCCCGTATCAGGGAGAAGGCTGATCCCAGAATATGACCGGCGTCGTATAACGTGCAGGTCATCTCCCGACCAATAGATACCGGGTGGCGGTAAGGATAGCCATCGAAAAAGGAAATGGCTTGCTGGGCATCCTCAATGGTGTAAAGCGGTTGGACTCCTTCTAGATGATACTCGTTTATCAACTCATTGACGGTTTCGGCATCAGGATGGCGTCGGTTTTTCTTTAGAAACTTTTTTAGACGATCGGCATCTTTTTTCGACCCTTTTTGGGTACCCATTGATGTTTCCATCTTATGCAGGGCGGAGCGAACGATTTTATAGTTCAGGTAGTCGGCATCCGATTCCTGGATATGCGCGGAATCGAGCAGGAGATATTCGCAGGCGGCCGCCGTTGCCCGGGTGCATATAATGCGGCCGGCAAAATCATGTTTGGTCAACAGCGGAAGCCGGCCGGAGTGATCGATATGCGCGTGGGAAAGGACAATGTTGGTCAAAATCCGGGGATCGAAGGGTATGACCGTGTTTTTTTCTCTCGTTTCTTTGCGCCGTCCCTGAAACAAACCGCAATCCAGCAAAATGCGATCATGTTCAGTGGTTAAAAGGTGCATGGATCCCGTGACTTCTCGAACCGCGCCGTAAAATGTAACATTCATACTAAAACCCCCTGTACCGTAGATGTTTACCCGTTACATAGGATGCTGTAATTTATAGGTTCTATCGTAAAGTTTTTTATGACAATTGATCCCGCTTTTATTCTTCATAGATTTGGGATTTCAGATTTTGGATTTAAGGTATTCTGTCAATTTAATAAAGATAGATAGAGCGCAGCGATACGACAATTCCGCAATCCAAAATCCACATTCCAAAATTATTCCTAAAAGTTGGTTTAACGGAATAAAAACCGGATGAAAATTAAAGCGACACGATGGAAAACCTTCATTACCTATTCCGCCCAATTTAAAATCCTCGAATCCCAATCAAACACACCGTTGCCATCCGTATCGGCTGCCACCGAATAAGTCAACTGATTCAGCGCGGTTAATTCGGCTTGGGTATTCTTTTGCCCTTTAATTTCGAGTAAACCGGAAGTCGGCCAATCATCTTCATGATGCACGATGAAAGGCTCGGTTGTGGATATATTAACGTAGCCATGATCCGGATGATAAAATGTGCCGAAAATATCTATTTCTACATATCCGGCGAACTCAGTGATGTTCATGGCATAGTCTTTTATCCAATACACCTGTCCGGATTCAATGTCCTTGCTGTAGGCCGAGAAGGTCACCGTTGTCGGCGGATACAAAAAATCCAGTGTCATGTCACCATCCAGGGTGACCTCACCGTCTGACAGATCTGTGAAAGAAAAATGGGCCGTTCTAATGTCTCCACTGTCGATGCCATAGGTACCATCGAAATCCGTTTCACCCGAAATGGCAATCCCGTGATCACAATAATTTTCAAGTCTAAAGCTGCCGTTAAACAATCTTGATTCAGAAATAATATCAATTAAATAGGATAGATTTCCCCCGCAACTGCCCGCTATCGTTCCACTTCTGGTTTCAACAGCCGGCTTGTAAAGGGCCGCTGCCGGTCCGGTTATCTCGGCCTTTTGAAGAGAATCCTTTAAAACCATCGGCAATCTTAACGGCCAAAAAGCTCCGATTTGGGTCACACTTGAATCTTCATCATATCCGGCACTTTCAGCTTCAAGGCGCGTCATGCCACCGGCAAAAGCACCGCCCGACAGGTCTTTTGCATTGGTTGAATCGATGACAGCCGGGGATGTACTACCGGTAAATACGGTGGTGCTTTCATTGTCTTCAGAATCCTTATCCTTCTTGACGTCACCGCTAGAAAAAACCAATACGCATCCGCCATAGGTGTAAGGCAGTGACAACATAAGGATAATAGATAAAATGGTGTATATTCTGCGGTTCATTACTTTTCCCCCCAATGGATGCAGAATTTACTAAGATGAGGCCCCAGGGATCGGCGGCTCAAATCCACTTCCCAGCAAACTTTGCAAGGCTTTTCCAACGGCTTTCTTATCACGATTGGTTAGCGTTCCGATTTTTTTTACGATCAATCGACTATCAAGTGTAAAGAGTTTCATGCGAACCTTTGACGGTGCCGTCAATCCCGTCCGGCGGATACTTGTAATAGTTGTATCCAGAGGCCAATCCGGATTTTTTTGGCTGGTTATCATTGCCAGTACAGCATGACCACTCGGCTTATTAAATCTTATATCGTCAGACAAAATCAATGCCGGTCGGCGTTTATCAGCTTTTCTGTCCGTAAATGGGAACGGCACGACGACGACCTCAAATGGCTTATAAGCCACGATATGCCTCCTCGTCGTTCTCAGAAAGCCACTCGGAGGCAAGCGTTCCTTCTAAAGCCCTGGCGAACTCAAAGTCAATGGGGGTAGCCTTTCTTAAAAATACTTTTTTGTCCGGTGTGACCTCGAAGGCTACCGAATCGCCGGGGTGAAGATCGAGAATACCTCTTATCTTTTCCGGTATCGTCGCTTGGCATTTCGTTGTTAATTTGCTGGCGATTACGGGTTCCATAATAGGATTGCCTTTCTTTGAGCTTTTAGTTTATCGAATTTGTATTACGCCATTACCGTATTACAGTCTTTCCATTTTGTCAATATTGATTCCTTTTTAATTCACTTTTAATTGGAAACAAGGTATTAATTTAACTAAGCGGTTTCGGAAAACACTGAGAATCATAAAAATATTAAGATTCAAGTGTAATGCATCCCATCAACCTTGAACGGTGAGTCCTCAACTTCTGAATACAGGAATAAAAAACATATCTACGGCGGCCTTAAGCGGCTTGCTGCTGACAGGCGCCTTTCCCAAAATCGGGCTGGACTGGCTGGCCTGGGTTGCCTTGGTCCCGCTGTTATACACCCTAAAAGACCAACCTATCGGAGCCGGTTTTCGCCTGGGATTTATCACCGGTCTGGTTCATTTTCTGATGCTGTTGTACTGGCTGGTCCCCGTCATGCGAACCTATGGGTATTTGCCGGCATATTTGAGTATATTGATCTTGCTTCTTTTTGCCGCATTTCTGGCCCTATTTGTGGGATCATTTGCAGCCGCCCTGTCCAGGATCGGGAAAAAACCCGTCTGGTGTCTGGTCATGATCCCGTTGCTATGGGTGGCACTGGAATATTTGCGCTCCTTTATATTCTCCGGGTTTCCCTGGGAATTATTGGGATACTCCCAGTTTAACCGTTTGCAACTCATTCAAATTTCAGATATATTAGGTGTATACGGTCTGTCGGCTTTGATCGCCCTTGTCAATGGGGCAGTTTTTATCACCTTGCTTTATTTCACAAAAAGGAGGTGGCTGGACGCAGATATCACAAAACGCCTGGCAACAGGCGCTGTCATTGCTTTAATTCTGGGAACCGCTCTGAGTTGGTCATACGGCCTGTGGCGCCTGAAAACGATCGATGATATAATTGCCATCTCCCCCAAAACCCGCATTGCCGTTGTTCAGGGTAACATCGACCAGGCAGTAAAGTGGGACCCTGCCTTTCAAATCGATACCATAAATAAATACCATCGTTTGACCTCATCGATCATAAAACAGCGTCCGGAGCTTATCGTATGGCCGGAATCGGCCACCCCGTTTTACTTTCTATACGATATAAAGCCCACGGAACTGGTATTTGAAGGAATTCAGCAAACAACGGCGGATTACCTGATCGGCAGCCCTTCTTTTGTTCAATCGGATGATGGGGTGAGGTACTTCAACAGTGCCTATTTGATCAGCCCGCTGACAAAAAATATCAGCAAATACGACAAAACCCACCTGGTTCCATTCGGTGAATACGTCCCGTTTAAGAAATGGCTTCCATTTTTGGGAAAAATAGTGGCTCAGGTGGGTGATTTCAGGGGCGGCTTGGAGGGCAAAACCTTAAGCTGGAAGAAGGAGCAGATCGGCGTTCAAATTTGCTATGAAATCATTTTCCCGAGGCTGTCCCGGGCCATGACCAAAAACAATGGGTCGTTGCTGATCAATATCACCAATGATGCCTGGTTTGGCAAAACCAGCGGACCCTATCAGCATTTTTCCATGACCGTTTTCAGAGCAGTTGAAAACCGGCGAGCGCTGGTAAGGTCTGCCAATACAGGCATAAGCGGCTTTATCGACCCGGCCGGCAGGGTTTTAGCCTCAACCCCGTTGCTTCAGGATGCGGCTCTGGTCCAGTCGATCCCATTTTTAAAAATAAAAACGGTCTACACCCGCATCGGAGACCTGTTTGCCCAGGTGTGCTTCGGACTCGCGTTGATTCTCGTGCTGATTGAAATTTTCAAATTCGCACTTAGGTTTAAAAGCTAATCCCTAACACAGATAAACCGGAAAACTCAATAACTTATACCCCTGGCCCAGACCTAACTTTCAATGAATCTGGAAAATAAAACAAAGGTTTATACAGATCTCAACAGATTTTCAGAATGCTTGTGTTTCTTTTGTCATAGAAGACAAAAATATATCTATTCAATCCGTGTTTATCCGTGTCCCATTCCGGTAA
>JAAUYD010068077.1_pt1 | contig 10057 bp, 11 predicted proteins | sample 7278101 | NCBI WGS metagenome assembly JAAUYD01 (sample SAMN14350128, study PRJNA611818) | marine sediment metagenome | isolation source: surface marine sediment (0.6m) | place: French Polynesia: Moorea | collected 2018-08
CAGCTATCTCTTACCGTTTTCATAACTGGTTAAAGAATAATGCTGACGTATTCGCCTTGTATAAAGCTAGTTTTGGTTATGTTTGGGCTTGAAATTAGCTAAAGTCCCACGTTAACTGTTTAAGCGGATTTCATATAATCTTAAAAAACGTAAATCCGAAGGCGATCTGGTCTTGCTGTATTGTGATCAGACCTCCTTTTGTTAGGAGAAAGTTCATAAATTTTCCTGCTCGGTAAAGAAAATTTAACTGTCCGATTACTTTCATCTTCAATAGTATCATAATTGATATTAAGAAGTTTTTAGAACAAATATCTCAATAACAATAAGGAGAATTTTTTATTATGGTTGCCGAAACTACTAATTGCTTTACTGTTGCCACGGGTGGCGTGGGGGAATCTGGGGCTTTTTCCCAATTAATCTATCAAGTTCCCGCTAAAGGCTCTAATTTCGTCCTCCTAAAAACCACAGAGTCGAGTCTTTGTCCCAACACTGGGGCTGTTGGCGTTATAGTCGTTAATGGCACTCCTGAAATCGTAGGCGACCTCACCCAACCTGGCAGTTTGCTTAAAGTTAATGTTAAACCCAATGATTCTGTCGTGGCTATTATCAGCACTGTCCCTCTGTTTAATGATATTAATTGTATTCGTCTTGGCGAACTATGTGTCACTCTTAGCGCATGTGATTAGATTCACTTAGGTGAATGCCACTAGGTTTACGCTATGACCCCGTGATCGCCTTCTTGAAGTCACTTGCTCTGGTGCGATCACGGATTCTGTGGGGATTACTCTGAGTCAGGCGATGAGATACTGCGATCGCAAACTCCGCCCATCCTTGCTCTGGTCGACGCTAAAGGGAGATTTTTATTCCTGCATTCCTTCATAAAGTAATCTAATTAATAATCGAATACCATCACTTTGTTTAAGTTCAGCATAAGAAGGTTCACTACGTTTTCCAATTTCCCTTAAATCATTTAAAAGTTCTGGGTGAAACTGACAAGTAAAAGAACGACGAATTTTTTTAGTTTCAAAATCTTTATAGTTAATACAAGTACAAGAACATTCGGTTAAAATTTCTCCGTTAGCTTCAGTTGAGGCGAGAATTTCTACTGAATAGGGTAATTCTAATAACCAAGAAAGATGGCTGCTGGCGATGACATATCGATGAGGAACAAGAGCCTTATATAAGGCGATGTAAGCCCAATTGGCAAAAAGAATTACTTCTTCGTTAACTTCATTAGAGTGAAACATAGAAATGGCCACATCACGTCCATGTTCTAAAATCATGCGCTCAATGATCCCTTCATATTCATCAGCCATAACTTTATGAGCTTCAAGCAACTCAATAGGAATTTTCGAGCCTCTAGCCGTGGGGGTTTTATAGGGCAATAAATGACGTTCCCCAATTTCTTTATCTTCATTAAGAACCACTGAAAAATTGCTATCATGCCAACCATTGGCAACTATTCTCCCATCTCGCTTTTCAATCTGAAGAGTTTCACCAACGGAGCGAATTTTTTGGCAAACCGCCTTGAGACAGAGCAAGGCTTCTTCTTCTTGGTCACCAGGAAGCACTTCTGTGTTTAGCACCTCTTCGGTAACTTGTTTGAGCAGGCTAGTATGGGCTTCAGCCGCAAGTTGATGGCCAAGACAAATCATAATTACAGGTGCGCTCTGGGGAGAACGTGAGAGGATAAGTTTCTCAACTAAACGCAATATATCATCCCTCGAGCAGTTGGGATGAGTCCAGGCACTGGGATTATTAGCCGAAACGTTCCCCCCTTCGAGGATAACTGCCATACTTCCAGAAAGAATGGGTATTACTGAGTTCAGTTCGAGGGTTCCTGTGTGCCAAACAGGGAATAAAATGGAGTCACAATCGGCTATTTTTTGAGCCATAAAGGCCACATTTTTGGAAGCGCGTACTGGTTCATTGAGGTCATTAATTCCTACATGCTCCCAAGGTTCAATAATAAATAGTGACTGGCGAAATAAACGGGGATTTTTCAGTAAAAACTCCCAATCTTTGGCGGAATTAATCACTTTTTCTAATGGAGGGGCTTTTCCCCATTCAAAGCTTCCTTGAGCCGTCAACAAATTTTTTTCAGCTAAGGGAGCTTCGGAACTTCTGTCAGCGAGAAAACGGCCAAAGAGAATTAAGGTTGATTCTAAATTTGAGCCGCTTTCTTTAAAAAAACCTGGGGTTAACCGCCATTGAGGATTGCTGTTTTTTTCGGGTGTTAAAGTCATCAATTTGACTCCTTGTATCTAAATTTAATATTGTTTAATTACTGCATTAAGGTTAATCCGCGATCGCTTCCATCCCATAGTCATAACCACGACCTTTTATCTGAGACAGTTTCTGCGATCGCTCCTCTTAATTGTTCTATAAGGTCGTTCCCAAATTAACTGTCCAGTAATGAGAGTAATTAATGGGACTTTAGCTAGAATCTGAACTCAATCTTGCGCTAATATAGACAAGATCAGTTTTTTAGGTTGATAGCGATCGCCAACTTCCTATGAGAGAAACGATTTCGACGGCCATGCCTCCTTGTTTCGACAGATGGTGTAAACGTTTTGACGATATTTTCAAAACGACAGCCCAAAGAAAGGAGTTTAGACATTATTTAGGGGGGTTATTGGGGGAAAGTGAGAGAAAAAACTTATCTCAGATGGCAGAAGATACTGTAATAGTTATTATTGATTCAGGATATGGGAATAATACATCGTTTTTAAAAGAACTAGAAGCTCGAAAATTGAAGTATTTAGGAGGAATAGCTAAAAACAGAAAAGTAACTTTAAATGAACCAGATAATCCTCTGGCGATAAGAATAGATGAATTAGCAAAAAGCTTATCTAAAGAGGCTTTTTCATTTGATAAACTTTCATCATAATGATATCCTAAACCAGAGTAATCTTTAAGCTCTGAGGGATCATCAATTTTATTTTGTATAATCCAATTTGTCATTAATCCTCTACTTTTCTTGGCTGTGATACCAATAGTTTTAAGTTTCCCATTTTTCATTTCTTTAAAAGAGACTTTCAAAATAGGATAATTAAATTGTTTTAAGTCGATTATCCGAGAATATTGATCAGAAGCTAAATTTAATAAGACTTTAGTTTTATGTTTTTCTAAATCATCATTTAATTTCTGAGTTACTTTTTTCGTCCAAAACTGATAAAGATTATCAGCTTTTTGAGTTTTTAAACGAGTATTCATTTCTAATCGATAAGGACTGATTTTATCAAGAGGTCGTAAAATACCATATAATCCTGATATAATTTTTAAATGGTCTTGAGCAAATAAATAATCTTTGTGCTTAAACTTCTTTAGTTCTAATTGTTTAAAAACGTCACCTCTATAAGCTAAAATAGAAGCCTGTTTCTGAGACTTATCAAATGATTGAAATCGTTGATAATTTAAGTTAGCTAATGATTCACTAACGCCTAATACTTTTTCTAATTGTTTAGAGGAAAAGAGTTGGAGTGAGTCAACTAAAAAGTTAGCATCTTCTTGATAAATCGGTTGTGTAGTTTCAGGAACAGTAAAATCATCATCAAATACTAAGGTCTTCGCTGAAGAGAGAATTAAAAGCATTTAAACGTAACATCATCATTAATGATTAGCTTATTTATTTTATTATAATGAGTAAAACAGCATTGATTACCGGAGCGAATTCTTTTGTAGGGTCAGCCATTGGCCAAGGGTTAGCTGAGGCAGGTTTTAATTTAGTTCAGTCTTCATCAGGTTCAGATAAATTTTGCACCCCTTCATTTCTCGAACCTTTAAACATCTCTATCCCTTGTGATTCAGTTCTCGCTTGGGTCTTGGGAGTAGTAACTGTTATTGGAACTATACTGGCAGCAATTACAGTTTTTATAGGCAATGTTCAGAAACTTCTTGATTTCATTAAGAAAAACCTTATCCCAGCCAAATCTGAACTATCAGATTCCGAAATCCGTAAACGTTTACTTTTCCAACTTAATGAAGACTATTCAGGTCGTCTCCGTGATTCCCTTCATAACTTAGTCAAGATTGACCTGCAAATTGAAGAACAGCTCGAACGAGTGGGTCGTTCCACACCAGAGTTAATCCCTGAAGATTCTCCTCAGCCCAATTTTCTCAACCTGAACCGAGTCTTCAGACTTTTTAAAACCCGTGACGATTCAAGGACTCAATTAGAACCCAATCAGAAGACTGTTGAATTCTATGATCGGAAGGATATTGGAGGTAAACTCCTAATCTTGGGAGAGCCAGGAGCCGGCAAAACAACTGAATTACTGAGCTTGGCTGATGACTTACTTCAAAAAGCCAAGGAAGATGAGAATGCACCAGTCCCTGTTATTCTTGAACTATCTGCGTGGAAGGTTAATCAACCTTTGAGTGAGTGGTTGATAGCCCAACTGTTCGCAATTTATCACCTGAGTAAAACAAGAGGGAAACGGTGGCTTGAAAGTAGTCGATTTATCTTTCTACTTGATGGGTTAGACGAACTAGGATTAGTCAATCAGGCTAAGTGTACTGAAGCCATTAACCAATTTTTAAGAGAAACTTTTCAACCAGGGCTAGTCGTATGCTGTCGCCGAGAAGAATTTGAAAAGGCTCAAGTACCGCTTGAAGAGTTAAAAGGAGCGATTTACCTGCAAAAGCTCACAGATAACCAGATTTACCAATATCTCAAAGATTTAAAACGTTCTCGCCTTTTGGATCACTCACAATTCGGGTCTGAGTTGCTAGAATTGGCTCGCTCGCCGTTATTCCTGAGTATGTTAGCTATTGCTTATCAAGGAAATGCTATTAACAATTACCAACAACTTTTTGATGCTTACATAAAGAAGCAGATTCGAGACCCTAAATATAAGCAAACGTATCCACCAGGGAAAAGTCCATCACAAGAAAAGACTTTACATTATCTGGTTTGGTTGGCAAGGAAACTCGAAGAAGAGGGAGCAACTGAATTCTTGATTGAGCAAATGCAGCCGACTGCTTTGGAATCTCCCAAAGAAAAGGTTTTCTATCGTATGAGTTCAGGGCTGGCCGGAGGGCTGCTCGCAGGGCTGGCCTTATGGCTGTGGTTCGGACCGTCGTTCGGGCTGATGTATGGGCTGTGGGCAGGACTGGTATCGCTGGTACTAGGGCCGTTGCTAGGACTGGTATCGCTGTGGTACAGGCCGATAGGAGTGCAAAATGGAATCAAACCTGCGGAAAATTTAGCCTTTTCTTTTAAGAAATTCCTAAGTCAAGGGCTGATGTATGGGCTGTCGGCAGGGCTGCTCACAGGGCTATCGGCAGGGCTGATATATGGGGGACTGATGTATGGGCTGTTTTGGGGGCTGCTCGCAGGGTTGCTTACAGGGTTGCTCGCAGGGTTGCGAGCAGGGCTGATTAAGTCAGAAATTCCCATAAGAAAGAAAGTTAATGAAGGAATTTGGTTATCTTTTAGAAATGGTTTAGTCGTCATGCTGGGGGGAGGGCTGTTTTTCGGGCTGGTCATAGGGCTGATGTCTGGGCTGTTGTTCGGGCTGGACGGAGGGGTGTTTTTGGGGCTGTTGTTCGGGCTGTGCGTGGGGCTGCCCGGAGGACTGTGGGCAGGGCTGGAAAGTGTTATTGACCACTTTGCCTTACGTTTTGTTCTGCACAGAAATGGTTATATTCCTTGGAACTACGCTCGCTTCCTCGACCATGCAGCCAAGCATAGATTTATGCAAAGAGTCGGCGGACGCTACCGATTCATGCACGACCTACTCAGGAAACACTTTGCTACCATGTCCCTAGATGAACATGACCTAAAACAATTCCTCAACAGCTAGTTCCGGATGTAAGATCCCAAAATAATTGTTGAGAAATGAAGGTATGAGACAATGATCTGATATTAGATAGAACACCGATCCCACCCGAAAAATCAAACCTATATCACTATAGTTTTCTGATTATTTTCATCAGAAGATAACTGCTTAATTGTTAAGTAAAAAAAACTACTAAGTACCGCATAATAATTATATGACCACTGATGATAAATCTCAAGTAATTGCCATTAATAATGCTTTTTATCGTTCCTTTGAGAAACGAGATAATAAAGGGAGAAGATTAGAAGCACAATCAATGGCGACAAATAGTTTTAGGAAGATGGCGCAGAAATGGTATTTAGTTCATCATCATGGTAGTCCGATTATGAGACAATAAATAGTCTATACTGAAACAGTTGGAATAATTCAGATTTAATTATAGATAAGCTTATGTCAATTTCACAAAAGTTATTCAATTTATCAACCACTGAAAATATTGGATTTTATAATATTACTGAAAAAGTACAGCAATTTGTAGAAACAACCTCTATTAAAAATGGTCAAGCTTTAATTTTTTCAAGACATACCACCACCGCCTTAATTATTAATGAAGATGAATCGAGACTACTTGAAGATATAAAAACTTATTTAAAAAAATTAGCCCCTCCAACAGATTCTTATTTACACAATGATTTACATTTACGAGATGTTCCCCCAGACGAACCGGAAAATGCCCATTCTCACCTTATGGCGATGACCTTAAGTACCAATGAAATTATCCCTATTGTGGATGGAAAACTAGCTTTAGGAACCTATCAGTCCTTAATATTAGTAGAATTAGATGGGCCTAGAGAACGAACTTTTTTTGTTCAGGTTTGGGGTGAAAAATAATACAAAAAAATGAAAATACCTCAATGCGTATGATATTTTGAGGACTTGAAATAATTGTTACCGCTTGATTTGAAAGGATAGGATTTTCATCTAACCACCATAATAATGTATGGGTATCAAGAAGATAACTCATTCAGTTAAACCCATAAAACCATTTTGGATAGAATCAGGTAAAATGTCGAAATCATCAGCTATCTTTACTTTTCCTCCCCAATACCCAGGTTTTCTTGGCTCTAAATTGGATTGTAATCGCTCAACTTTTTTGTTCTTTTTTATCTTCATGACAAGTTTTTCTTCTTCTTGAATAACCTCTACTTCTTGACTATCTCCTAAGAGTTCTTTCGGAATTAATACGCCTTCTTCTGTTACTTTTAGTTTCATGATTAATTTCCTCAACTCTCAACAATTTTAGGGGGAAACTTCACTTTAATTATAACATTTTATTTTCGGGACAAAAATTATGAGTAAATATCCTTGGTTATTATTCCATCCTAATATTCCCCTACCTTTACATGGGTTAGCCCCCAGAGTAATTAAAGGACAACAATGGTGGAATCAAACAAAACGAGAAGCAAAAGCTAAATTAGATCAACATTGTTGGGCTTGTGGTGTTCATAAATATGATGCTAAATATCATCAATGGTTAGAAGCGCATGAATGTTATTCTATCAATTACGGTAAAGGTGAAGTCAAATACGTAGGCACTTGCGCCTTATGTCATGCTTGTCATAACTATATTCATGATGGTAGAATGCAAATGATAGTCGGTTCTCCTGATTTTCCTCATCAGAAATATGTTGATATCATTGAACATGGGGAAACGGTTTTAAAAGAATGGTTTGAGTTAAAAGGATGGCAATGGAAAGGTTACAAAAAAGCTTATCAACCCATGACTTTATACTTCTATCTTTATCCTGAATTACCCCCGTTTTCTAATAAGATAGAATGGATTGAAGGCATAGGAGAAGCAGAGTGGAATGACTATCATTTAATTGTTGATGGGAAACGGTACGAAGCCAAGCATAAAAGTTATGAAGATTGGTTACGGTTTTATCAATAGTAATACCAAATCCGACTTAGATAACCCCTTGTTAATCATCTCATCAATAGCCCTCTTGGCGTAGACGAGGACGTAGGCGTTGGCGTTGGCGTTGGCGAAGGCGAGGGCGTTGGTGTTGGCGAGGGCGTTGACGTAGGCTTTGGCGTAGCCGTAGCCGTTGGCGTTGGCGAGGGCTACTGCTCTTTTTCCCACAGGTTTAATCTCCCCAGAAACCGAACTTGTCACCCGTTCAACCCAACGGAGTAACCCTTGTAACTTAGGGGTATTCATCAAAGACTGACTTTTTTTCTCCATCATGAGTAAGAGAGAATCTGCTTTTTTAAACCCCACCCAACTCAAAAACACCTCTCGCCAACGGCTATCACATAAATACTTATCAACTAACTTTTGGTCAAGAAGATCCTCATCAAAAATATGAACCATCGTTAAATATTCTTGAAGGGTTAAATGAGAAAAAGAATAAATATCTGCTTGTCTTTCCACTAAAATTCCATGTTGTAATTCTACCTCTCGCAACACTACTCGCCCATCAATAACAGTGTCTTTCGGTAACATTTTTTCTAACACCCTTTCAATTTGTTTAGCAATCTCTCGCCCAGGAAAAAATAATACATTGTCAACAAAATTATGATAAGCAATTTGTGCTAACATCAACTCTTTGCGTCTGGTATCTAACTGTTGATAAATCCTTTGTCTGGTAATTTCTTTAGAAGCATCCCACTCATCTAATAACACCTTTAACGTCCGTTCGTAAACCGTATACTTATTAGCCGGAAATTGACCCGTTTTTCTAAACAAAAGACAAATCAACGTCAATAACAAAGGCGTTCTCGTCAACTCCTTAGTTGCTTGATGGCTTTCACTACTTAACTTATCCCAACATTGCTGACCCCATTCCGGTTGAAAATGGGAAGCAAACCAATTATCAATAAAAGTTTTAACTTGCTGATCATCAAAATCAGCAATCACCACCTGAGTAAACCGTTGAAAACTGTGAAAATGCCGAAACGCAGCAATACGACAAGAAGCGACAAAACGGTTATTAGAATAAGAATCAACCAAATTTTTAATCTTAGTGCTGATCTCAGCCAAACACTCAGTGGGAACCTCATCTAAACCATCCAAAAGAATCAATAACTTCCCCTTCGCTAACAACTCTTGCGTACAATCTTGATATTTTTCTAACCCACAATTTTTAAACTCCAACCCAATCTTTTCCACTAAATCAACTTGCTTATCCTTCAACTCTCTAAGCTCTAATAAAACAGGAATATAACCCTTAATATACTCTCCCTTATCCCCTTTTAAAGCCTCCAATCCCAGTTTACGCAAAAAAGTAGACTTTCCTGTTCCTGGCCCTCCCAAAACCATTAAATAGTCTGTTTCCTTAGCAACCGTCATCCCTAAACGAGTCTCTTCATCCTGCAATGCTCGTTTACGAAATACCGTTTCTTGAGCCTCCAGTGATTCAAATCCCCGTATGGTTTCCGAACGAAAATTAACCTTAGTATAAACCGACTCTAAACTAACCGGTTGACCCATCCCCAAAACATTAAGAAACCCGTGACGTTGATTATACTTAATAACATACTGTTTAAACACAGGAAACAATAAATTTTTAGCCGCTTCAGTTAATTGACCACCGCCCTCAACCAATAAACTTCCCCCTTGACCCAAAAGCTTAATTCCTTTTTCTCCAACCACCTTAGCAAAAACCGTCGCTAAACCCTTGACGGCTGCTTCTTGAATCTCTGGGTTACTCATTATTTGTTGACCAACAGTAATCGGATCAATCATCAATAAACCTCCTTAATTAAAGATAATAATAAGCCATTTTTAATTCTTAATTTTTAATTCTTAATTCTTAATTCTTAATTGATACTAAAATCTCAAATTCTACACTGCCCGACATTTAACCGCTTTTCTTCTCCTATCATATTTAGCCGTAGTAACAGGGGAAGCATGGCCGGCCAACTTCTGCACCGGAACAAGATCATCGATAATGAAAGATGACGTTTTTCCAACTCTTCTATTTATGCCTCTACCCACTAATCTTACGACTCTTGACGGAACACCTCTAACTCCTGCCGAATTAGAAAATCAAGTCATTCTCTTTATCAATGTCGCCAGTCAATGTGGTTTAACCCCTCAATATTCGGGTTTAGTTGAACTTGACAAAAAATACAGCGATCGCGGATTTAAAGTAATCGGCGTTCCTTGCAGTAAACTATGTGGCAAAAAAACAACTGACAGGTAGATTTATCCTGTCAATTGTTATCTAATTATCCTTATGGTAACTAATTGTCTGTTAACTCTTCAACCA
>JAAUYD010001150.1_pt1 | contig 10056 bp, 8 predicted proteins | sample 7278101 | NCBI WGS metagenome assembly JAAUYD01 (sample SAMN14350128, study PRJNA611818) | marine sediment metagenome | isolation source: surface marine sediment (0.6m) | place: French Polynesia: Moorea | collected 2018-08
CTGGTGTTGCAATGCCACAGTAAGCCGACAGACTAGAAATCACAGGGGCCGCCCAATGACCCTGGGTATCCGAGAAATTAAAAGCCTGCTGGGTAGGAGTTAGCGCCGTGCCTTGCCCTAGCACCCGCTTACGATATTCAGCCGCTCGACGTAGCACCGCCATCATTTCAGCCCGAGTCACCTCTTGAGCAGGACGGAAGCGACCATCCTGATAACCGCTTACAATTCCGTTCTGGCTAGCAAACTGAATTTTTGCAGCACTCCAGCGATTACTGGCCACATCCGAAAACGGATTCCGGGTCACCTGGCTGGGTAGCGCAATGGAAATATTATCCTGGGCATCCAAAGCTTCTAGGACCATGGATACTAGTTGCTCACGGGTGAGCGGTGTACGGGGACGGAAGGTGCCATCCTGGAATCCAGCAATAAAACCAATTTCCACAGCACGACTAATCTGGGCTGCATACACATCATTAGTTACATCCCGAAATGCAATTGGAGGTTCAGGTTCGGGAGTAGCCGGAGGCTCAGTAACGATGGGACCACCGCCCTCAACTAATGAGGCGAGAGTGGCATCATTCGTTAGATACAAATGTCCTAATTCACGACCATCAAAGGAACGGCGGGTTAGGCGCCAACCGGGATTCAGAAAAATCTTAGTTAATCCATTACTGGCTTGACCAAAGGTTCGCCCCAATGGAATCGGGTCGGCATTGCGATAAGGATTGGTTGGGAAGGTGCTGGGACGACCCACCAGAAGATATTCGCCATCTTCTTCTTGTAGTTCTAGGTTGAATCGGCTGCCCGCATCCCCATCTCCAGCTCGAATCGAATAACCATTACTATCGGTACTGCGACCGCAAATACCAGAAAAGTCAAAATTGAGTAGCAGAGGTTCAATCTGCGTGGGGTTGGAGCCAGATTCACTCCAGCACAGCTGGGCATCACTTTTTTGTTCAATGATCATGAACTGGGGACGGCCAAGCAATCCACCACCAGGGGCTGAAACTAGAACAAAATCTTCCTGATTAACTTCAACATTATCAAAGGCTTGGGCATTGACACGGGTTGTCGTTCCAAAAAGTGTGAGGGTGGCAGCAGTGGCAGCTGCGATAGCTAAGCGTAGTGATTTCATGTGTGTTTGTTGAAATGCAAATATGAGCAGGACCTGATTTGAATGTTGCCGAATGGGCCAAGAAGCGTGACGTTACAGTAATTTTTCTTGATGGAAACGTTGCTAAACCACTGGTTGACAGGGCATTGATATGTTTACACTACGAATGAACCCGCATATCAAGGCACTTACTTTGGCTTTTTTTAGGGTTATAGGCACCTATATTCCATCCTGGCTACTGAACTATAAACTCCAAGCAGTATCTTTATGCTCCCAGTTGAGTCAGTGAAATTACGGAAGCAAGCTTGGAGACTTGCCGCATTCGGGATGAATTTGACACGATAGAATTGTTCTTGAGGAGTTCCCATACAACCCATGGTTCAAGAAATAGCCCAGTGGATAAGGCAATGTGGCAAGGTTTCAGTCGCTTTGCTAGCCGTCACAGCCTGTATTTCGACGTTGACCCATAGTCCTGCAGCTCAGGCATTGGATGAAGACGACCTCCAACGCCTGATTGAAACGCGAGCATGCCCTGGGTGTGATCTGGAAAGAGCGGATCTACGTCGCTTGAACTTAACAGGTGCCAATCTAGAAGGTGCCAACCTCAAAGAGGCTAACCTGTTCTACGCAATTTTGGATGGTGCCAATCTATCAGGGGCCGATCTACGGTCGGCAAACTTGGCCCATGTCCGGGCAATACCAGCAACTGTTGTAGATGGAAATAACGATCCGATATTTGATTCCAACGGGAATCCGGTGAAGGCCGAAGCTCAATTTATTGGAGCTGATTTGGAGAGTGCCCTGCTTGACTATGCTGACTTTTCTGGCGCTGATATGCGAGAAGCAGACTTTGAAGAGGCGTATATCTTTAAAACCCAGTTTGAGGGCACCCAATTACAACGCACCAATTTTGATATCACCTTTGTCCACGACGTTAATTTAACCAATGCAAACCTTTGTGGTTCCACCTATTGGGGAGGGAATGATTATCGACGGGCTTGTAATGTGCCACTGGATGATTTAGAGGAATAACAGCGCTAACTGCTATTCCTTGCCACCATTAATGGTCAAAAAGCCTATTGCTTAACCTGCTTGAGCATCTCCACCAGCATATGGTGAGCATCTTTTGCATCGGCCAAGGGGCGCTCAAAGCTGATCCGCACAAGGGTACTTTGGCCATTAATGGTGGCGTCCAAGTCCATACCATGGGTGTCAATGGCTTTCATGGTGGCAGCAGTGGCCGATGTCGCATCACCAAATTTTTGAGCGTAGAGCAGGACGGCATCCGCATGGTCGTCATTCATGTGTTTGCATATGCGATCGCTAACCGGGGGAGTGATTGCTTCAGCCATAGAATTTGCCTAAAAAATTTCGTACACTACTGTTCTACAGCAAATACCCAATGTATCTCTATGCATTAGGTACTTGCACGTCACATCAGGTTCATATCTGAGCGTTCTGAAAATAGGTATTAGGTGAACCAACGTGACCAACGCTGTAACTATCAGTGGGACTTTGACACCAGTAGTATCCTCCCAACCCCCACCTGGAGAGCATCCCTGGCCAACAGGACATATCTTTCAAAGCCCTGGTGCCCACTTGACTTACCGTGTCATTGGGCCATGTTGCCAATTATTTGACCGCGAACAGCTACCCTGGCCCTGTTGCCGACTACAGTGGAGAGGAAAAGAGCCTAGCTGGCGAAGGATTGGGCGACGATTCATTGTCGACCTTGCCACCAAACGCCATCCATCCTATTGCGTTGAAATTGTAGGCCAAGGTTATCGGGCTCAACCCATTGTTATAACCTTATACACCGCTAAACTATCACGGGAGATGCAACACTGGTGGCACACTAAACATCGCCACCTCAGGAGCGATACAAGTGAGTCAGCTATGTCCACAACTGAAGCTACACTCTCTTAGCTCCAGAACCGCAGCTATAACTCCCTAGCACAGACAAAGTTGAGCAATCCACTCTAGAAATCCCGCTATGGGCTTGTTAATATTTCTTTATGATCCATCTTGACGAACATCCTATGAGTGTTGAAGTTCGTTTTTTACCTGATAACGTTACTGTCATCGCAACACCGGGCGAACCCCTTTTACAAGTTGCTGAACGTGCTGGTGTAACTATTCCAACCGGTTGCCTAATGGGTTCATGCCATGCCTGCGAAGTAGATGTTGATGGCCAAGAAGATCCCATTTGTGCCTGCATTTCAGCGGTACCTGCTGGCCAGTCGCCCTATATTATTAACCTCTACGTTGATCCCACGTGGTAGAAAACCTGACAACCGTCCCAGAGCTCCAGCAACGCTCTCCTCTTGAGGATTCGTTCTAGGGCGTATCTGGCAAAGCAGGCTCAATCGACTGCTCTTCTAAAATGACGGCCTCATAGGGAATGACTCCAACTTTTTCGCTGTCTAGACATTGTGCCGCGGCCTTCGATAAGTCTAGTGAACGCTTACCGATGTAGGGCCCTCGATCATTAATCCGAACTACGACCGTACGATTATTTTTCAGATTTCGCACCTGCAACACCGTGTTGAAGGGCAAAGATTTGTGGGCTGCAGTCAACGTATTTTGATCAAAGGTTTCACCATTAGCCGTGCGTCGCCCATGAAAATAAGGCCCATACCACGATGCAATGCCATCTAATTGCGGCCCAGAGGGTTTTAAGCCATCAAGCAGAACCTGAACATCACCGGGATCCAGGGGAACTGCACCCAGAGCTTGACGTAGCTGATCACTCCAAGTGATTGCTGCCCATTCACCTACCACATTAGATACCTGCACACCCTCATCATTCACAGGCTGATTAATAATCTTTAGCAGCACATCATTACCTAGCTGAATAGCAGCTTCTGCCTCACCTACAACGGGACGAATTTGATTGGGGTCAGGGATTTCAGACTCCAGCATGGTTTGCAAAGCTTTTAGCAACGCCTCAGGATCTTTAATGGCTAGAACTTCCCCCACTAAAACTCCCTGTTTAAGCAGTTGAAAGCTGATATCTCCCTGGGAACTACCCTGGGGCATGTCAACATCCAAACATCGCCTTAGCCCTTCTCGTAAAACCACCGAGGAAGCCGGCCGTTTGGTTATTTCCACAGGGGATTGTAAAGGGACCGGTACACTACTGAGGAACGGTACAGCCTTTTGTGTGCCAATCGCTGGGGGAACGGATACAGCTGCCTCAGACATCAATGAGCCCACTCCTTCAGATTGAGGAGGCACATTCACCGGCAGAGTCAAGATTTTTTCTATTGCAACAGCTACATCTGCCAGGTTTAGTGGTTCTAGCTGCTGAAACTCAGCCTGAGGTAACAACGTTTTAGCCTCAGTCTCAGCAGGCACCAACGTTTGCGCCTTTACATCCTTTGCCACCTTAGTGTCTTTAGACAACGACACTACAGCATTCAAAAACGCTGAAGGAACATGAGGTGTTGTGAAATGCTTATTTGAATTAACATCTCCCGCAAGCGCAGAGGACGAAGGTACGGTTACTTCTACAACCGGTACATCAAACATAGATGAACTGACAGGTGAACACTCTTACCGAGAAGCAACTTCAAATCGCAAAATGAAACCGCAGTTTCAACATTTTTTGTTTTGATGTTCGCTTCTGCCAGACAAAGTTAGGAAATAACGCTAGTCTCTGGGCCGGACTTTGTATTTAAAATTACATTTCGATTAGTATACAGTTTGTTCTAGCTATTAAGTCGCTCTGCCAGTAGCTCATTAATTTCTAATGGCGTTCTTAAATCCATATCTATGTTGCTCAATGGCAACCGTAACAATGATTATCTCAAAATTTGAGAATCCATTTTAAGGATTACTGATAAGTAACACAAATATTTTTAACCAAGGAAAAAGTTTATAGACATACAGTGTTTTTTAGAAGCTTGCTAGTAGGTTTTTTAACCTTGCTATGATCCATGACTCACTCCGCGAGCATTTAGTGTCCCATCTCCAAGAATTGGTACGTGAACGGGATCCCTATGTAGGCAATCAAGGACATTACTATGCGCAGCAATATATCCATGCCCAGCTAAATCAATGGGGCACTGCTGAAACGATTCCCTTTAGCGTCCGAGGACGAGAATATTACAACCTCTGCCTTAAGCTGCCAGGCCACAACAACCTTGCTCCGGCTGTTATTGGTGCTCATTACGATACAGTGCCTGGCTGCCCTGGTGCGGATGATAATGCTACAGGTGTTGCGGTTTTACTGGAATTGGCTAGGTATTTTTCGACTCACCCACCACACCGCCCAGTGCACTTAGTTGCTTTTGATTTGGAAGAGTATGGCTTGCTAGGCAGTCGCAATTATGTACAAACTCTTGCAGGACAAGCTATCCATGTCATGCTGTCATTAGAAATGCTAGGCTACTGCGCGAAGCCATCAGCTCCTCAACCCAGCCAAGCCTACCCCATTAGCGGTTTAAACCGTATCTATCCCACTACGGGAGACTTTATTGCACTAATTGGTAACTGGCAAACTGTTTTTATACTGCAACGCTTACAGAAAACGTTTAAACAAGCGGGTGTGCGCTGTGCCTGGTTGCCTATGATCAATCGTGGCAAGCCGCTACCCGCTACCCGCCGTAGCGACCATGCTCCCTTTTGGGATGCGGATTACAATGCCATCCTGGTTACTGATACGGCGGAGTTGCGCAATCCCCACTATCATCAATCTACCGATACGGTAGACACCCTAGACCTGGATTTCTTAACTCGCGTTTGTCTGGGCTTACAAACATTTCTAGTCCAGCTGTGACCCTCATAGTAATCTGAGCTGTTGATTCTGCTCTTCTCCTAGGTTATCGACATCAGCAGTGATATCGACAGCCCCGTGAGAATTATCTTCCCCCGAGAGGAGAGCTTGAGCAGCCACCACCATGCCATCCCTAAGCTCAACGAGATCGTCACGGTTGGCGAGGTAAGCTTGCAAGGCACTGATGGGGTCCCGTGTGTTTTCAGCATTGAGTTCAGGTAAACGGGAGCGTGATAACTTGCTGACTAACTCTGGATGAATGGTGTAGCTATGGGACGGAGCTAGCAATTGATGTAAAGCTGCGTGATCAATTTGGTCAAGCTGTCCTGGGGTAGTTTTGTAAATTAGTCGCACCACTGCATCAACAATTTGTTCCTTTAGCAGAGCCTTTTCTAGACGAACCTGGGGATTTTCATGGGTAGATACATCAATACTTATAGTTTTGAAGGGACGAACAGGTAACGGACAAAACTCCACCGTCGCGCTATCTGCTTCCACCTCTGCCAGCACGAATCCCTTGGGTTCTTTTTCTTCGCTAAAGTCGACGCGCTCAATGCTACCAGGGTAGACAACTGGTGGTTGCTGGCAGAGGATTTGATGCTTGTGCACATGCCCTAGAGCTACGTAGTCAAAGCAGGGACGGGCTAATAACGCCATAGGCACGGTAAATCCTTTGCCAACGGCTAAAAATTTTTCAGCACCATAGCGCGCAGTATCTGTCATCAGGTGTGCCAGCAGGATACTGGGAGTTTCGGGGACTAGTTGTCTCACTTCTCCTTCCAGAGCTATCCGTAGGCGATCCAGCATGAGTTCATTGACGTCACCTAAAGAAAGTCCTTCAGTTTCGGGACGGGTAAGCAAGGTGGAGTGATTAAGCCAAGGCAAGGTAATCACTTGAACAGGACCTGCCTGGGTATCGATACGGTGTGTGGTCAGACTATCCCCCACAATGATGCTAGGTACGCCCAGGGTACGATAAATACACAGGCTCGCCCCTCCCATGCCCTGGGAGTGCTGATCGTGGTTACCTACCAGTAAAACAGTAGGAATGTTGGCCTCCACTAAGCGCTGAAATTGTTGGGCAAAGGCTTGCTGCACCATGGGTGGCGGAGTAGCATCAGGAAATGCGTCTCCACCAAATAAGACTAAATCCACGGGTTCACTGAGGGCTCGGTCAATGCAGCGACTGAGCGTAGCGATAAAATCTTCTAGGCGAGTGTTAAAACCTGTAGCCGGGTTGGTGTAACCATGAGTAAATCCACTACCCATATGGATATCGGACAGGTGAAGAAGCTTGACCATGGAGCAGCTCAGTGCACTAAACAGTAGGAAATTCGCTGATCAGTGAGTTGCAGCGGATGCGATCGCTACCAGTATCTTTGTCCTAATTTAGCTCGTCAAGCGCCTAATCTAAAGATTGTTGCGGCTATTCACCTGAAACAGGTTTTTAATTTCATCAAGATATTGTCAACACTGCTATTTCGATCCGTAAAACCATAGAATCTAGCAGCCTAAAGTTATAGAAACCCCATCCTGCAGCCAGTAGAGCCTGCATTTATGTGAATCTCTGCTAAACCTGTCCGATGGCCACAGCCCACAACGTATGGGTAGATAACGCTATCGCTTAATGCTATGACTACTGCGACATCAGTTCATCCTGAAAATATTGCAGCCTTTAGCCAACCACAGCCCTGTTTGTGGGGAGCCCATGGCACACCCGATGAACTATCTACAGATATGCCCCCAGCGACGGATATCAGCACCTATGTCTATTCCCCCGGGGACAGCTGCAATGTTATCAATGCCAGCGATGGAATTAATCTGCTTTGGCTACGCCACATTCAAGCAACTGAGGTAAGCTTACGTCCCACTTGCCACGGCAAGGTTCAGGTTCACTACAAAAACGAACCCATTTTGCGTATGGCAGGCATTCATTCAATCCGGACCGATGATGGCTGCTTTAACCTTGACCATTGGCTAATTAACCACTAGCGGCGACCGCCTGACGAGCAGCATAGTAGGCGTCAATCTGGCCAAATAACTTGTCAATGTGATCTGTTGTCGTAAACGGGTTCAGCAGAACAGTCTTTAGCCATTTTTCTCCTCGGTAGGTAGGCAGGGAAAGAAACGTATTGCCTTTTTGCACGAGCCACTGCTGCAGTTGATAATTCCAGTGATCTCGCTGTTGAGGCAGCCTCCCGGCAGGCTCAGCTCGAAAGCAAACCAGGTTCATTTGGGGCTCACTGGCTAGGGTAAGGAACGATCTTGCCCTGACGGCATCGGTAAAGACTTTAGTAATTTCGTAATTGTGATCAATAATGGCGCTGTAGCCCTGGCGTCCGATGTGCTGCAGCGATAGCCATAGTTTGAGGATGTCCGGATGGCGAGTGCCCTGCACAGTTAACTCTCCCAGGTTGGGCCAGTCGTCGTGGTCGTGCATGTAGGGGGCCAGTACTCGAAAATGTTGCTGCAGCTGGTCAAACTCGCGAAACATAACCATGGCACAGGTTTTAGCTACGTACAGCCATTTTTGGGGATTAAAGGTCACTGAATCGGCTAACTCAATACCTGCCAGCTGATGGCAATGGCGCTCTGAAAACATCAGTGCTCCGCCATAGGCTGCATCCACATGGAACCAAAGGTTATGGCGTTGAGCGATGCTGGCCAGGACAGGAATAGGATCGATGCTGCCGGTCACCGTTGTGCCAGCGGTCGCCACAAGGGCGAAGGGATGCTGACCATTAGCCCTTGTCTGATTGAGCTTGTGTTGTAAATCGGCAATATCTAGCTGAGAGTTTTGATTGGTCGCCACAGGAATGGCTGCTTGAGTCCCCAACCCCATCACCATGGCCGCCTTTTTAAATGAAGTGTGGGCCACTTCGGAGACAAAAAATACGGGCTGTTTATCCTTTGGCAGCCCCTTCTCTAAAGCATCAAAGGCCACATTCCGGGCCACAATCAGTGCCTGTAAATTAGCTAAACTGCCACCGCTGACCAACACGCCATTAGCCTGGGCCCCTAGCCCAAACAGCTGGGCAATTTGCTTTAGTACTACATGTTCTAAACGGGAAAATACCGGTGACATTTCCACGCTCAACATGTTGTTGTTGAGCGCCGCCACCAGCAGATCGCCAATGATTGATACGGTGGTGGGGATGGAGTCCATGTGGCCGATGTAGCCAGGGTGGGCTGCATTCATGGAGTGGAGAAGATGCGATCGCATCTCTCTTAACAGCACACCGATCTCTCCAACGCTTTCGGGAACCTCAGCCCAAGCCTTTACCCCTATGTTCAAATCCAATGAGTCAGGTAGGGGAGAGCGCTCTGTAGCCTGGGCCATGGTCTCCACCAGAAGATCTACTACCTGATGGAGTAGGGATGCGATCTCGTCCTGATTTTTACCATTGGGACAAATAAATGCCGTTGTCGGCAAGGCCGAAAAATCCACCGTCGCTACCGTTGATTAAATCTGCCTTACCAGAGTACTGGTAGGGGCATCTCTTGTGGGCACCCTAGACAGATTTATTGCTTTTCATGGATACCAACAATAGATAGTGCCCCCTGTAAAACTGCTAATACACCCAGCGCACCCGTGGTTTACCAGGACGCATACCTAAATGCACAAATCCTCTAGCAGCACCATAACCAATACTGTAAGGGAACTGCTGATCACACCAAGCCTCCACCTCGTACACACTTACGCCTTTGATATAGAAATCAACAGCTCCAGTATCCGGAGCATCGTAAAGATGTTCGGAGCGACGGGCACCTCCCACTGCCGCATTCACCTCAGGTGGCCGATAGCCAGAAGTAATCACCAGGGGATTACCGCCAAAGTACTCCCGACATTTTTCCAAGAATAGACAGATTTCATAGGCCGTCTGGCACTGGAAACCATAGCGAAAACGACGTTGCTCTTGATATAGAGCAAACTCACCATAGGTAATATTGGGCGTAATCAACGTATCAAAGGACATATCGGGAGTGAGGGCCGCTCCCACTGGTTGATTACCTGCCACATCACGACCAATGCGGTCTAGCCATACTTCCGGAGTGCGATCATCCGACTCTCCAGCCTCATCGTGATCATCCTCCCAATTTGGCATTGACGACGTTACCGGTTTGCAGAATAGATCGGCTTCTGCCAAGCGACGTCTCCGCAGAC
>JAAUYD010161086.1_pt1 | contig 10055 bp, 5 predicted proteins | sample 7278101 | NCBI WGS metagenome assembly JAAUYD01 (sample SAMN14350128, study PRJNA611818) | marine sediment metagenome | isolation source: surface marine sediment (0.6m) | place: French Polynesia: Moorea | collected 2018-08
AGAACAGAGAATGGTCACCATCATGATTACCGACCTGAGAGGCTTTTCCGAGCTCTCAGAAAGGCTCACCCCGAAGCAGGTCGTCAACATGCTCAATACCTACTTCGAAATTATGGTAGATATCATCCTCAGCCATCATGGCACGATCAATGAGATCATCGGCGATGCCCTGCTCGTGATCTTCGGTGCGCCGCAACAAATGGAAGATCGCACCCAGCGGGCCGTGGCCTGTGCCATCGATATGCAGAACGCCATGCCAAAGGTAAACGAGCTGAATCGAGGGGAGGGGCTCCCCGACCTGGAGATGGGCATCGGCATCAACGAAACCGAAGTGATCGTGGGCAACATCGGCTCCAGCAAGCGCAGCAAGTATGCTGTCGTCGGCAGCGGCGTCAACATGACCAGCCGCATCGAATCCTATTCGGTCGGAGGACAAGTTCTGGTCTCTGAATCGGTAATGCAGAAAATAGGGCACCTGCTTCGAATGGATGCTCAGCGAGACGTGAATCCGAAAGGCATCCGCGAAGCCATTCGAATTTATGCGGTAAGCGGCATTGCCGGACGGTACCATCATATGCTTGAAATCCAGGATCCCCCCCTTCGCCGGTTGTCCAAGTCCATACCCATTCACTATCTCATCCTGGAAGGCAAGCGCGTTGCCAACCAAAAATTCAGTGGTACGATGGTAAGGCTCTCGACCCATTGCGCCGAGGTACAGCTGAGTCACCCCGTACCCGCCATGACCAATCTGCAAATGGAGCTGGACGGGGTGAATCAATCCTTGTCTGCCAGTCCCTTCAATGGGAAGATCATCCAATCTGACAATAAAGATGGAATTGGACATCTGATTCGGTTCACATCCATACCACCGGAGATCGATGCCTTTTTCCAGGCCCACCTGCAATTTGCCGCTGAGCGAATCGAACGAGCCGAAAAACCATTTCCATAAAGACCGGGAAAACGATCCGACCAGCAACCGCCTTGACAATCTCAATTGTCCCACCAGGGCTTCTTTTGACTTAAGTCAAATACATTTTGACGTTTGGAGCGATAGCATGCCAATAATGAAGTCACTATCTGTTTATACCCTCTGAACGAACAGACCCAACTCACCACCGGCTTTCCCGCTGCCCCCCCCCTGCACCCACGACTTCAACATTGCGCTGGCCTGTAGCGCAAAGATTTATATCCATACCACCATCCAACGATGACGCGAGATCATCGCTTTGCATAAGGATTAACCCAACAACAGGAGGGAGATGCCATGCGCAATATTTTGATTCTCGGCGCCGGGGCCGGTGGAACCATTGTGGCCAACATGCTTCGAAAGGAACTCAGCGAATCTGAGTGGCAGATAACCATCATCGACAGGGATGAACGTCACCACTATCAGGCCGGTTATCTTTTCATTCCGTTCGGTGTATATGGTGAACAGGATGTACTGAAACCGAAAAAAGAGTTTATTCCACAGGGCGTTGAATTTGTCGTGGATGAAATCGTCAAGATCAACACAGATCAGCGCCAAGTTGAAACCCGCGCAGGGCGTTATGACTATGACTGGCTGATCATCGCAACCGGATGTGACATCGCTCCGTCAGAGATCGACGGCATGATGGATGGCTGGGGAAAAGACATTTTCGATTATTACACCCTTGAAGGTGCGCTGGCCTTAAGACAAAAATTACAGTATTTCGAGTCGGGCCGCCTGGTGTTGAACATTGCCGAGCTGCCCTACAAGTGCCCCATTGCCCCCCTGGAATTTGTCTTCATGGCGGACTGGTTTTTTACCGTCAATGGCGTTAGGGATAAAATCGAAATAGAATTCGTCACGCCGCTGGACAACGTCTTCACCAAACCTGTGGCAGCCAAGACATTGGCCCAGGTGGCGACCCAGAAAAACATCAAAGTAACCCCCTATTTTGACCTGGCCCAGGTCAACGCCAAAGACAAAACCATCGAATCCCACAAGGGAGACGTCATCGGATACGATCTGCTGGTGGCCATCCCGCCCAACATGGGAGATCAAGCCTTGATCGATTCCGAGGTCAGCGATCCGGTGGGCTTTGTGGGGACCAACAATGAGACCCTTCAGGCCGATGGCCTCGAACGCGTATACGTCATCGGGGATACCACCAACGTTCCCACATCCAAGGCCGGTTCGGTCGCACACTACATGGCCTACACCCTGGTGGACAACCTGAAACGGGAGATTGACGGGCATCCCCCCAGGTCTGAATTCGACGGACACGCCACCTGCTTTCTGGCATCGGGTTTCGAAAAGGCCATCCTGCTCGATTTCAACTATAAGGTCGAACCGCTGCCGGGAAAATTTCCCTTCCCCGGCATGGGACCGTTCAGTCTGCTGCAGGAGAGCCTGAACAACCATTGGGGGAAAATGATGTTTCGTTGGGTCTATTGGAACCTCATGATGAAAGGTCTGGACCTGCCACTTGAACCCCAGATGAACCTGGCCGGTAAAATCCGGCCGGCGGCTTAAAGGAGGTGCGCCCATGACCCAGGATACCGCATTGGCCGAACGCCTCGACCGGTTGGAGGCGCAAATCGCCCCCCTGGTGCAGTCCGCCAAGGCGATCAGTGAACTGCGAGATGAGCTGGCGCCGCGCGTCAACGAAGCTGTTCAGGCACTGATCATCGAGTTGGCCGACGTTGAGGCCGATTTTCAAATAGAAGACCTGGTCTATCTGGTGAAAAATGTGCTGCGCAACGTGAAGAATATGAACTTCACCCTGGACCAGCTGAAGAATCTCATCGATTTTGCCGTCATCGCCGAACCCGTGCTGAAGACAACCGTCCCCCAGATCATCTACTACTTCGACGATCTGGAGCAAAAAGGCGTCTTTCGCCTGCTCTCCACCGGACTTGATGTAATGAAAAAAATCGGGTCGACCTACTCGGCCGAAGAACTGCAAAGGATCGGCGACGGCCTGGTGCAGTTGGCGGGATGTCTCCAGAAATTGACGACCCCGGAAGCTTTGGAAATGATAGACAAAGCCGCCGATTTACCAACGCAGGTGGATGTAAAGGAGGCCAAACCTGTGGGCATGTGGGGAATGCTGGGGGCTCTCTCCAGGCCGGAAGTCAAGGAAGGCATGGGCGTGGCCATGGAACTGACGGCCGGTTTGGCCCGGTTGAAAGCATAGACCATCTATAATACTGCTGATTGACAAACCAACCAACAATACGACCTTCGTGGAGTGGAATAGGATAAAAGCAAAAAAACCTCAACAGTAGACAAACAAAGGAGGGTGGCCATGAATGAAGACGCTCAATTTTGTTGTACCGCATGCAACATCGAACCATCCAAAGATGCCGATAACGTCATGACATCGTGTCGAAAATGCGGAAAAATGCATTGCTCGGACTGTCTCGATGAATTCGGCCGATGTGTCGCCTGCAACGAAGGTGAGACCACCAGTCAATAGGGAATGATGTCGGTGGTGCCGATAGAGGCTTGAATAGTTGACATCTTGCTGCGTCACTATTTGATGGGCAGCATTGAACCGATGGCATATTTGAATGGACTGCCGATTGATCGAAGGCGACAACGGAGTGCGAAGTTACGCCAATACCTATTGAGTTCTGCCCAACAGATTTTCAACTTTTAGTGTTGAAGCACCTCTTTGATCGCCTTACCGATCGTGGTAAGGGTATAGGGTTTTTTCACATACTTGCCGGCACCCAACGCCAGTGTTTTTTTCACCCTATCGGTTTCCGAATACCCACTGGCGATGATGGCCTTTTGCCCAGGCCGAATGCTGTTGATGCGGCGATAGGTTTCATATCCGTCAATTCCTGGATCCAGGATCATGTCCAGTATCAGGAGATCAGCAGAATTATGGCGCATAAAATCGATTGCTTCCTCACCGCTGGCAAATGACATTGCGTTGAATCCCAGTCGTTCAAGAATGCGGGTGGCAATTTCACGCTGGGCCGGCATGTCATCTACCACGATCACGAGTTCCCCGTGCCCCATCAAAACGGAAACATCCTCTGGTTTTTCTTCTGATTGCAATTGATCGCGCGTAGCGGGGAAGAACAAGTCAAATCGAGTGCCCTCCCCTTCCGTGCTTCGAAGATCGATGTACCCCCCGTGGTCTTTCACTGTCCCCCAGACCACGGCCATCCCAAGACCGGATCCATTCCGGCCCATTACCTTGTTCGTATAAAAAGGTTCGAATATCTTCGCCTGGTCGTTTTCAGAAATTCCGATGCCTGAATCTTTGATGGAGAAAACGACGTATTCTCCCTCTTCAACTGTATCAAAACCTGACAACTCGCTATCGGCGTAGCGGTTACTGGTCTCTATTTCAAGATTGCCGCCATCGGGCATGGCTTCCATCGCATTCACCATCAGGTTTGATACCGATTTAAAAATATGGGCCGAAGATCCGTAGATGTTGAGCAAACCGGAATCAAGATTTGTCTTCAGGTGAACTTCCGGATGTTGACGCAACACGGAGACCATTTCCGATGCGTCAAGACATCGCCTGATGATGTCGTTCAAATTCATACACTCGTAAAGCGGTATACCTCGGCGGGCCAGCGTTAAAAGGTCCTGGACAACGGCGGCCGCGTTTTCACCGGACTCCTTAACAATGGTCAAAGAACGGTGAACAGGGCTATCTTCCGGCAGGTCGATCAGAAGCAACTCGGGGATACTGATGACACCGCTTAAAATGTTGTTCAGGTCGTGTGCCACACCACCGGCAAGGGTTCCCAATGCCTCCATTTTTTGGGCACGCTGCAATTGTTCTTCCAGGCGCTTTGACCAATCGATGTCGACCAGCACACCCTGCAACCCGACCTTTTGATTCCCATTTGAAATTGGGCGTGAATTCACACGGCACCACTTCGGATCGCCGGCCTTATCCATAAACCGGTAATCTCTCTGGCTGCCGATCCGATCTTTGGCCTTGCTGAAGTCTTTTTTAATGCGATCCAGGTCCTGATAGTAGATAAAATCAAAGAAGCTTTCTCCGATCAATTCATCGGCGCGATAGCCCAGCACCGACTCGATGACCGGGCTGATGTAGGTAACATTGCCTTGCCGATCGATGGCATAAATCACGTCGTTGATGTTCTCCACCAGTTCCTGATACTGTTCTTTGCTTTTTCGCAAAGCCTCTTTTGCCGCCGTCTGCTCGGTCACATCTATGGCAACGCCTATGGCACCGGCAACACGCAGAGATGCGTCCAACATGGGTTGGTAGCGAACTTCAAAAGAAACCGAATCGAAGACGATGGTGTCGGAGACGAATTCTCCGGTCAGCACCCGCATGGAGATATCAATGAACGGCTTGTTATCGGCAAACAGATCGAATATGGAGCTGCCCACAGATTCTTCTGTTCCAAGTCCCATTTTCCGCAACCCTTTGCCATCTGCGAAAGTTATCACTGCTTTTTCATCAAAAGCCCATATGGCCAGGGGCGCATAATTGAGGACAGCGCGCAGGCGCTGGTTTGTTTTTTTTAATTGCGCAGTTCTCTGGGTGACGATCTCCTCGATGCGGTCTTTCTGCTGGCGCAAATCTTCTTGTGCGGCCTTACGCTGTTCGACCTCCTCCTGTAGATTCGCAATGAGGGCAATTCTTTCGTACTTTAACGATAAGAGATTGAGGATATTCTTATGAACCCGGGTGGCCGTCAGACACATGATGGCCAGGTAAAGAAGGATCATCGTCCCCATGGCCATATGCATTTCACCGCCAAGCAAAAAAAAGCTGAGGCAAATCGGGATCAGAGCAGGAATCGTAAATATAAAAAAAGCCGCCAACACAGCAGTAAATGCGCTTACGGCACCGGCCACCATTCCACCCGCTACAAATGCGATAAAGGCTTGGTGCCCGATGGAGTCGGATGAATACATGAAAAGTGATGAAGCGCCCCATAGGACGCCTGACAGGAACAGGGTAATCAGAAACCAGGTGTTCCATCGCTCCGGATGCAGCGATCGATTGGAGGATTTATGGTAGGCCCAGTACAATATCAGCCGGCAGGCGCTCACAATCCCTGCGCAAATGAGCCAGAACAACAAACTTTTTGGGGGAGCATGGGCCCTGAGCACAAATACCAGCAGTACGCTGTTGATCAGGGTGGCCGCCGTTCCAAAAAGGGTGTGCTCGAATTGCTTATGGACCTGGTCTGCAAAAAGCCGATGGCTGACGGATGGTGAGGCGGCTGCATTTGTGGCATATTGCATGGATAGCTCCTATCACGGTGTCTTGACGCCGGATCGATCAGATAGTCAAAACAACTCGTGGAGCGAGAAGCATCACCGTATTCGGACAATAGCCATTATGCAGTATCGAAACTTATTAAAGATGGATCGATCCACTTTGCCATAAGGATTCGGCAAGTGTTACAATATAGATCTATGCTCGGCAATAGGTGTCAGCCCGAGCAAACCCAACCAGATATTAATACAATTATGCACGCTGCGTCAAAAGCAACTGACAATTTACGATAGCGGCACCCGACAGATGCGGGTGTCTCATTTGTATCGATACCTGCTGCGGATGCGCTCGGTCGTCTGGCCAAGAAACCTGCTGCGTGGTCCACTCGCGCTCAATAATTGGAAAACTGTTTCTCCAACATGATCTTCAGGATCGTTCGGTCTGTCTCGATCATGCCCTGAGTGCTGAGGGTGCCCAGATTCTGCATGGTCTGCTCCGGTGATTGGTCGATGATGCCGTCTGTGGACTGAACGGTAATGCCTTGAAGCGAAAAAAGCGCTGCCTGGACGGCAGTACCTGCAGCTGTGGCCAACTTGAGCGCACAGCCGGTCTTTGCACCATCGCAGATCACCCCTGCGAGGTCTTCAGCCACGTTCTTTATGGCGCCGGCAATATGGGAGATGCTGCCGGACATGAGATAGGCCACGCCTGCCGATACACCTGCACCAGCGGCGATGCTGCAACCACAAACCGCTGAAAGACGACCGGTATGCGCCTTGATATAGGCGGTAATGATGTGGCTCAATCCCACCGAGCGGAGCAGCGTCGGGCGGTCGCAATCCACATACTCGAACACTGCACAGAGTGGTAAAATGGCCGTTAATCCGTGATTTCCGCTGCCGGCGCTGCTCATTGCAGGCAATTTTGCGCCAGCCATGCGCGCGTCCGCCGCCGCAGAGGTGAGGATGCGGGCAGCCTGAATCATATCTTTGCGGATAATTCGCTGACGTACCAGGCGGTCCAGGGCTTTTCCAACACCAAGGCCCGGTCCGTGTTTAAGACCATATTCCGCAAGCCGCAAATTATGGGTGATCCCCTCTTCGATAAAATCCAGGTCTTCATCGTCAAACTGATCCACCAATTCAAGCAGATCAGCAAGAGAGAGCTCCTTGAGCCAGGTCTCGAGTCCGGCAAGCGCGCTCTCCTGCTGCCCTTGGTCACCGCATACGAGCAAAGGGTGGTTGGTGATGGGCTCGTCGTCCACCGCCAATTGGACAATTTGGTCGTGGAGATCGCGAACGATGGCCGTGGCGTTGTGAGGGCCGCTTTTTACAGTGGCTTTGATGTAGAGACCTTTGTGATCCTCCAGTAGATGGACATTGACCCGCTCCTTTCTCAACAGCGCATCCGCCGCTTCGACGACCGTCTCTTCAATGGGGGCTAGCACCTCGAGCTTCATATCCGGGTCCCCGGCCAGCGCTCCCAGGGCCCCGGCCATGCCCAGCCCGCTCAATCCATCTGTACCGGGTATGGCGACGGCCATCCCATTTTTGTAGATATTGGGATCAACCCAGATATCAATCTCATCGATTTTCCGCTCTTCCAGCAATGATGCGGCTGCGGCCGATGCCAGTGCAATCGCCACTGGTTCGGTGCAGCCCAGGGCCGGCGCTACTTCCAGCCTCAGGATATCTTTGGCCGTGTATGTCATATGATCCCCCCTGTTGGCCGAAACGATGACCTCGAACGACCCTTCTCCAAACACCATTCGATTTCAATGGCAACTCACCATCCACATTTGGCTTGAGTTGATTAAGCATAACCCTTTAATGGCGATCCGCAAACTGATTTCTATGGACCGGCCAGAAGCAGGAATGTCAACAGGGCATGGAATGATGGCTGAACGAACTGAATCCAATGATAGAGGTGAAGCGCTTGCTTTATGTGGACCCTTGAAGTGGATGGTGATCGGATGCCATTACGAAGCCGTCACCACCAGATTGTCCCTGTGGATGACTTCATCATATGGTTTAGACCCGAGTCGTTTTTTGATTTGGTGGGTTTTCAATCCCTTGATGGCGCGGATTTCGGACGCCGTGTAATTCACCAGGCCGATCCCCACTATTTGGTTGGAGCCGTCCCTGAACTCAACAGCCGATCCGACGCCGAACTCCCCTTCCACATCGACAATACCGATGGGAAGCAGGCTTTTGCCGTTGTGGATCAGGGCCTGCACGGCCCCATCATCCAATATCAGTTGCCCTTTGGGTTTCAGGGTATAAGCGATCCAGCATTTGCGGCTGGCCATCTTTTCATCCTTGGGAACAAAGTAGGTGCCGTGCTTCTCCCCGTCCAGTATCTTGATCAGGATATCGGGCTTGTCGCCCTTTGCAATGATCATGGGAATCCCGGCAGCAGATACCTTTTTGGCCGCCCTGATCTTGCTGAGCATGCCGCCGGTCCCCAGCGCGCCGGGGATATGGCTGGCAAAGGCCTCGATCTCTTTTTTAAATACCGAAACCTCGGGTATGAGTTCCGCGTCCGGATAAGTGCGGGGGTCTTTGGTATAAAGGCCGTCGATGTCCGTGAGGTTGATTAAAAAATCGGCATCCATAAGCAGCGCGATCATGGCGGAGAGGTTGTCGTTGTCCCCCAACTTGATCTCTTCCACCATCACCGTGTCGTTCTCATTGATGATGGGCACCACTTTCCACGCCAACAGCGCATTCAATGCATTGCGGGCATTCAAATACCGTTGACGGTTGTTGAGGTCTTCACTGGTCAGCAGAATCTGGGCCACCTTTTTGTCGCATCTTGCAAAAGCTGCTTCGTAGGCGTTGATCAGCCCGCTCTGACCGAGCGCCGCTATCGCCTGACGTTGCGGGATCTCGTCGGGGCGTCGGTCCAATCCGATTTTACGCAATCCGGCAGCCATGGCACCTGATGAGACCAGCAACACCTCCAACCCCCTGTCGATCAAAATACAGATCTGGCTGGAGATGGACTCAATAGCGCTGGTGTTCAGACTGCTCTGGGCCGTCAGTACATTGCTGCCCACCTTGATCACCACCCGCCTGGCATTTTTTAACCGTTGATAGGGCATGGATGACTAATCCTCGAAGCGCTTGTCCAGAGAGAGATGTGTAAAGGTTTTGGCGTCCGGGCCGCTGTAATCGGCCACGATGTGCCCGTTACCGATCATGCGCCATTGGTAGATCACCAACCCTTCGAGGCCCACCGGACCTCTGGCGTGGACCTTGTTGGTGCTGATCCCGACCTCGGCCCCCAGGCCGAAACGAAATCCATCGGCAAAACGGCTGGAGCAGTTCCAGAAGACATCCGCGGTATCCGCCAAATTCATGAAATTGACAGCGCGCGATTTGTCCCCGGTGACAATTACATCGGTATGACCGGAGCCATATCCGTTGATGTGGGCCAGCGCCGCATCCATACCGGGCACCACTTTTACGGAAACGATAAGATCCAGGTATTCGGTTCGCCAGTCCGCTTCTTCGGCGGGTTGAACGTCGATGATGTCGCGTGTCGCCCCACATCCTCTGATCTCCACCCCCTTGGCCTGCAGGGCCTCTTGAAGGGTTGGCAAGAAGGTCGGGGCGATCTCATGGTGCACCAGCAGGGTTTCGGCGGCATTGCACACCGCAACATACTGGGTCTTGCTGTCCACACAGATCTTCAGGGCCATTTCCGGATCGGCGATCTTGTCCACATAGACATGGCAGATGCCGTCTGCATGCCCCAGCACCGGAATGTGGGTGTTGTCCATGATGTGTTTGACGAATTCGTTGCTTCCCCTTGGGATGATCAGGTCGATGCTCTCATCCAGGGCAAGCATATCAGCCA